>Ga0209501_10005719_pt1 | contig 11399 bp, 9 predicted proteins | sample ArcticOcean_MG_C_4_FD_187434 | JGI IMG/M metagenome (GOLD analysis project Ga0209501, IMG submission 187434) | Marine microbial communities from western Arctic Ocean - ArcticOcean_MG_CB4_134 (SPAdes) (version 2) | ecosystem: Environmental > Aquatic > Marine > Oceanic | place: Arctic Ocean...
TCCCGTGATTGGACGTTTTGGATTTGGGCGTTGAGCTTGACTGATTCTCGATACGCGCCTGTCCGGCCGTCCCCAAGCGAGGCTGATGACTCCTTTTTGGACTGGACTTCGCTGGAGGCCAAGTCGACCTTGGCGTCAGAGGCCACGCGGCGGATTTTCTCATTAACGGCTAGCTCGGCAGTTGCGGGCTCGCCGTTCTGTAGCCGCGTGTTTGCTAGCTCCGTGTTCGAGCGCGGCCTTTCTTCTGACTCGTCGGCGACGATAGACGAAATGCCTTCTGCCGTGCCACCGATTCTGCGGTTGACCTTTGCGAGAGCCTCCAGCGCGGGGCTATCGGCGCGGCGCGAGACACGCTGAGCCGGAACGGCGACGCTCCTGCTAGTTGGCGCGGTCATCTGCTTTGCCTTTTGGCGCGCGCTCTCCGAGTCATCGAGGTCTCTGGCGGCATCGGACTTACTCACGAACCCTTCCAAGCGGTGATCAGCGAAGGTTCGCTGTGCCTCTTCGTCGGCTGGGGCCGATGCTTTGGAGTATCCTAGCTGGTCTATTGCACTGGGGTGGGCTGACCCTGGACTGACGTCCAGGGCTCTGAGTGACGGATTGGAATATTGACGCTCGGCTTGCACGCCGCCGCCGAGCGCATCGTTACTGCCGAGCACATCGTTACCGCCGAGCGCATTCTCACTGCCGAGCGCATCTTTACTTGAGACGATGACGCTTTCGGGCACGGTCTTGACTAGCGGGAGTTGGTTATAGATCACAAAGGCGCAGAGAGCTGTAGCCGACACCATTCCCACCTGCCAGGCGGCGGGCTGCCGGAACCAACCAGCCACCGAAACCGATTCCGTCTCCGGCTGCGCCTGAGCAGCGGCGACTTTGATGCGGTGGGCCAGGGCCTGAAAGTCGACGGCAGGCAGTTCGGCCACCTCGCTCAAATCGCTTTGCAGATGAAAGAAATCAGCGACTTCCGTTTGGCAGCGGTCACATTTGTCGAGGTGCCGCTCAATCCGCCAGCGTGCAAGGGGTCCCAACTCGCCGCCGGCGAACAAAGCCAGGTCGGTCTCTCGCGGATGATTGAGGAAGAAGGACGTCATTGCTTGCGCCCCTTGGCGTAGCGCCGAAACTTCACTCTGGCATTGGCGATGTGCGAGCGCACCGTTGCCGGCGAGCAACCCAGATGCCGCGCCACATCCGAGGCCCGCAGACCTTCGACATCCCGCAAGATCAGCGCAACCCGCTCGCGCTCGGAGAGCAGACGCAAACCGTCCTCGATATAGGCGCGTTTTTCGCCGCGCAGAACGGCTTGCTCCGGATTCTCGGCCGGCGCTACTGGGGAGTCGTCCAGCTCTTCGAAAATGACGCGCTTGCGGCGGCGCATGAAGTCGAGAGCCGTGTTGACGGCAATGCGTCCCAGCCACTGAGACGCTTTCTTGTCATCCTGCAGTTGAGAACGGCGGGTGAGGGCTTTGACGAACGCTTCCTGAGTAAGGTCTTGGGCGTCGGGCACGTTGCCGACGACCCGGTAGATCAAGCGGAATACCCGCTTCATGTTCGCTTCGACGAACTCGTCGTCGCTCGAACGGGCCGCTTCGGCTTCTACCGATGAGAAGCTCTCGGTCTCCATAACCGTTGATACCGCGACTGTCGCCATTTCCGCGTGCTGCGCCCTCTCAATAGAGACTGACGCCTAAGTCCGCGAAACGTGGAGGAATAAATCCGGCCCCGGTTCGTCAGCGGAAACTGGTTCGTCGGCGGAAACTGTTTCGCCGCGGAAACTTCAGCGGTGACCCTGGAACGGCGGCTCGCGCCGTCGTGGCAGGAATCACACGTCTTTTTCGAGCTTAGCATCAGGGTCCGGGGGCCCGCTGGCAGCCATCCGCTAAGATAGAGGCACACAAACCTCTCGATGACATACCCGCTGGTTGCGCCGCTGGCGGCTCTGATGGCGGGCATTGCGGTCGCGCAATACGCAACCTTTAGTTTTTGGGAAACGCTGATTTCCATTACATTGCTGGCTGGCTTGGCCGTTCTCGCGCGGCGCGCGGGATCGCTGCGTTTGGGGGCGGCAGCTTGTTTGGCGGGGTTCGCTTTCGCCGGCGCGCAGTTGGCATCTCTTCCTGATCGGCCGAACCCGCTGCTGGTCTCCGCCGTCATTGACCAGACACAGAATCAGACGCAGGACCAGAAGCAAGGTCGCGAGCAGAAGCACGAGCAGGCCAACCTTGACGACCCGGTTCGGCTCCGGGGGTACGTCCGAATCCCAACCGAGCCGCTCGATCTGGCCGACCGGTTCGTCCTTGAAGTCGAGTCGATCTTCGAGGACACCGCAGCGAGGGGCGGCGTGCGGGTGACGGTACGCCGGCGGGCGGGGGATCCGCCTCTGACGCTCGAGTACGGGCAGCGAATCGAGTTTCTGTGCCGCCTGCGCCGGCCGCGCAACTTCGGTAACCCAGGCAGTTTCGACCTGGTGGGATACCTCGAAAAGCAAAACATTCATTTGCTGGCGACCGTGCGGCCAGGGACTCCGATTCATGATCTTGGGGATGGCGGCGGGGCGGCTTGGGAGGCGGCGATGTGGAACGTTCGACGCGCCGCGAAACAGCGTCTCGACGCGCTGCTGCGAAGCGAGGCCGAGCAAGCGAGGGGCGGGCACTCCGAGGCCCAGGCTATTCTGCAGGCGATGTTGCTGGGCGACCGCTCGTTGCTCAACCGCGAAACAACGACGGCGTTCCAGCGTGTGGGGACCTACCACGCCCTGGTGATCTCCGGCTTGCACGTGGGCGTGGTTGCGGCCGTGTTGCTCTTCGCACTGAGACTGGCGGCCATCCCGCCACTGCCTCGCTACGCGGTTGCTCTGCTCGCTGTCGTTTTCTATGCAATGTTGGCGGGAGCGGGACTGCCGGTGGTGAGAGCGAGTTGGATGTTCGCGCTCCTGCTAGTGACTGTTCTCGTGTATCGCAAGCGGCGCGCGTTCAACGCCGTTGCGGGGGCGGCGTTTTGCTTTCTTGTATACGAACCGGAACTGCTTTTTGATGCGGGTTTCCAAATGTCCTTTCTGGCGGTGGGGCTGATCGCGGGAATCGCGGTGCCCCTCCTGGAGATGACGGTTGAACCTTGTCGCCGGGCGCTGGTTGATATCTGGAATGAGGACCGAGATCTGCACGCCGAACCCGAGGTGGCGCAACGACGAGTCTCGCTGCGCATGCTGCTCAAGCCATTGCAGTCGGTTAGCGGATTGCCGAAGCGTGTCCTCGGAGCCTTAGTATGCGTGCCGCTTCGTGTGCTGGCTTGGATGGCCGCTTTGTGCGTCGTTTCACTGATTGTGCAAATCGGACTCGCTCTGCCGATGGCCGCGCACTTCCACCGCGTGACGTGGAGCGGCGTATCGGCCAACTTGTGGGTCGTCCCGCTGCTATTCATTGCCGTGCCGGCGGGGCTGCTTGGTCTGGTTGCCAACTCGACGGCGATGATTGACGTTGCGCTGCTGGCATCGCAAATGATCGTCACCGTTGTTGAGTGGCACGCCGAGAACATCCCAGTAGACTTTCGCACGCCCCCACCTCCGGTTTGGCTGGCCGCCGCGTTCGGCCTGGCACTCGGATTGCTGGCCATTGCGCTGGGGCGCCGGGAAGCGAGAAAGTGGCAGTTGGCATCGGCTGGGCTCGTGGTGGGGCTGCTCCTGCTGATCGTCACGCATCCCTTCCCGAACGACTACTCACCCGGCCAACTGGAGCTGACTGCCATCGACGTCGGCCAGGGTGAAGCGCTGTTGCTGGCTTTGCCCGACGGCAAGACGATGATGGTGGACGGGGGCGGATTCCCCGACTATGGGGGATCCGTTCGCTCGACGTTCGATGTCGGCGAGCAGGTGGTTTCGCCTTATCTATGGTCGCGGTCGATTCAGAAGATCGATGTTTTGGCTGTTTCTCATCCCGATGCGGACCACGCTAGGGGAGTTCCCGCGCTGTTGCGGAACTTTGCGGTGGGAGAACTTTGGCTGGCGGCAGGCCAAGCACCCGCCGACTACGCGGATCTGAAACGCTTGGCCCGCCAGCAGGGAGCCGCCATCGTTGAGCTTCGGCGCGACGACCACCGGGTGCTGGGCGGGGTCGACTTCGATGTGATGGGGCCGGCAGTCGTTGTCCAGAGCCCAGGCGTGCGCGCTCTCAGCAGCAATGACAGCTCACTTGTTCTGCGGGCCCGATTCGGCGAACACCGCTTTCTGTTGACGGGCGATGTGGAAGAGCGGGGTGAGTTGGAATTACTCAGCACAAGCGCTGCCACGAAGGTGGATGTTCTCAAGGTCGCGCATCACGGCAGCCGAACCTCCTCCCACCCGGCTTTTCTGGAACGGTTGCGGCCTACGTTCGGACTGATTTCCGCGGGTTTTCGAAATACCTACCGTCATCCCCACGAGGAAGTGCTGGATCGGCTCAACGGCTCGGGCGTAACCATTTTCAGGACGGATTTGGATGGCGCCTCGACGGTATCTTCCGACGGCCGGCGGTTTGACGTGACCTCCTTCCGTGGCCGCCGTCTGGGGCTGTGATCATGTTCGACGAAGTCGCGCGATCGGCCGCGATGTTCGTCGGCCGTCTATAGCCGGGCGCATAGCTACTGGAACCGTCCTGCAGGAACCACCGGCCAGCCGCCGATATAATAACTCCAACGTGAGTATTCGCCTCTTTCCACCGGTGGTTGTTGTGCTGGCGCTACTGCTGCCGGCGCCGGCCTATATCCGAAATCAGCGCAGCCGGGGAATCCCTTATGTCCGCGCTGACTTCGAGAACATACAGTTTGTGCTCCATAAGTCGACCGCCCCCGGGCTCACCAATCGCGACGGGCAGACGGTCATCACCCCGGGGAGCCTGCCGGTGGCGGCGATCTTGGCGGCCATGGAGAGCTGGAACCAGATCGAGTCGTCGCAGGCACACTTCGCCGAGGTGCAGCCGGGGAGCCTGGAGCCACGTAATGACGGCATCCATGTCATCACGTTTGCCGATTCGCTGCAAACCCGCTCGCTGGTCGGAAACGCGGTAGCGATTACGACTCTCACTTCTGAAACGAACGGAGAGCTGACCGACACAGACATCATCTTCAACCGCTCTCTGCCTTTCTCGACGAATCTCGCTGACCGCTCGTTCGACATCCAGTCCACGTTGGCGCACGAGCTGGGGCACGCGCTCGGGCTTGATCATTCCAATGTCGCCGGCGCGACGATGTTCGCGCAGGTGGCGCGGCAGAACCGAACCCTCGCGACGCTGACGGCGGATGACATGGCGTTTGCGTCCGACGTTTACCCGCAACCGGGCGCCGGGGCAGCGTTTGGAACTCTCGAAGGGAATGTGGGCCTGCCAGCGGGAGCCGGCGTGCGCGGGGCCGTTGTGAGCGCCTTCGACTCCGCCAGTCACACAGTGATTGGCGGGATCACGGGCAGCGACGGCAGTTATCAGATTGGCAAAGTGCCTCCGGGGAACTACCTGGTCTACGCCGAGCCTCTGGACGGCCCAGCCCTGAGCGGCCAGCTCGGACCGGCGGGCAGCCTGGCCAACCTGGAATTCCAAACGAACTTCTTCGGCGGGCGCCTGAACCCCCAGAATGTGGCCTTGGTCGGCGGCGAGACAGTGCGGGCTGACATCACGGTACCCAGCGGGGCGGGGACGATCAACGTCGAGGGGGCCGGGGCCGCTCCGTTTCCGGCACCCGTGCGCAGCTTCGTTGGAGCGCTGATTGAAGCAGGCGCCGACTACACGATTGCTGTCTACGGCGGGGGCCTGGATAGCCTAGAGATCACCGAAGCATCGCTGTCTTTTTTGGGGGCCGATGTTGGGATTATCGAAGGTTCCTTCCAGCGTGACACCGTCATGTTCAGCGACGGGTCAAACTTTCCGCGCATCCAGTTTCGAGTGCAAGCGTCTTCGGACGCTCCGGCGGGGTTGGTCAGTCTGATGATCTCGACAGAAACGGAGGCGACAATACTCTCCGGCGGGGTGCGTGTGGTGCGTCCGGTGATGCCGCCGCAGTATTCCTCCAGCGGCATTGTCAACGCCGCGAGCTTTCTCGGGGGGCCGCTCTCGCCCGGCGGGATCTTCTCGATTTTCGGCGAGCACGTCGGACCCGAGACCGAGCAAGGGTCGCTGGGGCGGCTCAATCCGATCAGCGGCGATCTCATGCGGACGACCGGGGATACGATTGTGCTGGTGAATGGCGTTCCGGCGGCATTGTTCTTCGCCAGGCAGGATCAGATCAACGCCCAGGCTCCATTCGAGATCGCGGGGGCCGCCACGGCCGAGATTGTCGTGAGCTATCGGTTCGCGCCAGGCGCGCCCGTGACCATGCCCGTCGCTGCCGCCAACCCCGCCATGTTCACTTTCCCGGACGGCACGAGCGCCATCGCGCTGAACCAAGACGGGACGCTCAACACGGCATCGGATCCGGCCCCGAGGGACAGCATCGTCGCCATCTTCGGGACTGGCCAAGGGGTCGTCGACCCGTTGATTGAAACCGGGGAGCGGGCGGCGGCCGCCGAACCACTGAACCGGGTGACCAGCGACGTCTCGGCGATGATCGGAGGGGCGGGGTCCGAGGTGCTTTTCTCAGGCATGGCTCCCGGATTTGTGGGGCTGGTGCAGGTGAATGTTCGCGTGCCGCTCGAGGCTGAGGCCGGACCCCAGATCCCCTTAAAGATCGACATCGGCGGCGCGTCAACCCAGCCGGGCTTGACGCTCGCGGTGGAGTAAGGATTGCGGGCCTGGCTCGGGTGGCCCGATGCCGTGGTGATAGGCTGCGCACTTCGGGCCCGCTGCGAATGCTGGTCTTATTACTGCCCCTCTTGCTACTCTTCGGCTCGGCGCCAAACCAGCATTGTTCGGTGCGTGCGATCCCCGGCCGTCCTCGGGCCCGTCTCGATGACAAGGTTGTGGGGGTCCTCGCGAATATATCGAACCTGATCGGTTCATACCCAATTCGGATACCAGCTTCCGGCCACGTGGTGAGTGACGACGCGGGCGGCTTCGTCAACGCTGTAGGTCCCGAAGTATCCGAGGTAGCCTCGAAACGCCGCATTGGTTTCTTCCGGCGTGCCCGCTCGGCCTTTACCCGCGAAGGCCGGCACGCCCCGGCGCATGAGATGGCCCGACATGTGCCCGCTCGAGGTGTAGACCAGCAGACCCTCCGGGTCCTCGCCGTAAGGGAGACTGACTTCTCCATCCGACCAGTGAAGCTCACAACGGACCAGCCGGTATGTGCCTACTAGATCCACGGGATCTCCTTATCTCCTTTCGGTTTCGACTTCTCGCGGTCTTCGTAGGTCACAATGCTCCCGCGCCTGCTTGGCTGCCGGCATCGTGGAAGGCCGACGTCCAGTATGGCGATTTCCACGAACTCGATGCGGGCGCTAAGTTCTTGCCTCGCTTCCCTGGTGTTTGTATCTTAGTCAGGGTGAAGCATCGTCAGGGAAAACCATGGGGTTCAATGCCGTCGAGGTGACGACCTGCTTGCGCAGGCGGGGGGGGGCATCGGACGGGGGCCGCTCTCTGGATGAACACCAAAAAAACAGATTCCATGGAGCCCTGTGGCGCGGTGCTGCTTGAGCGCCTGGCGGCCAGGAATGGCGGTATAGTAGCCTTAGAGTCACTAGTATCCCGTGCGAATAAACGCAAAACCCTCGGCGTTGCCCGACTTCGGTCAAGGCGTGTATTCGCTGAACGAGGTGGCTCGGTACGCCTCTCTGCATCCCTCAACCGTGAGAGCATGGTTCAAAGGCCGCAGTGATCAAGTGGGCCGTGGTCCGCTCTTCCGTTCAGATTACCCGTTAGTGGACGACTCCTACGCTGTGAGTTTTCTAGATTTGATCGACGCGTGCGTCGCAGGCCGATTTCGGAAGGCGGGAGTGAAGCTCTCTAAGCTGCGCAAGGCGTACGAGCTTCTCAAAGAGGACCTCAACACACATCACCCGTTCGCCCACGATCGTCTTTATACCGACGGTAGCAATGTGATTGTCGGCGTGGAGGGACGGCTCAACCGCAACTTGCTCTACGATGCTGTTTCGAGGCAGCAGTTGTTCGAAGAACTTCGGAGGGTTCTCGAGAAAGTCGACTATCAGGTAGAAACTCACCTTGCCCGGCAATTCAGAATCGCGGATGGAGTCGTCATCAACCCTGACATTAGTCTCGGCAAGCCGGTGATTTGCGGTACGGGTACCGAAACGTGGGTGATCAGCAGGCAGTTTTTTGCCAATAGGCAAAACGCGCCGCTTGTGGCTGAATTGTTCGATATCAGCGAGCGAGACGTCGCAAATGCTGTTGACTTTGAAAGAAACTATAGTACAAGTGCCGCTGCGTGATATTTGTCGCCGACGAAAACTTTCCTGTTCGGGGCGTAGGCCTGCTTGAGGCGTTCGACCCGCAAAACGAGATCAGGCACTTAACCAATTCTTTCCCAAAGGGAACGCCTGATACAACCTGGATCCCCTCGCTGGGGGAGCGGGACCCAAAACCAATCATCATTGGCGGCGACGGTCGTATCCTCAAGAACAAGGCTGAATGCGCGGCGCTTCGCCAGGCAGATCTGTCATTTGTCTATCTGACTAGCGGGTGGACCAATCTCGAATGGCCCGTGTTTGCTTGGAAAATCATAAAGGTCTGGCCGGACGTGGTGCGGAATGTAGAGACCGCGATGAGGCCGACCGTCTATGAGGTAGGGCCAGGGAATCTCAAGGTGAAAAGAATCGGGGAAACCGCAAGACTGTGAACCCGAGCAGAATCGCAAGCGGGGCTGCGGGTTGCTGAATGCAAGGTACTGTCTCAGTTTGAGAATCAGCCGGGCTGGAATCGATCCGTGGCCCGTGGAACAATGAGAACGTGTTGGAACCGGTTATGGAAGAGACAATTGCAGCAACGGCTACGGCCACTGAGCAGTAAAAATGAAGCCCGGGTGCCCTGATGGACTACAGCGTTGTAGTCGAGGAACCCGCTCCGTAGCGGTGATAGACGGCCGTCCGGTTTCGGAATGGATGGCAAATGGCGCGCGGAGGCGGTGATGAGCCTAAGCAAATGCAGGGATTAGCCGTGATTACAGCCCTTGTTCTCACTGGATTCGGATACGGCTCGGTCGGCTTGCTTGGCGCATTGACAGGGCTCGTGGTCGCGGTGGCCGTTGGAAGTGGAATATTAATAGTCTTGGCCGTGATAGCGTTTTGGTCATACGTCACCTTACTTTGGGATACAAAGAAAGCCTTCAAAGTACAGGACATTTGGTCGAAGCGACGCAAGAAGCGAAAATCGGGAAGTTCTCGGCGGCACTGATCAGGCGGCCCGCCAAACTGAGACACTACCGAATGCAATGCTTCCCTGCTCAGCCCGACGACTCACCGGTCAGCTCCGTTGAGCGGCGCATACGAACGGATACCCAGACAAGGCGACGGCTGGCCGAGTTCACTTCGCAACCGCCGTGATTATGGCAATAATAGGGGGCCGCATTTGTCGAGGCGCTTATGAAGAAAATTGCATTTGTTTTGGTCGTGGCTCTCGCGGCCATCTTCGCGTTTGCGAGCCGGCAAGAAAAGGTTCGTGCCCAGTCGAAACCACCGAACATTCTGTTCGCGATCTCCGACGATCAGTCCTGGATGCACGCCGGCGCCTACGGCGACAAGGCCACGAAAACACCAGCCTTCGATCGTATCGCCCGCGAAGGTGTTCTCTTCAATTACGCCTACACGGCGGCGCCGTCTTGCGCTCCCTCGCGCAGCGCTATTCTGACCGGGCGCCATATCTGGGAGCTAGAAGAAGGCGGCATTCTGCTCGGTATCCTGCGGGCGAAGTTCAAGGTTTTCACTTTGATGCTCGAAGACTCCGGCTATGAACTCGGGGCCACGGGCAAAACCTGGGGTCCGGGACGGCTCGAGGGCTGGACGCGCGAAATCTTCGGGAAGACCCTCGATTCCCACCGCATCCCCGACCCCCCGCCCGGGATCCGGCCGACCGACTACGCCGCCAATTTCGAGCAGTTCATCGAAGAGCGCGACAAAGCGAAACCGTTCTTCTTTTGGCTGGGAACCGGCGAGCCGCACCAGAGCTACGACGTCGGGGCCTGGAAGCGAGCCGGCAAGAAACTCGAAGACGCACGGCTGCTGCCATGGCTTCCCGACGACCCGGTGACGCGCGGCGAGATCCTCGACTACGGCGTCGAAATCGAGCACTTCGACAATCATCTCGCCCGAGCGCTCCAGACGCTAGAGGAAGCGGGCGAGTTGGATAATACCCTTGTCATCGTCACCAGCGACCACGGTAACCCGTTGCCACGCTCGAAATGCAACCTCTACGACGGTGGGACACGCGTACCGCTTGCTGTCCGTTGGCCCGGAAAAATTCCCGCCGGCCGCAAGGTGGATGACTTCGTCAGCCTGACTGACATTGCGCCGACGATCCTCGACATAGCGGGCGTTTCTATTCCCGAAGAGGTCAGCGGCCACAGCCTGCGCTCGGTCCTGGAGTCCCCTCAATCTGGACGGGTGGATGAAAGCCGAGACTTCGTCGTGACCGCATTCGAGCGGCACACGGTGGCGCGGCGCAACGCAGTCGGCTATCCGATGCGGGCGCTGCGGACTCACCGCTTCGCCTACATTCGCAATTACGAACCTGATCGCTGGCCCGCCGGTGATCCTGACTACAACGCGCCCCCGCAAGGCTTTTATGGCGACGTCGATCGCGGGGCGTCAAAAACTTTCCTGATCGAGAAGTCGCAAGATCCGGACATGCGCCGTTACTTTCTAATGTCCTTCGGCCGGCGGCCCGGCGAAGAACTCTACGACATGGAAAAAGATCCCGATCAGCTCACCAACCTAGCCGCGGATCCGGCCTACGCCCAGCTCAAGCAACGGCTCGCGAAACAACTCGAGGCGTTCTTGAAGCAACACGACGACCCGCGTATGCGAGGCGAAACTCCGTGGGATTCTTACGCCTTCACGACCACCGAAGTGCTTGAGAATCCGAATTGGCGCATCGAAGGCATGCCTTCAGCGCTGCCGGAGTGAGTTGAACCGGTTCTTACCAAGAGCGCGGGTTTCATCCCTCAGAGAGACGAAGCGCAGTTGCGGATAGGCGCTCGAGCCGCGGCTGGCCCCGGGCCGGCCGTAGGCCGCTTCGTTGCGCTTGCTCGCAACGATTGGGCGTCGCCGCGTTGCGGCGCTGGACCGGCAAGATTGCCGGTCCCTACGGCGCGCGCCTCGTACTGATCGGCCTCTCATGCACTTCGCCTCGCCACGTGGTGAGAAAGGCGGGCTAATCGGCAACGATTTAGCTATTTGTCTCGAACACCGCGCACTCCGCGGGAACCTACAGCCATTCTTCTGATCCGCCGATCTTTAATAGGTCCGAGCGCATCACGCTGCTCGGCGATAG
>Ga0209501_10005723_pt1 | contig 11394 bp, 10 predicted proteins | sample ArcticOcean_MG_C_4_FD_187434 | JGI IMG/M metagenome (GOLD analysis project Ga0209501, IMG submission 187434) | Marine microbial communities from western Arctic Ocean - ArcticOcean_MG_CB4_134 (SPAdes) (version 2) | ecosystem: Environmental > Aquatic > Marine > Oceanic | place: Arctic Ocean...
CTTGGGAACTGAGAAAAGCTGCGTCCAGAATCCTTTGAATTTCAGCTCCATCCTCAAAAGTAGGGCTGCAGGTTTTACCTGAAGCCACTGCCTCGATGAATTCACCGGTCATTTGGCCTCGTTTGCGAAAGGTTTCCTTGTACATTTGCTGTATGTCACCCAGTTGCTGACCTTCCTGTATCAATTCAGGAATCTCAATTTCTTGGAACTGCTTCTCTTCCGCTTTGGCTCCAAGAAGTTTATAAGTCTTTTCCCAATCGGTCCAGCCACGTAAAGTTCCTCCGGAACCATGTAGGTCGAAGTAGTGCGTTTGTCCCCAAGGAGTTGGTTCATGGGCAACGGTGGTGGCTTGCACTACACCCTTTGCACCATTTGAGAATGTTAGCACTATTATACTAAAATCGTCTGCCCTTACATATGGCTGACCTGTGGGGTCAAGGTCTGGACGCTCTATAAAAGTACACAATTCGGCTGAAACATGTGTTACCGCTCCAAAAAACCAAACTGCTAAATAAATAAAATGGGAACCAATATCGCCCAATGAACCTGAACCAGCTCGTTTTTGATCGAACCTCCAACTGTATTCCGGAGACCGACCATAATTAGCGTTATAACGGAAATTTAAATGATAAGGATTCCCCAAGTATCCTTCGTTCAGTAAGCGTTTGATCGTCTGGGTCATGGGTAGAAAAGAGTACGTGAACGGAACCATTGTTATAGCCTTGTGCTCCTTTGCAGCTTCCACCATGCAGCGTGCCTCGGTATAATCCAGAGCGAGTGGTTTTTCACAGAGCACATGCAGTCCTTTTTCCAGTGCTGCCAGTGTAATGGGGCAGTGAGTGTCATTAGGTGTGGTAATGATCAGAGCATCCAGAGGTTCTTCATCCAGCATAATCTTCCAATCGGTATACACTTTCGGAATATTCCAGAGCTTCGCCAACTTCTGGGCACGTTCCTCGTTACGCCCGCAACAGGAGGTTATAATTGCCTTTCTTGTACCAGCCAAAGAAGGTAAATACATTGTATCTGCCCACCAACTTGTTCCAACGATTCCAACACGAACTTTTTCCATCATAGTCTCTTAAAAAATATCAGGCTCCGGTGTTTCACCCGGAGTTCCTTGTAAAAAATCAAAATCACAGCCTTCGTGCGCTTATGTCACGTGTTGTGTATAGAGCTTCGCATAACCCCGTCTAGCTTTAGCCTCTGGAGGTTCCCACTTTTTACGTCGAACATCTAATTCGGATTCCGGTACCAGCAAATCCAGTCTCCGGCTTTCCACATCCAGTTCAATTAAATCTCCATCTTGCATCAGAGCCAATGGTCCGCCCAAAGCAGCTTCCGGAGAGACGTGAAGCACGCCGTGCACTGTAGGAAGCAAATAGATCATCCAGGCTCATTTCATTTGACAGTCAGAAAATGAATCGGCGATAGATTGTTGACTTTGCGCGTGACACTTCCCATAAACATACTCTTCAATTCACTCAATCCTTGAGTGCCCATGATGATCAGATCTGCATGGTGATTCTGAGCAGCCGCCACGATTTCAGTCGCTGGATCTCCTTCACGAATTTCGGTTTAGATTTGCGTTACCCCTTCTTCCCCAGCAATTTTGCGTGCTCTTTCGAAAATGATTTCTGCAGAAGTTTTCAAGATCTCCAGTCGGGATTCCGTCACTTCTCCTGCTTGAATCATTTCCTGGATCTCTTTCGGTAAGGGAAGATCACGGATCACATGTAAAATCACTATGCAACTTTTTAATTTATGCACCAGCTCTGCTGCAACCTTCACTGCTTTAATAGAATGGCTGGAACCATCAACAGCCACCAACAATTTTTTAAACATCAGTTTTCTCTTTAAAAATTGGGCACAAAGTGGTTTTTCCCTTCAAAATTAAGTTCATTGAAACTCATCATATCGTCAGTTGTTCGCGAACGAAGTCCATACAGGATTTTATCGCGGCAGCCGGGTCGCTCTGGTGCCAGAGATCGTCAGCAAACGGTTCAAACGAAATATATTCCTGATAGCCCGTATCCAGTAATTCCCTGACCTGGCCAACGCTGTCCAGACGATCGGCTGGGCCGACAAAGAGACGATGCGCATCCAGCATTTCGTCGAAACTGATTCCAGGATCTTCTACTCCTGAAATGTGCACCAGCCCCGTCATCGAGGCATACATCTCGGTTTCTGCTGCTCCACGATGGTGAAAGGTATCGTGTACAAGCCTGAAAGTACCCTCACCGCCAATGTCATGAATGGCAGCAATGGCATCGGCCTTGAATCTGAGGGTGGATATCGGAGCCCAGAGGCTCAATGCAGCCGATCAGACCTTTGGACTCCAGGATAGGTCTCAGTTTTCGCAACGTGACTCGTAACTGCTCACCACGCTCTGCATCATTGGCATCGTAGTCGGCTGACACCAAAGGGCAGCATACAAGCATCTGTGCTCCGCTGGCACTGGCTAAATCTACCAGGTGACTGGCCTGCTCGGCACGCTCATCCTCCCAGATGTTGAACGGATACAAAGCATTGATACTGAGGACTGTAATTCCCTTCGTAATCGCTCGCTTAGCGATTGCATGAGCTTGGTCAATGTCTGAAATACTGTTTTCACGTACGTCATTGCGCAGCTCCACTGCGTGTATTCCGAGTTCGGCGGCCATATCCAGCATTTCCAGTGGGCTCAGGGTTGGGCAGGCCATGTGATTGAGTGCAAATTTGAATTCTTGATTTGACATAGTAAGTTTCTCAGTAGATGTTTATCAGGGCTCCTGGTTATTTCATTCTTTGCATCGCGAATTCCACACCATCTTATTTTTTTGGGATCAGCCTTGATCCATCGAGAATTTGGAATTTGATAGAATTCTTTGGCCTAAAAGCAATGGATCCGTTAGAGTGCCAATTGATCGCTTTTCAAGCTAGAGAATTCATTTCCCCTGAGGCAATGGAGGAGGCCATTGTTACTTTGAGGGCCTTGGTGGAAGCTGGCTGTGTTTGTTCCTTTTCGTCCAAATGAAGGGCGTCCTCATGGAAAAACCGTTGGAGTCAGCGTGGGATCCCGCGAAATAATCTACTGTTTTAACAATGACTGTCAGAGTTTACTCATCTTCGTTTTGGTCATGCCGGATGAAGAAAAATCCGTAGATGCAGTATAACCCCAGTGCCCCGAACAGAATTCCCCAAAAAGGTGCACCTTGGTAAAACTCAAGTACGGCCCATCCGATACAGACCACAATGACAGCCAATCTACGCCATAAGCGGTCGAAGATCGGATGATCGAAATCGACCAGATTCATGATTGCTTCCAGGATAAAATCAATCTGTTTATGATAGAACCTGCAATCGGAGTACTCGTGTTCGGTACCTAAACATCTCCTTCCATTGCATAGTTTGGATCGGTCTTTGCCCCGGTGATATAGGCCACCACATCCTGACCATCGGTCTCCTCTTTGTTGAGATTTGCAACGATGCGTCCGCGTCTGAAAACAACGATACGATCGACGAGATCAAATACCTGGCGCATGTTGTGGCTTATTAGGATCAGCGGCTCACCGTTTTCTTTCAACGTACTGATAATATTTTCCACCTGCACCGTTTCCTGAACACCCAACGCCGCAGTCGGCTCGTCCATGATCGTCAACTTGGAATGGAAGGTTGCGGTACGTGCTATTGCAACACATTGCCGCTGACCACCAGACATATTACGAATCGTGTTCCTGATGTTTGGAATCTTCACCCCGGTCGTCTCAAGTCCGCGTATTGTTGCATCGCGCATGCCCTTGTAATCAAGAATTGAAAACGGGCCAAGCTTAAACTTGATCATTTCACGCCCAAGAAACAGGTTATCGGGCACGTCAAGATCATCGGCCAGCGCCAGTGTCTGGAACACTGTCTCGATACCGGCCTCACGTGCCGCCAGGGGTCCATCGAAAGACACTTCCTCTCCATCGAAGATGATATTGCCCCGCGTGCGATGTTCCACTCCGGTGATCTGCCTTACGAATGTAGACTTACCCGCGCCATTATCACCCATGATTGCTACGTGCTCAGACTTATGCAAGGTGAAATCTGCAGCTTCCAGCGCAAACACACCACCGTAATGCTTGGTCAAATCGTGTGTTTCGAGAATTACGTCATTCATAATTTCCTCCTCATGCCCTGGTAGCAGCATTCCGCTGCCGCCATTGGTCGAGTACCACCGCACCGACGATAATTATACCCTTTACCATTTCCTGATAATAGGCATCAAGTCGCAGGAATGTAAAACCTGAGATGATTACACCGAATATCAATGCCCCAATAACGGTACCTACAATGGAGCCGCGTCCACCCGCAAGCGAAATTCCTCCAATTACTGTCATTGCGATAGCATCGAGTTCATACATGACGCCCATACCTGACTGTGCAGTCAGGTTTTTGGAACTCACTACCAATGCGGCGAGTGCAGCAAGCATCCCGGCAATGGCATAAACCAGTACCTTGTGCCGTCTGACATCGATTCCCGACATCCGCGCCGCGTCCTCATTGGAGCCGATCGCATAGGTGTGCTTGCCGTAAACAGTATACTTTAGGATCAGGTAGAACAGAATAGCCAGCGAGATGAAGATCACTACCGGCATCCAGCCACCAAAGCCGTTACCGATCATTTCAAAATCATCCGTCGGGAAAGAGATCGGCCGGCCCTTCGACCACCATTTAGCTATGCCACGCGCGCTCACCATCATGCCTAGCGTAGCAATGAACGGCGGAATGCGCGTATAAGCAATCAACAAACCGTTTATACCCCCCGCGACTATTCCGCAACATAGGCCTACTAAAATAGGGATGATTATCGGTAAATCGACCCAACCCTGCTCAAGGAAGATTGCCTTGGGATTGGGCCTGCCGTTGACTTCCGCAACCTGTGCGAAGGACATTGCAATCATTGCAGTCGCACCGACGATCGATCCTGAGGACAGGTCGATGCCGCCTGAAATGATAACCTGAGTAACACCGATCGCTATGATACCTATGATTGAGACCTGCAGAATAATGATTTTTAGCCGTTGCTCATTAAAAATACTGTCGAATCGATCTTTCGAATCGAACAAAAAGCTTTGGCCTTGGGTTAGCAGTCCCAGACTTTCGAAAATCAATATGAGGATTATAAGCGCTATAAATACATTGGCCTCGTTCGGCCAATGACGTTTCGAAGTGTCGTAAGTCAATCCGCCGACACCGTGCTTGCTATTTGCCATGGCTATCCCCGGAATGAACCGTCAAGTTACTTGGAAAGCAGGGAGAGCGATGTTGATGCTGCGCCGCTCCCCTTCCTTGAAAGATATTTTTTGGTTAATTCTTCTTAAGATACTCACTAATATTAGCCGGGGTAACCAGCTTGAAGGGGATATAGACTTTCTTATCCACCTTCTCGCCCTTAGCCAGTTTCAATGCAGTGGTCAGTGCTCCTGCTCCTTGACCTGCAGCATCCTGAAACACGGTTACGTCGAGGTCACCAGCCTGCATCGCGGCCAACGCGTCCTGGGTGGCGTCAACACCGCCAACAATGATTTCCTTCATGTCGAGACCTGCGGCTTTCATCGCTTGGATCGCACCGATTGCAGACTCGTCGTTATTGGCGATAACTGCATCAAAGGATTCACCCGAAGACAACCAGTTGGTCATCAAGTTTTGTGCTTGTTCGCGAGACCAGTTAGAAGTCTGCTTGTCGATGATCTTGATGAAATTGCACATGTCCATTCCGACAACATCTTCAACATCCTTAGTGCGTTGTACAGCGGCCTGATTCGACAGTTCACCCATGATAATATATGCCTTTGCACCACCAGCTTTACCTTGAGCACGTAACATCTTACAAACTTCGAAGGCCTCCAGAGTCCCGGATTCAATTTCATTTGATGCAACAAAAGCTTGGCCGTCTGGCAAGCTGTTGACATTAATCGGCTCGCGGTTCACGTAAACTAGCGGAACACCGGCGTTCTTTGCTGCATTAGTCATTGCTTGGGTGGCCGAGGTATCGACCGGGTTGACGATGATCGCATCCACTCCAGAGGCGATGAAATTGTTTATTTGGTCGAGTTGTTTTGCTACGTCATTCTGTGCGTCTTCAACTTGCATTTCAACGCCGCTCATACTGTCGGCCATCTTCACCATGCCATTACGTAAGACCGTTAAGAAGTTATCGTCGAATGCCGCCATAGAAACGCCAACGGTTTCTGCCGAAACCGGTGTTGCCAATATTGCAACCAGACCAAATGCTGCTGAGGTTTTTTTCATAAGAGTCAATACATTTTTCATTTTTCATTCTCCATATTATTATCTGCCACAGATTTACTTGGATGTTCACGTGAAATTTTATATCCGTTATTATCTGAGAAAATCCATGCATAAAACAATTTGCCGTTTCACCTGAAACTTAGGCGCAAGTGAATTATATTCTTTGCGGCACTGCAAAATTGCAGTTCTTTGCGGCACTGCAAAATTGCAACGCACACGAGTAGAGTACTTGCATGGATTTAGAGTGTCAAGAGTAATTTTTACGGGGATTTTATTCTTTTTCCGAAGTGATGATTGGTGAAAATCAGAGGTTTGGGTTTTGTTGTGGTTCTTGGTTCGATTTAAGTCAGGAATAGGTGGGAATCACCATATTTTGGACACACTGCGCCTGCTGGATTTATTTTTTTTAAATTCTGGTCTGGAATTCAACCATTGTGGAGGCAAAATATGTTGCCGGTTCATAGGTGACTTCTGGAGCTTCATCATACAGGAGCGGCGGAGGTCGGATTGTTTCCTTTCCGATATACTTGAAAATTTTTCTCACTTCCTGATAGTCGGTGATGAAAGCTATGATTCTCATCTCCGCTTTACAAACAGGACATTGCAGAGGATCAATCTCAAAAATCTTCTTGATCAACCTGGCCCAGGAAGAACTGACCTTTAAGTTTATCGTGTCTCTTTTCCCCCCTTTCTCGACCTGTTCAAGTTCTGTTTCTATTTCCTCTTTTTTATCCTTTCCTAGATAGGAAGACTGTTATATCCCGTAATAGTAGACCAAGCTCTCATAAGTTGACGGGATTTGGCAGGCCAATAGTCCCAGGAAATCAAGGATGGAATAGCGTGCTGTCTTCGAAAAGGGTTGCTCCTGTTTCTCAAATACCGTAAACGTTTGATCGCCTGGATCAAAGTCGACTATCCGGGCAGTAATTGTTGCTCTGCTCATGTACCTGGAGACCTGCTCAATTCTGGATTCATTTGAGCCGCTAATTCTGTTTCCACCCGAGTGAACATTGAAACCCGAATTATGATTCCAGGACATTAACATCTCAACCAGCTCCTCTTGAATTACATCCTCTTTGATCAGCACCTTGAGCAATCTAGATCTGAAGGGTTGTAAGTTGATTGAAAAAATACTGTCCCATTATTTTTTTAGAAACTAATAAAAATTAATATTATGATATCATTGCAGACAATATGGTGGAGTTTGTTGTATTCCAACCACCTCCACTAGACTAATTATTGCTTCATAAAAATATATTCTGAACTTAGAAACATCTATTTGAATCTATATATGGATAATAAAAATATTTCAATGCCTCTTTCAGTTATCCGAAAAAACCTCAAAGTCAAATGGTATAGGTGCCCAATAGACAAAAAAATACTTAAGGAATTAAGCTCTCCAGGTGATTTCAAGGGATTTATTTACGCATTGGGACACTTAGGATTATGGTTTGGAACAGGAACTTTAACTTATGTTTATTTTATAGAAAGTAATTGGTTAGGTTTTACTATTGCTATTTTCCTTCATGGAACAGTAGGTTCGTTTTTTGATGCACCACAGCACGAACTCAATCATGGAACTGTTTTCAAAACTAAAAAACTTAATGATTATTTTTTGTTTATTTATTCTTTACTAGGCTGGCTTGATTTCAAAACATATTCATTGAGTCATACATATCATCATCGCTACACTCTCCATAAAGAAGTAGATTTTGAAGAGGTACACCCCAAAATACCATCTTTGCACATTTTTTACTTAATCCAATTATTCTCAATAAATATTACTGGTGGTGAAAAATCTACTGGATTTGTACCAACAGTGAAAAGATTTGTAAAGATTGCATTCAATAACTTCAACAATCCATATAATGATTGGGATTTTAGGTTGTATGCCGAATTAAATAATGAAGGGAAAAAGGCTGTGATTTGGGCTAGGACTGTATTAATTTTTCATATATTTGTAATAATCATTTCTTTTTCAATAAAACAACCTATTTTAGCAGTAATAATTTCTGGACACCGTTTTATTGGGAATTGGCTTTATTATTTTGTTGCTTCACCTATGCACTGCGGTCTTCGAACTAATGTGCCTGACTTCAGAAAATGTGTAAGAAGTATAACATTAGACCCAATTAGTGAATTTCTATATTGGAATATGAACTGGCACCTTGAACACCATATGTATGCATCAATACCATGTTACAATTTAAAAAAAATAAATCGATTGATATCCATTGAATGTCCAAAACCAAAAAACATATTTGGAGCTTGGAAGGAAATGCGAGAAATATATAGCGAACAACAAAATAATTCAAAATATGAATTTGACACACTCGTTCCTTCTACTACTAATTTAAGTAATTCAAAACAAAAAAATATTGATATTGAAGAATCATTAGGAGATCTTGCCCCAAAAGCACTTAATTAAAATATTAATGGATAAAAAACCTTGTTACAATAAAGAAAACCTGTTCCATCCACCTGTCCATTATCATTCTCTTAAATTCCCATTAATTTAGTCCAAGATCCTCTCTTTCTTGTAAAACGAATTGATTGGTGTTGTTATACACTAATTCTTCACAGTCAGACAACACTGCACAAACATTATCAATAATTCTGCACCCATCAATTCTGGTGCAGATTGAAAATGCTGTAAATGGCCTGAATGACTTGGAAGGATTATGGGGTGGGTTGTGCAAGTACTGGAGCCTCACACACTACACGCACGCACGAGGCAATTAGGTGTCCATATAGGTGTCTATCAGCCCTGATATTCAGTACTATTCAGTAATACTTATTATTTGATCCAGCCCAATAAATCACGAAACCAATTTACTTATTTGATAAAAGACACTACACTCGATTAGCGGAAATAGTAGGTCTCACAATCCTTTATATGAGAATGCTATTGATCAAGTTATTTGGGGGTATAAATGGGGGTATATTTATATATTAGATTTTATATTTTCTATTATCAATGAGTAAAGGTCTAGATGTGGAAGACTCTCTCGTACCAGACAAAGAAGATAAATACATTGTATTGGGCCACCAACTTGTTCCAACGATTCTAACACGAACTTTTTCTATCACATTCTCTTAAAAAATATCAGGCTCCGGTGTTTCACCTGGAGTCCCTTGTAAAAAATCAAAATCACAACCTTCGTGCGCTTGTGTAACGTGTTGTGTATAGAGCTTCGCATAACCCCGTCTGGCTTTAGCCTCTGGAGGTTCCCACTTTTTACGTCGAACATCTAATTCGGATTCCGGTACCAACAAATCCAGTCTCCGGCTTTCCACATCCAGTTCAATTAAATCTCCATCTTGCACCAGAGCCAATGGTCCTCCCAAAGCGGCTTCCGGAGAGACGTGAAGCACGCATGCACCATAGCTGGTCCCGCTCATACGGGCATCAGAAATACGAACGATATCCCTTACTCCCTGATCGAGCAATTTTTTCGGAACAGGTAACTGTCCCCATTCCGGCATTCCCGGACCACCGACAGGCCCAGCGTTTTGAAGCACCAGAATTGAATCCGGAGTAACTTCTAAGTCCTTGGAATCCACACGGGCTTTAAGATCACGAATGTCTTTGAAGACGACGGCCAACCCCTTGTGCTTCCATAGGCGTTTCTCAGCTGCAGTCGGCTTTATTACAGCTCCGTTAGGAGCGAGACTCCCTCGCAAAATAGCGGTACCACCAGCGGGACTGACGGGGTTTTTTATAGGTCGAATCACATCTTTATTGTACACTTCAGCACCTTCCAAATTATCCTGAACAGTTTTTCCATTGATAGTTTGGGTTCCCAAATGTAAACGAGATTCCAGCATCTTCATCAAGGCACGTAATCCTCCGGCATAATAGAAATCCTCCATAACGTATTTTCCAGAGGGCTTAATATTGGCCAGCAGTGGGATTGACTGCGAAACCCTGTCGAATATTTCCAAATCCATTGGTATTCCAGCGCGTCGTGCCAGAGCCGTAAGATGAATAATGCCATTGGTTGAACCTCCAATGGCCATTTGTACTATGATCGCGTTTTCAAAAGCATCTTCTGTAAGTATGTCTGTCGGTTTGATGTCTTCCCAAACCAGGTCGACCACACGCCGTCCGCTCAGTGATGCCATCCGGTTGTGATTCGAGTCCACAGCTGGAATAGAAGAAGCTCCAGGAAGTGACATCCCCAGAGAATCAGCCATCGACATCATGGTAGCGGCGGTACCCATAGTCATACATGTTCCCGCAGAACGGGCGATGCCGTCTTCAATCTCGAACCAGCTCTTATCGTCTATTTTTCCGGAACGCCGATCATCCCAATATTTCCACACATCCGTACCACTCCCCAAAGTTTCGCCTCGCCAATGTCCTTTCAGCATGGCTCCTCCGGGGAGATATATGCAAGGCAGGTTCATACTGATTGCACCCAGTAAAACTCCGGGTGTGGTTTTATCGCACCCCCCCATGAGTACTGCACCATCAATTGGATAGCTGCGCAAAAGTTCTTCCACTTCCATCGCCAAAAAATTGCGGTACATCATCGCGGTAGGCTTCATTAACTGCTCGCCAAGTGACATCGCTGGCAGTTCTACAGGAAAGCCTCCTGCTGAAAAAACTCCACGTTTTACATCCTTTACTCGCTCAGGGAAATGAGTATGACACGAGTTCATCTCGTTCCAAGTGTTGATGATGCCGATGACTGGTTTGCCAACAAATTCTTCTCTTAGAAAACCCATCTGTTTGGTACGGGAACGGTGACCAAATGAACGCAAATCGTCTGGTCCATACCAACGATGACTACGAAGGGATTCAGGTTTTTTGAGAGAAGAGGACATATCAATTAATTAGATCAAGATGTTTTTATTGAATCATCCAATTTTGAGTTAACCCAACAGCCATTGTTATCAGTAGATTCTACACAAGCTTCAATAAACTTTACTCCGTGAGCACCATCTTCTAAAGTGGGAAAATCCAAACTTAGTTGATCCGGTGTTTTCCCTGAAAGCTTGGCTAGGAGTACTTCCGCAAAATCTGAATAGATATTGCTGAACGCTTCAAAGTAACCTTCCGGATGTCCGGCTCCCACACGCAACAAACGTTTAGCTGGAGGGTGGAGTTCAGGA
>Ga0209501_10005725_pt1 | contig 11393 bp, 7 predicted proteins | sample ArcticOcean_MG_C_4_FD_187434 | JGI IMG/M metagenome (GOLD analysis project Ga0209501, IMG submission 187434) | Marine microbial communities from western Arctic Ocean - ArcticOcean_MG_CB4_134 (SPAdes) (version 2) | ecosystem: Environmental > Aquatic > Marine > Oceanic | place: Arctic Ocean...
AAACTTTCGGCTTCCCAAAAAAGAGAGGGGAGCGTATTGTTCCCACATCCTGAAGCCTGCTGTAAAGAAGGAACCAGCCCTTGAGGGCTCAGCTATGGAGGTGTTCATGGGCTGGATAGATTCAGACGCTCACGTTGTGGAAACTCCTCAAACTTGGGAGTGCTTGAGTGCCTCTGAGGCAAAGTTTCGGCCCATGCCGGTTCAGTCAGCCGACGGCTTGTTGTACTGGTTCACAGACCGAAAGATTCTGGAGGACAATGGTAGGGCCTTCTATGGCTTGGAGGCGGCGGCCAGTTAGGCCAGATATCGCCTCACGACGCCTCATCAACTCCAGATCCGGTAGGGGCCGTGTCTCAGACCGGCCCAAACGCGTTCGTCCCCTAAGGGCAAGGTATTTCGCGAAAACAGGGTCCTTACGCTTGAAATGGCGAACGAGATTTCTCCCTCCGGTCGAAATGACAAGGGAAAGGCCGCTAGTACAATGAAGAATCACACCCAGGAGAGTGAATGAGCAACGAGATTAAGTTCGTCGATACCACGATGCGGGACGGCCATCTTAGCCTGTGGGCTTTGAATATGCGCACCGGCATGATGCTGTCCATCCTCCCTCACCTGGACGAGGCCGGCTTTGATTCTATGGAGTTCTACAACCCTGCCGTCCAGATCAAGAAACTAGGAAAGGAGCTGGGCGAGGATGCCTTCGAATGGCTGAGGCGGGGAACGGCTCTTAGGAAAAACACCGACCTCCGGATGCACGGAGGCATCCGCGGCGGCCTTTCCCTGATTCCTCTGTCCCTTCGCATATTGATGGTCGACATGGTCGTTGCTCACGGCGTCATAACGAACCGTTCCTCCAACCCTTGGAACGACTTCCCAGAGCACGCTCCAGAGCTTAAAGACCTGGCAAAAGCAGGCATGCGGACCGTTCTCAACGTCATCTACTCCATTTCGCCCAAACACACCGACGATTACTACCGCGAGCGCATCAAGCAGGCAGCCGATCTGAAGCCCTACCGCATCTGCTTCAAGGACGTTGGCGGACTCTTGACGCCGGAACGGACCAGAGAGTTGATCCCCATTTTCAACGAGAGCGCCCCCGGCATCGAACTGGAATTCCACGCTCACTCTAACAATGGTCTTGCCCCCATCAACGCCCTTGAGGCTGCCAAGGGCGGGATCAAGTACATCCATACTGCGGTACCACCGATGGCCAACGGCACATCGCAGCCATCCATCTTCAACGTGGCCAGCAATCTCAGAGCGCTGGGCTTTAAAACAGCGGTCGACGAAGAATGCCTTCAGCCGGTGGAAGAGAAGCTGAACACCATTGCCCGCCGCCAAGGCCTGCCCGTCGGCAAGCCCCGGCTCTACGACCAGTCGGTGTACGGCCATCAGGTCCCGGGCGGCATGATGTCCAACCTGGCCTTTCAACTGAAGCAGGTAGGCATGGAGAATAGGCTTCAAGAAGTGTTGGAAGAAGCAGTGAGGGTCCGGGCCGAATTCGGCTATCCGATCATGGTTACGCCTCTGGCCCAGTTCGTAGGAAGCCAGGCCGGTCTGAATGTCATTACGGGCGAGCGCTACAAGCAGGTCAGCGACGAGGTGATTCAGTACTCCATTGGCCTCTGGGGTAGAGAGCCCGTCACGCACATGGACCAAGAGGTTCGCGCCAAGATCCTCGACCGCCCGCGTGGGCGCGAAATCATGAAGTGGGACCCACCGCAGCCGTCCTTGAAAGAGGTTAGGGCCCAGTACGGCGAGAACATCAGTGACGAGGAGATGATCCTCCGAGCCTTTGGGGGCGACGAGACGGCGGCGGCGCTCGGTAAGTCCAGCTCACCGGAGGACTTCGTCAGCGCCCGTCAGCCCTTGGTCACTCTCATTGACGAACTAGCCAAGCGGCAGGGATTCAAGCATGTCGTAGTTCAAAAAGGCGACTTTTCCCTAAGTCTGCATGGAAAGCGTTGAGCACTAGTCAGTGAGAGCGGCATAGGGTAGGCAGTCCCCTCGGAGGTGCGTTATGGCTAAAGCAATAGATGGCGGCGACTCGGCTCTCGTTGTGGTCGTAGGGGCAGGTGGGTGTGGCATGGTCGCTGCTTTGGCGGCTGCTGAAAGCGGGGCACGAGTTCTTCTTGTGGAGAAAACGGATATCCCGGGAGGAAATACCGCCCTCACCACGTCGCTCGTCGTCGCTGGCTCCCGCTACCAGCGGGACGAAGGGATTGAGGACGACCCAGAAGCCTTCATAGCGGACATAACGCGAAGAAATGGCGGCCAGGCCAGCCCAGGTCTCGTGAAATTGATGGCTCAGCAGGGCGCCCCAGTGCTCGAATGGCTTGCTGATCGTACCGGTATCGAGTTCACCGTGGCTCAGGGAGCGTCAGGACACTCGCAGCGGAGGGCGCACGGCTGCGGCGGTGGGTGGGCGTTCGTTCGGGAATTGATCTCGACGGTGACCAAGCACCCCAATATTGAGATCCGCTGGTCGACTCCTGTTCGCTCCCTCATCTTGGACTCTTCAGGAGCAGCTATCGGCATCCAGACCGAAAAAGGGGTGATCACTGCGGGAAAGGTCATCCTCGCCACCGGCGGTTTCGGCGCCAACAAAGACATGGTGGCCCACTACATACCAAAGGCTGACGGCATTCCCTATCGCGGTCATCCAGGCGTCGAAGGGGACAGCGTTCGCATGGGTCTGGAGGCGGGCGGCGTGGTTGCCAATATGGACTCCTTCCTCCCCTACCCCACCTACTTTCGCCCGCTGCAGTTGCCCATGCCACAACCCCTGATCCATAACGGGGCCATTCTCGTCGGGGAAAACGGGGGCCGGTTCGTTGACGAGACGCGCTATCCCAGCGGGCCCGGAGCAACAATGCTGGACATGCCAGGCAAGTGCGCCTATGAGATTTTCGACGCACGTATCAGGCAAGAAGTTGCTTCGGAACTTGCTCCCGTCATTGCGAGGCAGGCCTTCGTGACGGGGTCAAGCTCGGATGAACTGGCGGCCAAATTGGGCATCGACCCGAAGGGTCTGTCCCAGTCCATTGAGGAGTACAACGCAGCGGCGTCAGGCGGAACAGACCAGTTCGGCCGGACTCCACAAGCTCTTCTCTCTGCACCGTTCTACGGGGCTCAGGTGTGGGTATCCTTGTACAACACTCAGGGCGGCCTCCGGGTCAACGAAAACGGTCAGGCGCTGAAAGCAGACGGAACCACTATTCCGAACCTCTACGCTGGCGGAGATGCCTCTGAGGGCATTTCCGGGCCGGGAGCAACCGGATACCTGCCGGGCAACGGAACGCTGACCGCCATCGTCTTGGGCAAAGTGGCTGGAGAGCACGCCGCTCGCTCATTGCAGGACTGAGCCGCGGGCTCCTGTTTTCCATTGCCCGGGCAGGATGGAGAGTGCTTCCAGCAGTACGAGATCTGGTCCACTCCGCGTTCATCTTCCCCAACGGGTGAAGCCCATCATTCACCAATAGGGAAGGATCAGTAGCGGCCTCCCTCGATATCCGGCAACAACCTCAGTCCAATCACCCCGCTTTGGTTACCGGAACACCCCTCCTCCTCCCCCGTTTTTTGCCCATTTCCCGAACTATCACCCCCCAACCGGCCATTTTCATATGGTCTGCACGCCAAAACGAAGAATCGTCACGGCCTCAGCAGATGTCACTGAGAGAATTGCGGTGAACGGGGGGCCAGTAACGTTCTTCTGGCCAAAGGGGGTTGGTGATGTTCTTCTGGCCATATGACGGAATTGCGGTCGGTGCGATTCAGTGGTTCAACTCGGTAGGCGTAATCACTTTCTTCCTTCTGCTCACCGGGCTTGTTATGGCATGGGGCGCAGGAAAGAAGGGACTGCACCCATACCAACTGAGGAAGATGGGTGGGTTTCAACACGCATGGGAGCCAAGGGGCCGCAAACCTGTTTTGCTCTAGGGACCCCAACAGAGACATTCAAGGAGGTGTGCGATGTGGGGCTTGCAGGAAGGCCTAGGCTTGTTGATGGTATTCAGCGGGTTCTTTACAGTCGTCTTTCTCGGAGGGTCGGTCTGGCTAAAGAGGAACGCATAGATTGACCCTCTCGAGATGAAGGCTCCGCTACACAGCGAAACGCCACCGGCACTTCATTAGCGTGCCAGTGGCGTTTCGCCTTTTCCTCCGGTGCATCACGAAGGGTTGGCCTGGAAGACGGGCAGATCGGAAGGAGCGGGGTGGGTGGTGGAGCACAAAAGTTACCCGAAATGTTCCGTTCGTCCCGTTCCTAGGCCTCGGCAACGCCACGCCCACAACGATGTCGATATCCTGACCCCCATTCACAGTGTCGATTCAATGTGTGCGACAACAATGGTCCATAGTAAGCTCAGGGCGCTTGGACACTGGGGACTTGGGGACGGCCGCTTTCGCCTGCCTAGGTCCCTGCATAAAGGCCAACCAACGGTGAGGCGAGGCCATTGAACGAATCAGACCTGTATCTTCCTGTGAAGCGATTCCTGGAGTCGCAGGGCTACGAGGTCAAGGGCGAGGTGGCAGACTGCGATGTCGCCGCCGTGCGCGGCGAGGAAGAATTGGTTGTCGTCGAGTTGAAGCTGTCGTTGAATCTCGAACTCGTAATGCAGGCGGTCGAAAGGCTGGCCGTCACCTCGAGGGTGTATATCGGGGTGCCGGTCGGGAACCACAACCTGAGGCGGCGGCGGCGGATTGTGAAGCTGTTGAGGATGCTCGGCATAGGCCTGTTGGTGATCGATCCCGATGTCGAGCGACACGGCGTCGACGCCATCCTCGATCCTGGAGAGTACCGGCCGCGAATATCCAGGAGACGACGAGAATTGTTGCTCCGCGAATTCGTGAGGCGGGTTGGCGACCCGAACCTCGGCGGTGCATCTGTCAGGAGCGGCGTCATGACGGCGTATCGGCAGCGGGCGCTCCAGATCGCGCTGTTCCTCCAAAGCAACGGTCCCACCAAGGCCGCTAGCGTCGCTGCCGCCATTGGAGACCCAAAGGCCAGGATCATCCTGTACCGAGACGTCTACGGGTGGTTTGAGAGGCCATCAAACGGCGTCTACGCGATCTCGCCACAAGGAGAAATGGAACTCCCGCTCTGGGCATGACGGTTCAAGGAGTGGAAGCAGGCGATGGCGTGGAACTTGATGTCGGCAGGTGTACCGCCAAGCGCCTCAGTCGTTGCGGCGGCCCGCTCTCTTCAGTAGTCAGTACCGAGGACAAGGCCGTATGATAGGCCCATGTCACGATTAAGGGTGACTCCCAATCATGTAGCGTGAGGCCATTGCTTTTCACTGCCTGGCCGAGCGAAGTGGAGTATAAGCATGCTTCAACCCGGTGACGCCTTCCCTGAGATCAGTCTCTCCCTAGCCGGAGGCGGTGAGATCTCCGTTCCATCGGATACTGCCGGGTCTTGGGTCTACCTCCTTTTTTACCGGGGCGGATGGTGACCGTACTGCTCTCGGCAGTTGGCCGAGGTCGAGCAAAGCCATAACCAGTTCCTCGAGCTAGGAGTACGTGTTTTAGCGGGCAACACGGAGGGTGTCACCGAAACGGGTGTAACAGCCCACGACCATCAGCTTTCATTCCCGGTCGCTCATGGCGTAAACCCCGATCTCGTCAAGGTCTTGGGAGGCTGGACAGGAGAGCGCCGAGGTGAGCGTATCATGCAGCCTTCGGAGTTCGTTATCCGACCCAACGGTGAAGTGGCCGCATCCATGTATGCCACGACCCAGCTTGGCCGCATGAACCCTCAAGAGGTGCTGCGTTTTGTAAAGTCACGCATGGACCAAGCCGTAAAAGGCTGAAGGCACTCGATCAGCGAATTACGCGCTTATCAGGAGCAGACCATTGACCCGGCTCGCCGTACTTGACGACTACTGGCAAATAGCCTCGGAGCTGGCCGACTGGGACTCACTGGCCGGCGTCGATGTTGATTTCTTTCACGATACCCTGCTGGATCACGACGACCTTGTCGAGCGGCTTCTTCCGTACGAAGTGCTGGTCACTACACGGGAGCGCACTCGTTTTCCGCGAGCGATCCTGACCCGACTTCCCAACCTCAAGCTGATTGCAGGAACCGGCGGAAAGCAGGCAAATGTAGACCTGAGTGCCTCCAGCGAATTGGGCATTACCGTTTGCATTACAGGGGGCGGCCCCTCCCGTGAAAATGCCACCGCGGAGCTCGCCTGGGGACTAATCCTCGCTGTTACACGCCATATCGCTTGGGAAGACGCCCAGATGCGCCTAGGCAAATGGCAGACCCGAGCAGCAGAGGGACTTGGCGGCAAGACCCTAGGCATCCTAGGCATGGGGCGTCTTGGTACGCAGGTCTCACGGTATGGCAACTTCTTCGACATGGATGTGATCGCCTGGGGGCCAACTCTCGACGCCGAGCGCGCCGCAGCCAATGACGTAGCGCTAGTATCGTGGGAGGATCTGTTCTCCCGATCCGACATTCTCTCGATTCACGTGCCGCTGACGGAGCTCAGCCGTGGTTGGGTGACTTCGAAGGAGCTCGGGCTGATGAAGCGGTCAGCATTCCTCGTCAACACCTCCCGTGGTCCCATCGTCGTCGAAGATGATCTCATCGCTGCTCTGCGTAACCAACAGCTTGCCGGCGCCGCGCTCGACGTTTACGACGTCGAACCGCTCCCCGCGGAACATCCGCTACTCAAACTGGACAATGTGCTCCTCGCGCCCCATCTGGGCTACTCCACAAAAGCAGCGCTCCAGAACTTCTTTGTCGAATCGGTGAAGAATGTGCGGGCCTGGCTAGCTGGCAGCCCCATCAACATGTTGGAGCCTTAGTTCAGGCTCGTATCGGCCAAGAAACGCATTCGGCCCAAGGCATCCGAGTTTCCCAAGACCCAACCGACTCTTACAGCGGGCCTTGGACCTCACGCCTCGATGGTATGCATTTGTTGCTGAGAGGGGATGATGTCCCGGAGAGGCGGTGGGAGTGGTGGAGCTGGAGGGACTCGAACCCTCTACCCCTTCAATGCCATTGAAGTGCTCTCCCAGATGAGCTACAGCCCCACGCACGCATGTTCAACTATAGCAAAGCCACTCCTGAAGCCGCAACCGATTCCAGCCCCAATAGTCCCGGTTATCGCCCCTCCAGAATCTCGACCGATCAGTGGATTTCCCTGATTGCTTTGTGTACGCTGCCTCCTAGTCGCCATAGCACCTTCCGACCACCAGTGGATAGGAGGCATTATGCCTGTCGATCCCATCATTTTTGAAGTCATCCGCTCACGCCTGGACGGCATCGTCCGGGAAATGCAGATCGACACCTTCCGCACCGGTTACTCCACCCTGATCCGCGAGACCCACGACCTTTCCTGTGGCCTCGTGGACAAGCAGGGTCGGGTCGTTGCCCAGTTCGCAGGCATACCTATCCATCTTGGCTCTTACCCGGAATGCATCAAGGGCCTTTACAAGTACTACCCCGAAGAAGAGATTGAAGAAGGCGACTGTTTCTTCGTCAATCACCCCTATGAAAGCGGCTGCGCCCACAGCCTCGACAGTGCTGCAATCGTGCCCATTCATTACCAGGGTGAACTCGTAGCCTTTGGCATCGGCATCACCCACAAGGGCGACATCGGCGGTCTATCTCCCGGCAGCAGAGCAGCCAACGCCCGCGATCTATTCGGCGAGGGTATGCAGGTTCCTCCCGTTAAGTACAAGAGCCGCCACAAGGTAGTGAAGGAAACCGAGAACCTCATCTGGGCCAACAGCCGAACGCCCGAACTGCTCCTTGGCGACTACAACGCTCAGGCCGGTCCTATGTGGAGCGTCGGCGCACGGCGGCTGACTGAGATGATGGACAGGCATGGGAAAGACACCGTCATAGAGGTGTTTGAAGAGGTCGGACGGCAGACCGAGCGGCACCTGCGGGCGGAAATAGCCAAGTGGAAGGACGGCGTCTACGAATCCGAAGCCTTCTTGGACAACGACCTGGTAGACCTGGACACGCCCGTGCGGCTCCACGTCAAAGTCACCAAGAAGGGCTCCGACTTGCTCCTGGACTTCAGTGAATCAGCAGACCAGAACCGTGGCCCACTGAACGTCCGCCCGCCCATCATCCGAGGCACCTGCCTCTACGCCATCGTCTCAATGATGGAAGACCCGCCGCCCAACAACCACGGGGTCACGCGGGTCATCGATTACAAGTTCAGACCGGGCAGCGTACTTGACCCCATCTACCCGGCGCCGGTGAGTTTCTACTCCAGCGTGCTTCCGGTGATCACGGATATGGTCATCGTGGCATTGAGCAAGGCCTCCGGGCGTCCCCCACGCGCCAACCACGGCGTCGGGGGTCTGTTTACGATGGGTAGTTACGGCCCCACAGGTAGGCCCATCGTGCATTACGAGCTGATGCCGGGCGGAACGGGGGCCTACGGTGGCGGTGACGGCTGGACCGGATGCGGCCACGGCCATTCAGGCCCCAAGATCACCTGCGTTGAGATTGTCGAATCTGAGTTCCCCGTCCTGATGCAGCAGTTCAGGGTTGTCCCCGACTCTTCAGGCCCAGGAACATTCCGGGGAGGCTGCGCCTACGAGCGTGAATACCTGCTCCTCAGTGAGAGCCGCTTCTCCGGCGGCGGAATCCGCTATCGCGTCCCACCGAAGGGGCTGGAGGGCGGAGGGGATGGATCACTGGGGCTCGTCACTACCAATCCCGGCCTTGAGGACGAGCTACGATACTCTCAGCTAGTGTCCAACATCCCTTTGGGGCAGCAGGGCGTGATCCGCATGAGGACCGGCAGCGGTGGCGGCGTGGGAGATCCCAAACAACGCGATCCGGAACGCGTCATTGGCGACATAATGGACGGCTATGTGACGCCAGAAACCGCCCGCAATGTATACGGGCTCTCCGAAGAGAAGATCCAAGAGGCGCTGGCTGGTCCCAAAGGGAAGTCAGAGGCCTCGAAATCGTCCACTTCTCAATAACGAATAGCAGCCAGGAGGACGCATGCCTGTTGATCCCATTGTCTTCGAAGTCGTTCGCTCCCGCCTAGACGGTATCGTCCGGGAGATGCAGATCGATACCTTCCGGACGGGTTATTCCACCCTCATCCGCGAGACACACGACCTGAGTTGTGGCTTGGTGGACCGAGAGGGCAGAGTAATCGCCCAGTTCGCCGGAATCCCCATTCACATGGGCTCTTACCCTGACTGCATCGAGGGCCTGCTCAAGTACTACTCCTACGACGAGATTGAGGATGGGGACTGCTTCTTCGTCAACCATCCCTACGAGAGCGGTTGCGCCCACAGCCTCGATTCCGCCGTCATGGTCCCGATCTTCTACAAAGGCGACCTTGTAGCTTTTGGCATCGGTATCACGCACAAGGGCGACATCGGGGGTCTCTCACCAGGCAGCCGGGCGGCTAACGCTCGGGACCTTTATGGGGAGGGCATACAGGTCCCCCCGGTCAAATACAAGAGCCGTCACAAGGTGGTCAAGGAAACAGAAAACCTTATCTGGGCCAACACTCGCACGCCTGAGTTGCTCCTAGGCGACTACAACTCTCAGGCCGGCCCAATGTGGAGCGTTGGCGCTCGCAGGCTGACTGAGCTGATGGACAAGCACGGGAAGGACACGGTGTTGGAGGTATTTGAGGAACTTGGGGATAAGACCGAGCAGCATCTACGGGCCGAAATCTCCAAATGGAAGGATGGCGTCTACGAATCGGAGGCCTACCTCGATAACGACCTCGTAGACCTGGACACTCCAGTCCGTCTGCGCCTCAAACTCACCAAGAGCGGGTCCAATCTTCTACTGGATTTCTCCGAGTCGGCTGTGCAGAACCGAGGCCCGTTGAACATCAGGCCGCCCATTATCAAAGGCAGTTGTCTGTATGCAATCGTCGCCATGATGGAGTCGCCTCCCGCCAATAACCATGGCGTGACCAAGGTCATCGAATACAAATTCAAGCCTGGCACCGTCCTGGATCCCATCTTTCCAGCGCCAATGGGTTTTTACTCCAGCATCCTTCCCGCGGTTGAAGACATGGTCATCACCGCGCTAACCGCGGCCTCCGGACGGCCTCCAAGGGCCAACCACGGCTCTGGGGGACTGTTCACGCTGGGCAGCTACGGGCCCACCGGGAGGCCCATCGTTCACTATGAGTTAATGCCCGGTGGCAGCGGCGCATACGGCGGCGGCGACGGCTGGACCGGCTGTGGTCACGGCGGTTCCGGCCCCAAGGTGACCTGCGTTGAGGTCGTCGAGTCCGAGTTCCCCGTCCGCATGCAGCGGTTCACCGTAGTCCCGGACTCTGGCGGAGCAGGACAATTCCGAGGCGGCCCAGGCTACAACCGGGACTACCTCATCCTCAGCGACAGTCGCTTCTCAGGAGGCGGCGGGCGGTACCGGGTGGAGCCCAAAGGTCTGGCCGGGGGTAGCAACGGGGCCGTGGGTCACTTGGCGATCAACCCCGGCGAAGACAGCCAGCAAATGTTTTCTCAACTCGTATCTAACGTAGCCCTCAACAAAGGGGACATCCTGCGCATGTACACCGGCAGCGGTGGCGGGGTGGGCAATCCCAAGGAGCGCGATCCTGACCGGGTCATGCAAGACGTCATGGATGGCTATCTAACCCCTGAAACGGCCCGCACTGTGTACGGCCTTTCAGAGGAAAAGATTCAAGAGGCACTCGCTGGACCGAAGAAGGCGGCAACGCCGGCTTCTTCGTAGCCTGCCGGGGGTAGTTGCATTGCGTTGATGGAGAGGGAGTTCCCTCCCCACCGGATCGCACGTCCCGGAGTACCGCGCTCGCAACGACGAGTGATGGGCCAGCTATTGTCCTCTCCGCGTGCTCAGTGGGCTCTGCGGTGAATGTTCCCCTCAGGTCAGCACAGGAAGCCTCGTCAAGTTGACACCTACCGCACCCGATGCTATACAGCATTCGTCGTACACCAACACAATTGGCAAGTCGAGGGGAGAAGAAAGCGGCATGGCTGAATATCGACTGATCTCATCCGACAATCACATTACGGAGCCTTCCAACCTGTGGGAGGGCCGGGTGGACCCCAAGTTCCAGGACCGCGCTCCCGTGCTCAAGGTAGGCAAGGAGTTCGACGAGTGGATCGTGGACGGCGCGTACCGCCTTGGCGTGATGTCCAATGTCCAACCCGGGGTCCGTTTCGACGACCCCAACAAGATTGAGCTGGTCGGTAAATACGACAGCCCTCACCTCCGGGGCTTGGACCCGGATGCACAGGTCGCCGACATGGAAGTAGACGGCGTCGAGGGCGGCGTGCTCTACCCCTCCGTGGCCCTGTCGCTCTTTGCTGTGCCGGATAGCGGGCTGGTGTCGGCCTGCATGAGAGCCTACAACGACTACGTGGCAGAGTTCGCTGCCGCCCACCCAAAGCAGCTCAAG
>Ga0209501_10005728_pt1 | contig 11383 bp, 8 predicted proteins | sample ArcticOcean_MG_C_4_FD_187434 | JGI IMG/M metagenome (GOLD analysis project Ga0209501, IMG submission 187434) | Marine microbial communities from western Arctic Ocean - ArcticOcean_MG_CB4_134 (SPAdes) (version 2) | ecosystem: Environmental > Aquatic > Marine > Oceanic | place: Arctic Ocean...
GGTATTAAATAAATTATTAGACAAATAGAACGCTTCTTGAATTATCTCAAGCTTAAGTGTGGATATTTGTATAAGTCTGCGTTATTATATGTAGTTGTGGTCAGAAAGTAAATTTGATCGACTGTTTAATGTTAATTGTAAGTGAGTAATTAGGATAAATGTCAAAAGTTAGAAAGTCCAATAAAGAACTAAGAAAATTCGCAATGGTTATGACCATTCCTCTCGTGCTGATTGCAGCACTGCTATATTGGAAAGGTCGTCCCGCAGCACCCTATATTGCCGGCGTTGCCTCGTTTTTCATTTTGAGCGGGCTCGTAGCTCCGATAATATTAGCTCCCATCGAGCGTGCGTGGATGGCGTTTGCGAATGTGCTGAGCATTGTAATGACATTTCTGATCTTAGCACTTACATTTTTCTTGGTAATTACACCTATGGGGTTATTTTTACGTTTGATCGGGAAAGACCTTCTGGACAGGAAATGGAATGATAAGCGTGATTCATTCTGGTCAAAAGTTGAGGTAGATGGTCCAAGTACGCGCATAGACAAGCCGTACTAATAGCTATTATTATTATTATTATTATAAAAGAGTAAAAAATGTTTTCAAAACTAAGTCTCATCTGGGATTTTCTGCAAGTTAGAAAAAAATGGTGGTTGACACCAATTATTATGTTTATTTTACTACTTAGCTTGCTGATAGTATTGTCTGAGGGCTCTGCGGTAGCACCATTTATATATGCAATTTTCTAATATTAACCGAGCATAATTTTCGATATGAATTTCATTTTCAATTCAGCGGATATAATGATTATCGCCCCCGAGATAATGGTTCTAATTATTGCGCTAATCGTCATTGTTGTTGATACTGGGTTTACTCGGAGTGAATCTGTTCTCCAAGGCATTACTACCATTGGATTGTTAATCGCAATTGTCATTGCCCTGCTGACCGATGCTCGACCGGGAGGAGCATTTGGTAACATGGTATCGGCGGACAGCTTTACTATATACTTTAAAATTGTACTTCTGGTAATAGCATTTCTAACCGCATTAATCTCACGAAACTATCTGACTGGTCAAAATTATCGGCTTGGTGAATATTACAGCTTGATCTTGATGTCAACCGTTGGCATGATGATTCTGGCATCAGCCGAAAACATGATTACACTGTTCATGGGCTTAGAAACGATGTCAATTGCACTCTATGTACTGGCAGGCTATCGCACAGAATCTCTACGCTCAAACGAAGCTGCTCTAAAATATTTTCTGCTTGGCGCTCTTTCCACTGGCTTCCTCCTGTACGGAATTGCACTGGTTTACGGTGCCACGGGAGGGCAGACCGGTATTGCCGAAATTAATCTTGCTCTTCAAGGCTACTCTACGTCATCTCTCGCACCCATCCACTTGACGATTGGAATTGGATTAATTATGGTTGCCCTTTTATTCAAAGTCGCCGCTATGCCGTTTCACTTCTGGTCGCCCGATGTATATCAGGGAGCACCTACACCTGTAACAGCGTTCATGTCCGCTGGACCCAAGGCTGCAGCACTGATTGCCTTCTTAAAGCTATTTGGTTGGGCATTTTCCAGTATGGGAGATGTATGGGTGCCTATTCTCAGCATAGTCGCCGCTGCAACGATGATCGGCGGAAACATTATCGCCTTGTCTCAGCGCAATATCAAACGAATGCTCGCATACTCGAGTATATCCCACGCTGGATATTTGTTGATTGGCATTATCGCTGCTGCAAATGTTGACATTCGTAATGATGCCGCATCGGGGATGTTTTTCTACCTGACGGCTTATTATTTGATGAATATCGGTGCATTTTCTATAGCTATACTCATCAACTCGGCAGTGAAAAAGGGTGATTATCAGATTGATGACTATAGGGGACTTTCGCAATCACACCCTTGGATTGCTGGTGGAATGGCACTGTTTATGATTTCACTTGCTGGGATTCCACCCACTGCTGGTTTCTTCGGGAAATTCTATCTGTTCTCAGCTGCAATCAAGGCAGATCTGATCGTGCTCGTAATAATCGGCGTTTTAATGAGTGTAGTATCCGCTTTTTACTATTTGCGCATAGTGGTTTATATGTTCATGAAACCACAAGCTGATTCAGGCGGATTGCAAGTTAAGCTCACACCTGCTTATATGCTGGTGCTCGTGATATGCGTAGTTGGCATCTTAAAATTGGGAATATTTCCAGGTCCCTTGATGAAAGTTGTAGATTCCAGTTCTGATAAAATCGGATTTGTGGTAGGACAGCATTCATCACCAATTTCATTATCGTCAAAATAATAATCGATATTTATTATGCGGTCTTGACGCATAGACATTTTACGATAAGGTGTTGCTCTGGACCAAACATTTTTAATAGTATTAACTCTTCTTAAAGGGAATTAGCTTGGGCAAACACTATTTACCCAATCGGACCATATCAAGGATTAACCACAACACATTTAAGTTTTTATCCTTATTGATGATAGCAATTTGCTACTTCATATTTATAATTACACCTACACATGCCGCCGAAAGCGATCACTCTGAGCCTGCCCATACAGAAACTCATCAAATTGACGAATCACATCAAAACTCTACACATGATTCTGGTCATGCGAAAGATCACGGTGAAGGGCATAGCGGATTTCATGCTGCATCGGAAAAAATGGCAAAAGAGCTGCCGTTGTGGACGGGCATCCCCTTTTTAGGAATATTGCTGTCGATTGCACTTATGCCATTATTAGCCCCACATTTTTGGCATCACCATTTTCCAAAAATATCTGCTTGCTGGGCATTGCTGTTTATAATTCCCTTTCTGTTTGCTTATAAAGGGTTAGCGGTGTATGAACTTATACATATTTACCTGATTGATTACATCCCATTTATCATTTTGCTTTGGGGGTTATACACAGTTTCCGGTGGAATTATGCTCCGTGGTTCTTTGGTTGGGACACCGATAGTCAATTTGTTAATAATTTTAATAGGCACATTATTAGCGTCATGGATGGGAACAACGGGTGCGGCGATGTTGTTGATCAGACCACTATTGCGGGCGAATCAGTTTCGTAAAGTAAAGTTGCATGTAGTGATATTTTTTATCTTTCTCGTTGCTAATATTGGAGGCTCGCTCACTCCACTCGGTGACCCACCACTGTTTTTGGGTTTTTTACATGGAGTACCGTTTTTCTGGACATTTAATATAATGCCACATTTCCTACTTGCAAGCGTATTACTATTGGTGATTTTTTACGTGCTCGATACCATTCTCTATCGCCGAGAAAGCCCACATATTAACCCTGACGATGAAAAAATTCCAATCAGGCTTGAAGGCAGTGTCAATTTTCTGTTCCTTGGCGGGATAGTGGGCTTAGTACTGTTGTCCGGAACTTGGAAGCCCGGTCATATCAACATTTATGAAGTTCAGCTTCATTTCCAGAATGTAGCTCGGGATCTCGGAATTGTTGCTATGGGAGTTTTATCACTATGGGCGACATCGAAAAAACTGCGCAAAGACAACGAGTTTTCATGGTTTCCGATTCAAGAGGTTGCCTACCTGTTTGCAGGAATTTTCACCACAATCGTCCCTATGCTGGCAATGTTGAAGGCGGGCACAGATGGTGCTATGGCAGCATTGGTCGAACAGGTTAGCGAACCTGTTCATTATTTCTGGATAACTGGTATTCTGTCAGCTTTTCTCGATAATGCACCTACCTACCTGACCTTCTTCAACTTCTCACTCGGCAGAATGGGACTTTCCGAGGCAACTATTACCGAGATGCTCCGTGGAATGGTGGATGGACGAGAAGTTGTGGCGGCGACGTTTGTTTCCAATCTAAAAGCAATTTCGGTTGGAGCAGTTTTCTTCGGTGCATTTTCTTACATTGGCAACGCACCAAACTTTATGGTGAGGTCAATAGCCGAGGAATCCGGGGTCAAAATGCCGAGTTTCTTTGGTTACATTCTTTGGTCGCTGGTGTTCTTGGTGCCTGTGTTTATTGTGATTTCGCTGGTGTTCTTTTAGAGAAGAGGACTAAGTTATATTGTCTGTCTCAGTAAATAATTAAGAGGTAAATTGACTTTGGCTAACGGAATAAAATCTAACACTGCCCCTGGTGCAAACCGATCATTGATCGCAAGCATCGTTGCTTTTTTGGTATTCTTATTGGCAAACTTTGCCAGCACGATTTCCGAGGTGCCAATAGTGGTAGCTTTTCTTATTGCGCCATCACTTTCGTTTATCGCCGGTATTGTAGCGGTATATTATGCTATAAGATCCTTACAATATATTCATCGATTTAGATCTGCTTCTGACAACCAAGAGCATATGGTTTCAGGTAAGAAACGTAGTATTACTGGGATGGTACTCGGTTTTATAGTACTAATCATCAGCATTCTCGCCATAATAGTTTTTACCATAATGGCATACGAAAAACGAGCTGCTCCAAACGAAGTGGTCGGAACGACCAACCTCCGTTTTTATGGCGATGCTCAACATCGTGAAATTGCCGTACAGTCTATCCTGTTACCCGATTCAACGATTGTGACATCAGGCTATAGTAGCATATATAACTCGCCGAAGGAGGGGGGCGGTGTCTTGCTAAAGACCAATCTTGCGGGTAAAGAGATTTGGTCAACCAAACTTCGAGGCACCAAAGGTAGAATTGCTTTGCTGAACGACAGTACTATTATAAGCTGCCGGATAGTTCCTTATCCCCCTGCCTCAACTGGCACAATCGATACATTAGTTATTCATCGATTGAATTTGGCGGGCAATGTCCTCGATACCCTTATTATTCGACTTGGTGAAGGGGCATCTGTTTCTGTGGTTGAGCCAATCGCAACAGGTGGAGCCGTAGTAAGTGGTGTATCTGATCGGGGGAAGGATGAATATAAAGGTAGGTCGTATTTATTTCGTACAGATGGAATTTTTGGCAAACAATCTCTCCGAGTATATCCTAAGAGCATGACTGGCTCTCCGACTGGACTTGCAGTAGATTCTGAAGGAAGTGTCATTATCGTTGGTTTCACCGATGAAAAAGTCACTGATTCTTTAGGCGTTACCAGTGAAAAAAGATCCTTGGCATTAACGAAAATATCTATGGCTGGTGACTTAATCTGGAACAAACCTGATCTGACGGAACCAGACATTTTACCTTCAGAACTGAAAATTGCAGATGATGGAGGTATGTACATACTTGGACAAGCCGCAGTAAATGATGAATTAACCCACGGCTTACTTCTCAAATTAGATTCAGAGGGTGAAGTAATATGGTCGCACAGAGTCACGAGCGAAGAGTTTGGATATGTGTGGGCTACATCAATGACTGATCGACCTAGTGGCTGGATTGTTACCGGTTCGATTTCTAAACGCGAGTCGTTTATGAAGCCATCTACGCGAATAACTGATTCGTGGATGACTTATTTCATAAGTATTGTTAATATAGATGGCGAGATTGAGCACGAGTTTCATGGTAACAGAGTTCGCTTTGAGCCTTGGGGGATATTGGCGTTGTCAGATAATAGCTGGCTACTTACCGGTATGGGAAGCCAAGTGGAAAAAAGGGATCAGGGCGAGATGATGATAATATTGGGATAATGCAGTATAGTTATAAACCATAATTAACCAGATATTCGATATTGGTTGACTTGATAGACTTCCCAATGAATAATCATATTTTCTTCGCTTCAAGTGTAGCCCGCCCACATTTTGAATATTATATTATAAGTATGACAAAACAAATTAGAAAATTACTGCTACCCGGCTGGATGAAGGGCGAGACCTAAGTTTGAGTTATTGGTACATACATGATTTTAGTCATGTATGAACGATAAACGGGAGCTTTGGGATATTTTTTTATTCCGAAAATAACAACAGACAAGATTGTCTGTCCTCACCGCTTACTTCAATAAAGAAAACTCAAACTAAAATAAAGAGATAATTATGACCTACAAAAACAATATACCTTCAGAAAAAGTAATTGATTCCATCCGTAAACACATGATCGGAGATGGCTTCGAATTTGTCCTTGACATGGAAAAAAGTCACGGTTCATATGTGTATGATGCACTGACAAATCGTGAAATCCTGGACTTCTATTCCTGTTTTGCTTCTAACCCATTAGGTTTTAATCACCCGGGCTTACTACGTGATGATGTGATGGAAAAGCTGAACCTTACCGCTCGAAATAACGTCACAAATTCGGATCTTTTCACGGATTTCAAAGCCGAATTCGTTGAAACATTTTACGATAAAGCCGCACCGCAGGACATGCCGCACATGTTTTTGGTAGCGGGTGGATCGCTTGCTGTTGAAAATGCCCTTAAAGCTGCATTTGATTGGAAGGGGCGTAAAAACCTGATGGCAGGCAACACCTTCCACAAAGATCTAAAGGTAATGCACCTGAAGCAAGCCTTTCATGGTCGCAGTGGATACACACTGTCACTCACTAATACCGATCAGGTCAAGACGGAATTTTTTCCCAAATTTGACTGGCCTCGATTGGAAAATCCGAAAGTTACTTTTCCCGATGAGGGCATCGCCCACGACGAGCTGAAACGTCAGGAAATGCTATCTATCGTGCAAGCCAAACATGCCGTGCTGACCCATGGCGATTCAATTGCAGCTTGTATTATAGAACCGATTCAGGGTGAAGGTGGCGACAACCACTTCCGCACCGAATACCTGATGACCCTGCAGGCGATTTGCCAGGAAAACGACATCATATTCATCGTGGATGAAATCCAGACTGGTGTTGGCTTAACAGGTAAAATGTGGGCATATGAGCATTATGGTTTGAAGCCGGATATGCTCTGTTTCGGCAAAAAAACACAGGTCTGCGGCTTCCTCAGTACTAATCGCATTGATGAAGTAGAGGACAATGTTTTCTCAGCATCAGGCAGGATCAATTCAACTTGGGGTGGCACGCTCGTAGATATGGTCAGGTGCTCCCGTTATCTTGAAATTATCGAAGAAGATAAATTGGTTGACAACGCTGCCAAAATGGGTGATCTACTGTTGAAGGGTTTGCTTGAATTGCAAAATGAGTTCAGCGACATCGTGTCCAATTCGCGCGGTAAGGGCTTGCTTTGTGCATTTGACGTCAATACCACGGACATGCGCAACACACTGCGAAATACGGCATTTGATAACGGTATGCTGGTTCTAAACAGTGGTGAAAAATCAATCCGCTTCCGCCCAGCGTTAAATGTTGGCGAAGAGCAGATTTCGATGGCGATAACTATTCTGAGGGAAATAATTCCAACAGTTGCATAGACAAATATGACTACAACAGGTGAGATGAGGTAACTAATTCTCATCTCACCTGTTGTATATGAATGTCAATTCAGACCAACATCGCTTGTAAGCTCCCTTAATACATGCATTAACAATTCAATTATAGCTCCACATTGGAAAGCCAGAAATAATTTATACCAGTGCTAAAAATAATTTTCGTAAGTTAGAAATCTCCCCCTTATACATAAGGCTGTGCGAGAATAGGAAAATGGAATCCTCTTTAGTGAAGATGGCGATAGCCGTTTGAAGCAATCCCATTTTTTACTTTGATATAGAGATTTCTTTGGTGCTATGAACGTCGCAACGAAGTAATGTGCATAGGTACTTTCGCAAAACGGTATAACATGCGAAATTGCTTTCGAGCATTGGTATTAAGAGCAGAATTCTTACTAAACCCCTGTCATAACAAAAATTAGCGGGAAAATAACTTATTATTTATTATCTATATTACTTGACAACAGGTATATATTGTACTATATTTTGATTCGGTGATTTAAATTAAGTATGTAAAATAGTGTTTTTGAAATAGGAGCCACAATTGAATAGACTCAAAATTATTTTTTCTTTTATCGTAATTTTTACTTTGGTGGCATCCGCTCAACCCGCGCATGACTGGGTGGTAAATTATGGCGATGGCGTCAATGATTATTTTTATGACATATACTTGGCATCAAATGGTGGCTATGCAATGTGTGGTCGAGATGGGATAGGACGCTTTGGAAGAACCTCTAGACCTTGGATAGTCCTTACTAATGGTGGTGGAGTCGAAATCGCCAATAATTCATATAATATTCTTGGTGAAAACGGTTTGCTATATACCATAATTGAGTCTGAAAATGGAGGTTTTTTAGCAGGGGGCTCTCTTGAAAATCCACCTAAGTTTTGGGTGTTACGCGTTGATGAGGAGGGTGAAGTTATTTTCTTTAGAGATTTTGGTGGAGCAGGAGGAGAAGGATACTGTAAAGCTGTTATTGAATTGAAAGATGGTACTTATGTGGCTGTAGGTCGTAACCGCAATCAGGGATACATGGTGAACTTCAACGACGATGGTGAAATGAATTGGGAAGAATATTACAGAAGCGCAGGAGTTGGCTTACCAATTTATTCTTTTAATTCTATGCGCGAAACCGATGAGGGAATACTGCTTGCTGGCAGTGCTAACAATGATAGAGCTGCCATACTTGTTAGCGTAGATAATGAAGGCGAGGTATTATGGTCAAGACCTTATGTACCACCAAATGGTGATGGACAGAGTGCTAATTTCAACAGTCTAATATCCTACAGAGACGGCTTCGCAATGGTGGGTGAAAATGTATGGCGTCAGGGTGGAAGTTGGTATAGTTGGTATTGGTTTCTCCATGTTGAGCGCAATGGTGATGTAATCTGGAATAAAAACTATGAAATTGGAGAAGTTAGAGGAGATCAAAAGAAGATACTGTATTCCGTTGTTGAAGAGCCTGATGGTGGACTTGTGGCTGTTGGAAACGGACAGGATGAGGAAGAAGATGGAATAATCATAAGAGTTGATAAACATGGTGACATAAAATGGTATCAGCATTTTCCGTTTGTAGCAATTGGCTCTAAAGGGTTTTATGCTAAAAAACTTTTTAGCACCTTAATCCATTCTGATGGTGGTATTATTACGGTTGGTCAAGGAAGGCGAAACATTGATGATCAATTGATGGATTCCGGAGGCTTATTACTGAAAATAGACCCAGAAAAATCCGCCCCAGATATTGATAGTTTTCGCCCTGCTAAAATCGTAGTTGATGTATTAATTGACGATTCTGTCCAATTTGCGGTAGAAGCCTCAGACATACAGGGTGACAGCCTTAGATATCTTTGGACTGTTGACGAGGAAGAGGTTTCGAGATTAGATTCTACTTTGGTGCATTTTGATGAAATCAGAAACTGGAATGTCGTCTGTGCGGTCTCAGACCGAGTACAAACATCTACCGTTGACTGGCAGGTCCACGTCGCGGAATGGTATATCGAAAGTTATTCGCCTGACAGTTTGTCCTGGGTTGTCCGTCGCCCACGTGAAATTGATTTTAGCATCAGAACCCAAGCAATAGAGGGTGTCGAGCCGATCTATCGATGGATAATGACTGATCGTGAAGGGCGAAGAGTTGATATTGGAAATGAACCTGATATCACCTATGAGTTCGATTTGCGTGGTGATTATACCCTTGAAGGCAGGGTATTTCACGAGCAAATTACCCGCTTTGTAAGATGGAGAATATTAGTAAGATCTGTAGTGCATTGGTGGCGTCCATTCGCAAGAGAATTTGAAGCAGAGCTTGATAGTGAAATTGAATTCTCAGTGCTACCTTTCAATCCCGATTCAGATTCACTCGAATATCGATGGTTGGTTGACGGCGAAGAAGAAGATGACGAAGTGGACTACCTCAATTACTCATTTGACTCATATGGTGTTTATACTGTAGAAGCAATAGTTCATGACGGTGCAGAAGTCGATACCGTTGAGTGGACGGTTACGTTAAATGATCCAAATACTGTACCGAGAGATCGCGAAAGCTTGGTTCCCACAGAGGTTACACTATACCCAGCGGCTCCTAATCCGTTCAACAGCACCACTTCGATTCGGTATTTCTTGCCTAATTCAGCAAATGTCAGATTGACTGTTTACAATTCGGTTGGAAGATTGGTACAAACGCTTAACGATGAGCATGTTCAAGCAGGACACAATCGTGCAACATTGCACGGCACTGATCTTCCTGCTGGAGTATATCTATTACGTTTGGAAGCAGGCAACACAATGCAAACTTTGAAAGTGGTACTTCTAAAATAGGCTTCACACCTTAATTAGGTTGATTAAGATTATATTACAAAAAACAGCCGCTTAACGATTGTTAAGCGGCTGTTTTTTTGTAATATAAACCAATGCAAAGATTAAAATTCGTATGTTAGGAATTTCCCTCTTAACATCAGGTGTGTGGGAATAGTGAAATTGATACGTCTTTGCGAAGAAGCCGATATCCGTTTGAAGCATCTCATTCGTAACTTAAAGTATGTGATTATTTCGGTGCTATGCACCTCGCAACGACGTAATGAGTATTTTTAGTTGGCATAATAAATTGGAGAAGATATCAGCAATGATGGTTTTGGTTAGCAGGAAACTTTAACTTCTATTTACGCACTATCCTCACTAACACCAATTGAGAACTGCAAGATAAATACTGCGGCTCTTCCCATATACTTTGGTCGATTTCAGCCAATTCAGCTTTCACAGACTCGCCCTTCCAAAGAATCAGCTCACCATCGCTTTTCAGCATCTTATCTGCCCAATCTAACATTTGACCAAGCTTTCCAACTCCTCGCGAAACAATTGTCTGATATTTTGTTATGTTATCACTTTCATTAGCAAAGACTTCTGCTCGTTCACATACTACTATCACATTTGATAAATTGAGGATTGAAATTGCGGTTTTCAGAAAATTGCATTTACGGCGATTTGAATCGAGTAAGGTGATGCTCGTCGCTGTATTTGCCATTTTTATGGGCAATCCCGGCAATCCTGCTCCTGTACCAATGTCTAAAATTGGAGAAGCTAAATTGCAAACATCCCATGAGCTTGGAAGAAGAGCTTCCTTTATTAGGTTATTGATGTCCTGTAAATTAATTTTTCTGGAGACCAAATTTAATTTTTGATTAGCATTGTAAATCAAATGCCCATATTGCTTTAAGGAGTTATCAACAATATTAGAAAGTGTGGACATCTTTTCCAAGTACTTGTAAAAATAAACATAAGCGAGAGACTAGGATGGTTATCAACAAGTTATCAACACTAAACATAATTCCTGACAATGTGTTTGTTACTATCATATTATCAGTAGTTTACCAATAATTTCGTTTTAGATGAATCATCATTACTGCCAAATCTGCTGGCGTAATTCCCGGAATATTAGAAGCTTGTGCTAAATCCTCGGGTTTAATGCGCTGCAGCTTTTCTTTGCCTTCTGTTGACAGCCCTGTTATAGATAGATATGAAAAATTGGTTGGGATAGACTTTTTCCTATTGCGTGCCATTTCATCAATTCTACTTTGCTGCCGTTTCACATATCCAG
>Ga0209501_10005730_pt1 | contig 11382 bp, 10 predicted proteins | sample ArcticOcean_MG_C_4_FD_187434 | JGI IMG/M metagenome (GOLD analysis project Ga0209501, IMG submission 187434) | Marine microbial communities from western Arctic Ocean - ArcticOcean_MG_CB4_134 (SPAdes) (version 2) | ecosystem: Environmental > Aquatic > Marine > Oceanic | place: Arctic Ocean...
TAACAAAAAAAATCCTAAAGTTTGCTTTATACCAACGGCAAGTGGAGATGATGAGAGTTACAAAAAACGCTTTTATTCTTCATATAAAAAGCTTAATTGTGAAACAAGTCACTTATCTTTATTTAGCCCACCAGAAGGAGACTTAAGAGACTTTGTTTTAGAAAAAGATATTTTTTATGTTGGTGGCGGTAATACAAGAAACCTTTTGGTTCTTTGGAAAGAGTGGGGGCTTGATAAATTTTTGTATGAGGCTTGGTGTAATGGCGCAATAATGGCTGGACTTAGTGCGGGTTCAATTTGCTGGTTTGAACAAGGCTTGACGGATTCAAGGACTGGCAAGTTGCTTCCTTTAGATTGTTTGGGCTTTCTTTCAGGCAGTAATTGCCCACATTTTGATAGTGAGGTTCAAAGGAGGCCTGAGTATCATAAGGCTATTCTAAATGGCTCTATGAAGCCAGGTATTGCTTGTGATGATGGGGTTGCCGCACATTTTATAGATGGAAAGTTAGATCGTTGTGTATCGTCCTTATCAAATGCAAAGGCTTATAGCATTAGAAATGATAATGGTGTTATTAGCGAATCAGTTATTGAGCCTGTATATCTTGATGATAACAACTTTTAATTTGCACAACAAAAAACCTAGTGATAAACTAGGTTTTTATATATATGGTGGGCCTACTTGGACTTGAACCAAGGACCAATCGATTATGAGTCGAGTGCTCTAACCAACTGAGCTATAGGCCCGTAGAAGAGCTATTCTAAAAAACTTTGAAGTTTGTGAGCACGAGAAGGGTGTCTTAGCTTTCTAAGTGCCTTTGCTTCAATTTGTCGAATCCTTTCACGAGTAACATCAAACTGTCTACCCACTTCTTCAAGAGTATGGTCTGTGCTCATGTCTATTCCAAATCTCATTTTCAAAACTTTTGCCTCTCGAGGTGATAAATTAGCTAAAAGATCACCAGTTGTTTCTTTAAGGCTTTCACGAGTTGTAACTTCAACAGGCGAGGAAAGGTTTGTATCTTCAATAAAATCACCAATTGTAGAGTCTTCATCATCACCAACAGGGTTCTCCATTGATAATGGCTCTTTAGCGATTTTAAGTATTTTATTGATTTTATATTCTGGTAATTCCATCTCGACAGAAAGTTCTTCTGGAGTAGCTTCTCGGCCAAACCTTTGAAGAAGCTGGCGTCTTACTCGATTTAGTTTGTTAATGGTTTCAATCATGTGAACTGGAATACGGATAGTACGCGCTTGATCGGCAATTGACCTAGTAATTGCTTGACGAATCCACCATGTCGCATAGGTTGAAAACTTATAACCTCTTCGATATTCAAATTTATCTACCGCCTTCATTAAGCCTACATTACCCTCTTGGATAAGATCTAGGAATTGTAGGCCACGATTTGCATATTTTTTTGCAATCGAAATTACAAGTCTTAAATTTGCCTCAATCATTTGACTTTTAGCTACCTTAGCTTTCCTGTCGCCTTTGCGAAGTTTTTTGTTTATTTCTTTAAGCTCTGCAACTGTTAGCTTCATTGCCTCTTCGTGCTCTAAAAGGCTCTTTTGTGAATAATAAATTTCTTTTCCACTTATTTCTAATGATTTTAAGGTTGCCTTATCAAGATCAATAGATTTGAGCCAATCAAAATTAGTTTCATTTCCTGGAAATGATGCATAAAAAAGCTCTGAGCTCATGCCAGCATCAAGACACGCTTGGCGTATAAGTTTCTCCTCTTTCTTAACCTTGTCCACTCGACTTGAGACAAGCTCCATCATTGTGCTAACAAGTTTTGGTGCGAGTCTTAGTTCTGATATACAGCTAGAAAATTTTTGTCTAGCTTTAACAGTTTTATCATCAAGATAACCATTCTTTTCAAAGGATTTAACGTAGCTATTATGAGATTTTTGTATTTTATCAAAGCGCTCATATACCATCCCTTCATCAGGCCCTGTATATTCTAACTCATCAAAATCTTCTTCTTCATCCTCATCAATCTCTTCTGAAAGTTCGTCGGTCTCCATTGCATCAAGCTGGGCCTGTTTCTCATCCAGAAGCGCTTGCTTTTCCTTTATAAGTACTTGTTTTTCTTCAAATTCTTCAGCATCACCTTGGTATCCAATAACAACATCAGTCATCTTGCATTTACCTTCTTCTAGTCTTGTGTATGCCTTGAAGAAGTAGTCAGAGATTTCAGGGTAAAGAGAAATTGCTTGTAAAATCTGATAGACGCCTGCTTCAATTTCTTTTGCAATACGAACTTCGTCTTTTTGCTCTAAAAGTTCAACCACGCCCATTTCTCGCATATACATTCTAACGGGGTCAGTAGTTCTTCCAAATTCTGAATCAAGAGCTGCTAGAGCAGCTACTGCAACTTCTGCAGAGCTAGATTCTGCTTTACCGCCCGATTTCATTACTAGCTCATCAGCATCAGGCGCTTCATCAGCAACTAAGATATCAAGCTCTTCTAAAATTGTGACAATTGGCTCTACCTGTTCAGGCGTTAATAAATCTTGTGGCAACAGATCATTGATTTCTGAATAAGTCAGGTAACCTTGTTCTTTTCCAATTGTTATAAGACTATTAAGGGCTTTTTTGTGAGCTTCAGTAGTTGTTTTCATAATTTGATTTTTTCAAAACAGAGAGGAAATTATACCTAAAAGAGTAGATTGTTTCTACCATTAATTCAGCGCTATAGAGGCGCAGGATTAGTTTGAATCTGCAAAAATTGTACTGATGGATTGTTCGTCACTAATTCGTCGAATAACGTCTGCAAGAGTTGTTGCAATAGATAATTGCCTAATCTTGCTGCATTTTTTTGCTTTTTCTGTCAATGGGATTGTATTTGTTGTGACAAGTTCATCTAGTTTAGAGTTTGATATATTTTCTATAGCGCCGCCAGAAAGAACTGCGTGAGTAGCGTATGCAACAACTTTTTTTGCACCCTTTTCTTTTAATATTTCAGCCGCTTGGCAAAGAGTTCCTGCAGTATCAACCATATCGTCAATCATAATACAAGTGCGCCCCTCTACCTCACCAATTACATTCATGACTTTAACTAAGTTTGGCTCTGGTCGTCTCTTATCAATAATTGCAAGGTCTGCATCATTAATTCTCTTCGCTGCAGCTCTTGCTCTTGCAACTCCACCAACATCTGGAGACACCACAATTACATCTTCATAGTTATGATCTAAAACATCTTGAACAAGCACGGGCAGTGCATATATATTATCAATTGGGATATTGAAAAAACCTTGAATCTGATCTGCGTGTAAGTCCATTGTTAGTATGCGGTCTACTCCCGATGTTTCAATCATTTGAGCGACAAGTTTTGCAGTTATTGGAACGCGAGTTAATCTTGAGCGTCGGTCTTGTCTTGAGTAGCCTAGATATGGAACGACAGCTGTGATTCGCCCGGCAGATGAGCGCTTAAGTGCATCAACCATTATTAATAATTCCATTAAGGTTTCAGCAGTAGAGGGGCCGCAGGTTGGCTGAATCACAAAAACATCACATCCACGAACATTATCAAGAATTTCAACTTGAGCCTCACCATCACTGAACTGACCAACAAAAGCCTTGCTTTGTTTGATGTTCAGATTTGAAATAATTTCGGATGAGAGATCAGGGTTTGCGTTTCCGCTAAAGATTTTTATTCTTTCTAGAGACATCCGGCTGTGCTTTTATTGATGTAGGGTGCAATTATACAAACAAATTACGGAGCTAAGCACAATAGTTTTGAATTTGAATTAAGATTTAATTGATGATTTATAGTATTTTATCTATTGATGTAGAAATGTCTTCAGGCTCAATAGTTGAACTAAAGCGCTTAAAAGGGATGCCATCACGGTCAATTAGAAATTTCGTGAAATTCCATTTGACGCTATTGTTTAATGTTCCTTTTAGTTCACTCTTTAAATATTTGAAAAGAGGGTGGGCATTTTCACCATTGACGTCAACTTTTGTAGACATAGGAAATGAAATCTCATAATTTAAGTTACAAAAATCTTTTATCTCTTCTGCAGTTCCAGGCTCTTGTTTGCCAAACTGGTTACAAGGAAAGCCAATTATTACTAGGCCATTCTCTTTGTGCTTTTGGTAGAGTTTTTCTAGTCCAGTATAGTGATAAGTTAGTCCACAGAAACTTGCAGTATTTACAACTAAAATCGCCTTGCCTTGAAATTTGCTTAAAGAGACTTCTTCACCATCAAGCTGGTTAAATTTAAATTGGTATATATTTTCCTTCATGAATCTTGCCTTATTTTAGAAGATAATTCATACAAAGATGGCTGGGGCGGATGGATTCGAACCATCGGTACACGGGATCAAAACCCGATGCCTTACCACTTGGCTACACCCCAATTATGTAATGGTGATTTATCAATCGCTTTTGCGACAAAACCAAACCATTGTGATGGCAATTTATTATTTGCTATCAATGCATCTTTTTCTTTTTCAAAGGCTACAAAAACACAACATCCACTTCCAGTCATTCTTGCAATTCCAAGGTGGTTTTCAGTTGAGTCTAGATGAGTTAAAGCCTCTTCTATCTCACCTTCCAAATGAATTGCAGCATCTAAGCAGTCGTTATGTGGATTAGAGACCATTGAAAAGTCTGCTATTTTCCTTTGTACTGGAGACATTGTCAATGCTTTGTGTGTGAAAATTTCTTTCGTGGATATATGTTTGTCAATTGAAACAATTAAATAAAAGTATTTAGGCAGGGTTATTGGGGTAAGTATTTCACCTATACCTTCGCCCCATGAGCTATGGCAATTAACAAATACCGGGACATCTGCACCAAGATTTTGACCAATATGCATTAGCTTTTCTTTAGATAAATTAAGACTCCAAAGCTTATTTAGAGCAATTAAAACAGTCGCAGCATTTGAACTCCCGCCTCCTAGGCCTCCTCCCATTGGTATTTTTTTAGCTATACCAATATCTACGCCACCTTTTGATCCAGTCATTTTTTTCAGTATAGTGGCGCTGCGTATTGCTAGATCTTGATCTTGTGGAATGCTTTCATTGCCACTTAATCGATTGATTATTCCATCCTCTCTATAATCAAGGCTTATCTCATCGCAATAATCTAAAAGCTGAAAAATGGTTTGAAGATTATGATATCCATCAGGCCTTTTTGAGGTTACATGTAAAAATAAATTAATTTTAGCGGGGGATAAGTAAGTCAATTTATGTGTTAATAAAATACTCTCTATAGTGTTTTAGTTCGTCAATAGAGTCATAAACATCAGACAAAGCGAGGTGCCTAGATTTTTTATATGAGGAAGAAAGAATGCTCGGCTTCCAGCGAACTGCTAGCTCCTTCAACGTCGAAACATCGATATGGCGATAGTGAAAAAACTTTTCAAGATTTGGCATATAGTTGTATAAGAATCTTCTATCCTGACAAATTGAGTTACCACACATTGGCGATGCCCCTTGGTCGACATAGTTAATAAGAAATTCTAAGGTTTGGGATTCTGCATCAGCGGTGGAAATTGTACTTTCTAGTACTCTTTTTACAAGTCCAGATCGATTGTGTTGGCTCGTATTCCATTCATCCATCCCATCAAGGAGATCACTATTTTGATGAATAGCTAACGAGGGCCCTTCTTCTATTACATTTAGATTTGCATCAGTAACCACTGTAGCTATTTCAATAATGACATCGCGTTCAGGAATTAGTCCTGTCATTTCAAGATCTATCCAGATAAGATTAGTTTTTTTATTCATATTTAATTTAATTATTGCTAGCGAAAATATATTCTTCAAGTTTTTCCTTTGCACTTCCATCTGATAATATTTGGCTTGCTTTTTCAATTCCTGAGCTTAGCGAATCTTCGAGACCACTTACATAAATAGCAGCGCCAGCATTAAAAGAAATGATATTTTTTGCAGTACCATTTTGTCCAGAAAAGGCTTCATAAATTAGAGAAAGTGACTCATTTGCATTTTCCGCTTTAATGTCATTAAGGTTGCCTAGCTTTAATCCAAATTCATCTGGGTGAACAGTATAGGTTGAAATTTCACCATTATGTAATTCTGCTACAAAGGTTTTGTCTGCTACAGAAAATTCATCAAGTCCATCTGCAGAGTGAACCACCATAACATGCCTGGATTTAAGGCTTTTTAGGACGTTAGCAATTGGCTCTACTAGGTTTTTATCATAAACCCCAATAACTTGATTAGGGGCCTTAGCTGGGTTAGTTAGGGGCCCTAAAACATTAAAAATTGTTCTAACTGCTAATTCTTTTCGTGGCCCAATCGCATGCTTCATTGCGCTATGATGGGCGGGTGCAAACATAAAGCCAACGCCTATTTTTTCAATGCATTGACTGATGGATTCTGGACTTAAGTTAAGATTTATTCCGGCTGCTTCTAAAACATCTGCGCTTCCAGATTTCGACGAAATGGATCGATTTCCGTGCTTTGCAACTTTGCCACCTGCAGCGGCAACAACAAAGGCAGAGGCAGTTGAGATATTAAATAAACCCAAGCCATCTCCACCAGTTCCGCAAGTATCAACAAGATATTCAGTGCTACTGACTTCGACCGACGTCGCCAGTGAGCGCATGACCTTTACGCTGGCAGTAATCTCATCAATTGTTTCACCCTTCATAGATAGTCCAACTAAAAAAGCACCAATTTGAGCATCCGTTGTTTGGCCTGTCATAATGCTATTCATAACATCAATCATTTCACTTTCATTTAGATCTTTTTTTGAAATCACTGATTTAATAGCTTGGTTTATATTCATAGTTAGCGGTGGCTCATTAGGAGTTCAATATCATCTATATTTTTAATAGCTGCTGCAGATAGGACATGATTTCCATCTATAGTAACCAATACGTCATCTTCAATTCTGATTCCAATATTCCAATATTTAGGATCAATTTTATCATCCTTGCGGATGTAGATTCCTGGCTCCACAGTGGTCACCATTCCTACTTGAAATTCTCGAAATAAATTACCACTTTCTTTAGTGCCAACATCATGAACATCTAAACCTAACCAATGGCCAGTGCCATGCATATAGAATTCTCTTAAATTACTGACATCTTCCATTATCCCTAGCTTCATAAGTCCCCTTGTAATAATTTCACATACAATCTCATGCGGCTTGTTTACATCTTCACCAGGCATGATAGAGGCGATAGCTTGCTTCTGAGCATCCAATACAATTTCATATATTTCTTTTTGGGGCGGACTAAACCTTCCATTAACTGGAAAGGTTCTTGTAATATCAGACGCGTAACCAAGTATTTCACAGCCAGCATCTATGAGAAGAAGATCACCATCATTTAATAATTTATTGTTTTCGGTGTAATGAAGTATGCATGCATTTTCCCCTCCTGCAACAATCGGAGGGTACGAGTGCTGTGAGTTTTCATTTCGAAATACTGAGTCAAATTCAGCGGCAATATTGTACTCATAGAGTCCAGGGTGAGTTTTTACCATAGCCTGTATATGGGCCTTTGAAGCTAGATCTGCTGCAACTTGCATATTTTTTATTTCAGAAGTATCTTTAATAAGTCTCATTTCTGAAATGTATGGGTTTAACGGTTTTAATTTTTCTCCTAATAACGCTGTAATTGCTGGGTTTAGTTTATTTGTACTTGAGTTGTCTTTCCAGCCTCCATCAGTTGGAGCATCAAAATATACAGAAGAGCTTTCATTTATCTGGGAGGATGACTCATCAAAAAAACTATCAATGTCGTATGCTTGATCAACTAATAAGGTTTCAGGTGCGAGGTCTATTCCAAGTCTCAATCCATTCCATATTTCTTTGGTTTGATCTTTAGGCCTTAAAAAAATGCTGTAATTATTTTTAGAGAAAACTGCAATTGCATCAGGCTCTATAAAGCCCGTAAGATACCAAAAACTACTATCTGGTCGAAAGGGGTAGTTGACGTCACTGTTTCTTTTTTGCTCACTATTGGTAGATACAATTATTACTGCATCATCGCCTAGTATGCTTAGCAACTCTTCTCTTCTTTTTTTATGTATCATTTTGTTAGGTGTATTAATTCATTGATAAATAACCCAAGAAAGATACCATGAAAAAGATACGACTTTATCAAAATACTGCTCTCACTGTGGGCAAAAGTGTTGAACTAAGTAAAGATAATAGTCATCATCTTAACAAAGTTTTACGCTTCCCAGGTGGGAAAGATATCACTATATTTAACGGTGACGGTTTTGACTACAACGCAATGGTTCAAAGGCTAGAAAAAATAACCAGTCTTGACATTGTATCTAAGTTGAAAAATGACTCTGAGTCTAAACTTCATTTAACACTTGCGCAAGGAATTGCTAAAGGTGAAAAAATGGATTTTTTGATCCAAAAAGCAGTCGAGTTAGGGGTGTCAAATATTATCCCAATGCAGTTAGAGCGTTGTGTAGTAAGGCTAAAGGGTGACCGTGCCCAAAAAAAAATAGAGCATTGGCAAAAGATAGCAAACCATGCATGTGAGCAATCAGGGAGATCTGTAATGGTTAGTATCTTACCTCCAACTTTGCTTAGTGATTTGCTGAGTGATCAAAATCATAATGGTTTTGTTTTGCACCATCGTGCAAATTTAAGTCTTATCCAAGTGCCTTCATATTCAAGAGCGACAATTCTAATTGGGCCAGAAGGTGGATTAACTGATCAAGAGGTTATCGATTCAACGAATGCTGGATTTAAGTCTCTATTATTAGGCAAAAGAGTTTTAAGGACTGAAACTGCATCGCTTGTTGCTATCGCTAATATGCAGCTTTTATGGGGAAGTTGATAATTTTTTAAGATTTTCTTAGTTAATCAACATCACCAAGATCATTACTTAGTTCCCGGGCACGGTCATAAGCAGCTCTTGTAGCAGCTGCAACTATTCCTTCAAAATTTTGATCTTGAAAGCTTTCTATAGCTGCTTGTGTAGTTCCATTAGGAGAGGTAACCTCTGCCCTCAGTGTTTTCGAGTCTTTGCCACTTTTAGTTGCCATTAAACTTGCTCCTAAACTTGTTTGAATACTTAGTGAGTTTGCAGTTTTTTCGTCCAAACCAAGAGCAATTGCAGCTTGCGTAATAGATTGCATTAATAGAAAAAAATATGCAGGACCACTTCCAGATATGGCAGTAATTGCGTCAATTAGTTTTTCATCATTTACCCAAAAACATTCTCCTACAGAAGATAAGATTGAGGTTACTAATTCTTGTTGTTGGTTGCTAACTAGCTCATTTGCAAACAGCCCTGTAACGCCACTTTGAAAAAGTGCAGGTGTATTAGGCATTGTTCTTACAAGAGCAAAATTACCACCCAACCAGCGATTTATATCACTACTTCTAATTCCAGCTACGATAGAGACAAAAAGGTGGCTTGGTTTAACTTTATTTTTTAATTGAAGGCAAACCAATGAGAGTACTTGAGGCTTCACCGCAAAAACAACGATATCACTATTATGCAGTAAAGAAGTATTGTCAGGGTATGTTGTGATATTAAGTTCAGATTTACGTTTAATCAGAAGCTCATTATTAGAGTCACTTACGTTTATGTTTTGAGCATCAAAGCCATTACTGAGAAGACCTTTTATCAAAGCATATGCCATATTTCCGGCTCCAATAAATCCAATGACTGTTTTGTTTTCCATATAAAATATCTTAGTTATAAGTGCTTAACTCAATTCTACCAAACTTGTAATAAATAAAGAACATTAATGAAAAAATTTCAGCCAAAACTAATATTAATCGATGTTGATGGGACTTTAGTTGACAGTGTTCCTGACCTTGCTTACTGTGTAGATGAGATGATGATTAAGCTTGGTATGCCAGCTCGAGGAGAATCAAGTGTAAGGCATTGGGTTGGAAATGGTGTTCCCAGATTAGTAGAGCGAGCTTTGACAGGCGATTTAAATCTGAAGCCAAGTCAAGAGGTATTCGACATGGCATATCCAATTTTTTTAGACCTTTATGCCGACAATTCAGCAGTAAGGTCAAGTCTATATGATGGTGTCAAAGAGGGCTTAGATTATTTACAATCTAAGAACTACCTTTTAGGTTGCGTAACTAATAAGGCAGAGCAGTTTACTCACCCATTACTAAAGTCATTAAATATCTATGACTACTTCAAAATAGTCATTTCTGGTGACACTTTGGAAAAGAAAAAGCCAGACCCTTTGCCGCTCCTGCATAGCGCTGGTTTTTTTAATATAGATCCAAATGAGTGCCTTATGCTGGGAGATTCAGTAAGCGATGTAAAGGCTGCTAGAGCAGCTGGATTTGATATAATTTGTATGTCATATGGCTATAATCACGGTAATAATATATCAGATGAAAATCCTGACCTTGTAATCGATTCGATGGCGCAATTACGAGATTACCTTTAATGAGTATTGATGAAAATAATATCTGGCATCCTTATGCTACGATACCAAATAAAGTCCCTACTTATTTAGTTGACACAGCAGATGGTGTGTATCTAAACTTTAAAAATGGCTCTCGTGTTATCGATGGTATGAGCTCATGGTGGTCAATGATTCATGGCTACAATAATCCTTTTATAAATAGGGCAATCAAGAGCCAGATAGATGCTGTATCGCATGTAATGTTTGGCGGTCTCACTCATCAGCCTGCGATTGACTTATGCGAAAAACTCATAAAAATAACCCCTCAGGGGCTTGAAAAGGTTTTTTTTGCTGACTCTGGCTCTGTTTCTGTAGAGGTTTCTCTTAAAATGGCTCTACAGTACTGGCACAATAAAGGCAAAAAAGAAAAGTCACATTTTGTAACTCCGAGAGGTGGCTACCATGGAGATACTTTTGGAGCAATGAGTGTTTGCGATCCAAATAATGGCATGCACCATTTATTTAGTGGTGTTCTTCCAAAGCATTATTTTGTGACTCAGCCTAAATCAGGTCGAAGCCGTGAAGCTCTTTCAGATCTAGAGGCAACACTTAAAAAAAATCATAATAATATTGCAGCAATGATTCTTGAGCCTATTGTCCAAGGGGCTGGTGGAATGAATATTTATGATGCTGATTATCTCCAAGGCGTTAGATTATTATGTGATCAATATGAGGTTTTATTGATCGTAGATGAAATAGCTACAGGTTTTGGCCGAACAGGCGAACTCTTTGGTTGCAATCATGCAAATATTTCACCTGATATTCTTTGTATAGGGAAGGCTTTAACTGGCGGTTACATGACTATGGCGGCTGCAATAACTACTGAAAAAGTCTCAAGTACTGTTGGTGTTTTGATGCATGGGCCTACCTTTATGGCAAACCCTTTGGCTTGTTCAGCGGCAAATGCTAGTATTGATTTACTTCTAAGTAGCAATTGGAAAAAAAGAATCTCAGAGCTTCAAAGTATCCTTAGCGCTCAACTTCTGACTTTAAAG
>Ga0209501_10005731_pt1 | contig 11377 bp, 10 predicted proteins | sample ArcticOcean_MG_C_4_FD_187434 | JGI IMG/M metagenome (GOLD analysis project Ga0209501, IMG submission 187434) | Marine microbial communities from western Arctic Ocean - ArcticOcean_MG_CB4_134 (SPAdes) (version 2) | ecosystem: Environmental > Aquatic > Marine > Oceanic | place: Arctic Ocean...
TGATGCTAGACTGTAAAAGCTGTGTTGATGACAATAATTTCTCTGGGTTAAATCGTACCCTGTTCCTTTAACGCTGCGATTTTTTCGGCGCTGAAACCAAGCAAACTCCCCAGGACTGCCTCGGTATGTTCGCCCAGCCTTGGCGCCGGCGATGGTGGGGCAAAGGGCGTGTCGGTCATTTCGATGGGGTTGCCAATACTGCGGACCTTGCCCGCGGTCGGGTGATCCGTCGTCCAGATCATGCCACGCTGTTTCAGGGTCTCGTTTTCACAAGCCTCAGCCACTGTCCGGAGGGCGCCACAGGGAATGCCGGCGGCGCTCAAAACAGCGATCCAATCGTCGCGCGATTTTTGCTGTAGCACGTCCGTCAGGATCGGAATCAATTGGTCTCGGTTGTTTACCCGATCGGGAATCGTAGCGAAAAGTTCGTGGTCCTTGAGATCCAGGCGCCCGATCGCCGGACAGAAATTTTCCCATTGGGCATCGTTACCCACGGCGATATTCAACCAGCCATCGGACGCCTTAAAGGTTTCGTACGGCACGATGGAGGGGTGGGCGTTGCCCCGGCGTTCGGACGAAACCCCCGTGGCGTAGTAATTTCCTGCGTGATAGGTCAATAGGGAGGTTAGCGCCTCCAACATGGAAACCTTAACGTGCTGACCCTTGCCGCTGTCACGCCGGGATAAAAGCGCGGCCAGGATGCCCTGCACCAGATTCATACCCGATACCAAATCGGCGATGGAGGTCCCCATTTTAAAGGGCGGCGTGTCGGGGGCGCCAGTAATGTTCATCATCGCGCTTTCGCCTTGCACGATCAGGTCATAGCCGGGCCGCGTGGCCTCCGGCCCCGTATCGCCAAAGCCCGAAATCGTAGCGTAAATCATTTCCGGGCGCCGGGCCGCGACATCGTCATATCCGAAACCCAGGCGTTTGGCAGCACCGGGGCGAAAATTCTCGACGATGATATCCGCCGTTTCGATAAGCTGCCACAGCACCTCTTTCGCCGTATCGTCCTTGAGGTTCAGGGTCAGGCTTTTCTTGTTCCGATTGACGGACAGAAAATAGGCTGATTGGTCGCCCTGGTATGGCGGTGCGAAGGACCGCGTGTCATCGCCGCCCGTAGGATGCTCGACCTTGATCACCTCCGCGCCCATGTCACCGAGGGTCATGGTACAAAACGGCCCCGATAGGACCCGGGTCAGATCGATCACCCGCAATCCCGCCAGGGGACCAGCGCCCCCAAAAGCATCGGGGTTGGCGTCAGCAGAGGACATCGGCAAGCTCCTTAAAATCGGCAATTACTAAATCTGGTTGATGTGGCGTGTGGCCAAAGGGCCGCTTTCGCCGGTCAATGAAGGCCGTACGTATGCCACAGGACTTCGCGCCGATGCAATCAAAGGCATGGTTGGCGACAAACAGCATGTTTTCGGGCGCCAACCCGATGACCTCCCCCGCCTTGGCATATGTACTGAGATGGGGTTTGAAATAGCCCGCCGCCTGGACCGATATAACGTGGTCAAAGGGGAAACCAATGTGCGGTTTAGCTGCTTCCAACATGTCCACGTCACCGTTGGAGAGGATGGCTAGTTGGTATTTGCCCGCCAGGCACTCCAACGCCTCGATGACTTCGGGAAATGGTTTCAATCGTTCAATTTCACTGACTAGCCAAACGGCATCGTCCGCGCTGTAGCTGAAACCGCAGCGGTCCATGACATAAGAGACGGCTCGCTGACCAATCTCGCGGTAGGGCGTATGCTCGCCCTGGCTCAATGAATCGATCATGGAGTTCTCGAAATGGGTCCGTCGCCACCAGGTCACAAACCGGTGCGGCTCTCCGTCCCAGCCCTTATCTTTCAGGAAACCCGTAATGGCGGCGGTCAAGCCGCCCTGCATATCCACAACGGTACCGTATTGATCGAAGACAAGCGCCTTTGTCTCGGCCCTCAGAGCGTCCACTCCCACCATCTTCCTATACTCCTACCAGACGCTGGATCTCGGCAAACATCGTGCTCTTGGCTTCCATGCCGATACCAATATGTTCACCAGGCCGCGCCAGGCCGGCTTCAATCGCCGTGTCGTCGGCAAAACCACCAAAGGGTTGGAACACACCGGGATAGGATTCGGAGCCGCCAAGTTGCAAGCCCGCCGCCAGGGCCAGGGCCAGTTGATGGCCGCCGTGGGGTATAAGCCGCCGCCGGGACCAGCCCATGGCCTCCACCATGGCGATAATATCGAGATATTCGGTCAGCCCGTAACTCAAGGCCGGGTCGAGCTGGATCCAGTCCTTATCCGGGCGCATACCGCCATGGCGGATCAGGTTGCGGGCATCCTGCAGCGAAAACAAATTCTCGCCAGTAGCCAGGGGCCCGGGATAGCGCGCCGCCAATTCCGCATTCAGGGTAAAATCCAGCGGATCTCCGGGTTCCTCAAACCAGAACAGGCCAAAGGGCGTCATGGCCTGGCCATAGGCCAGGGCCCTCTCCAGATCAAAACGGCCATTCGCGTCCACGGCTAAATCGTTACCGCCGCCCAACAGGTCCATCACCGCCTCGATCCGGGGCAAATCTTCGGCTAGGGGCACGGCGCCGATCTTCATCTTGACGACCTTGTAACCCTGGTCGCGGTAGCCCCGCATTTCGCCCTGCAAGCGGTCCAGGCCCTTGCCCGGATAATAATAACCGCCGCCAGGATAGACCATTACCCGTTCGTCATAGCCACCGCCATTATGACGTTCCGACAGCAGCCGCCACAGGGGTTGTTCGGCTAGCTTGGCCACCAGATCCCACACGGCCATGTCCAAAGCACCCGCCGCTACGGCCCGGTCACCGTGGCCACCCGGCTTTTCATTAGTCAGCATGATGTTCCGGATTTTGCGCGGATCAAAATTATCACCATTGTCGTCCAAAAACTCCACCGGATCCGCCGCCCGCAAACGTGGGATCAAACGCTCCCGCAGAATGCCGCCCTGGGCATAGCGGCCGTTGGAACAGAAGCCATAACCCGTCACAGGCCGGCTGCGGCGCAGCACATCGCTTTCCACGGCGACAACCGAGACGGTCATTTGGGAGAAATCCACATAGGCGTTGCGGATTTCGGAACTGATAGAGGCCGTGGCCTCGCGAATGTCAGTGATGCGCATGGACGATGGACCTACGACCTACCAACCCAGGGCATAGCCGGACCGGCGCGGATCAGCGCCAGCTTCTAATACCCCGGTTTTCAGATCCCGGCGAATGGTGCACATAGCCCCGGCCATCCATTCCCAATCACCCCACCATTCAATTTTATGGCCCAGGACGGCTAGTGCCGCGCCAACATCTGGGTCAATCCTACCCTCCAATTTTAGCAACCCCGGATGATAGGCATGGGGCGCAAAAGACTGCGGAAATGAATAGGAGGCAAAGCGGGGCGCCTCCACTGCCAGTTGCGGGTTCATGGCAAACACATCTATATTCAAAAGGGTCTGCGCCATGGCCTGGCACTGCACATCGGCCCCGGGCGTACCCAGCGGCAGGGCCCATTCCCCGGGCCGGATGGCGATGGCGGGGTTCGGCGTCAGGCGCGGCCGTTTTCCCGGCAGGATGGACGCGGGATGATCGGGATCGGGGCGTGATTGGGAGCCCCGCGACGACGGCACAAAACCCAGGCCCGGTATTACCGGGGCATCCGACGAGGTATCGGACGGGGTGGCAGAAAAAATATTGCCCTTGGCATCGATGGTGCAGGCATAGGAGGTATCGAGGGCATCTAGTGGCGTTGGTGAAGCCTTTGGCCTGGCTGCTTTTAGATCCCCCGATGGCGGCATCTCCGGCCAAGCCTTGTCGGGATTGATCATGGCCCGGCGCTGGGCCGCGTAGTCATTTGAGAGCAACCACGCCATGGGCACATCGATGAACCGGGGATCACCGTACCAGCGTTCCCGGTCGGCCACAGCCAATTTAACCGCTTCCGTTACGTGGTGAATGTAGGCCGCGGAATTATGCCCCATGCCGCGCAGGTTCCGGCCCTCCAGCAATTGCATGATTTGCAACAGCATCGGACCCTGGCACCAGGGACCGCAACTATAGATCCTGGTCCCCCCTACTTCGACGGACAGGGCGTCCTCAACCTCCACTTCAAAGGCGGCCAGATCCTCCATGCGCAACAGGCCGCCATTATCCTTGTGATAGGTGGATATTTTTTCGGCGATATCGCCTTTATAAAAAGCATCGCGGGCGGCCCGCAGACCCACGATCCGGTCGCCCCCGGCGGCGGTTTCGCAATCAGACATGTATTGCAAGCTGCGGCCGATATCTTGCTGGCGGAAAATTTCGCCAACTTTTGGTGAACGTCCGCCGGGCAGGTAAATCTCGGCATTGGTGGGCCAGCGACTATATTTTTCAGCCTTGCCAGCCAATAACTCCGCCATCAGGGCGTACATGACAAAGCCGTCCCGCGCCAAACGGATTGATGCGTCGGCGACTTCACCAAAGGTCATGGTGCCATAGCGCTCCAAGGCCATGACCCAGGCCGCGGGCGCCGCCGGGACGATGCAGCGCAGAATACCCTCGGGCACGCTGTCGGGATATTCCCTGGAAAAAAAAGCGGGGTCGGTGCCTTTTGGCCACGTACCCAAACCGGATATGGTGACGACGCGGTCTTCCTCTGCCAGGTAGATAATGATCGGTGCCACGCCGGCGACACCGACCAGTTCGCTCTGCACCACGCCCAGGGCCATGCCGGCGGCGACCCCGCCATCAATGGCGTTGCCGCCCGCCTCCATCACCTGAAAGCCGGCCTGCGCGGCCAGGTAATGGCCGGCGGAGGTCATATGCCGATGGCCGCGCAAAGATGGGCGATAGGCATCCATGAACGAGGCGGGTGGTTGCATGTGACAGCTCCTAACGGCCCTTAAAGACCGGCGCGCGTTTTTCGGAAAAGGCCAGCATGGCCTCTTTGGAGTCCTCATAGGACGATAATTCGAAAGTCATGTTCTGCTCGAACCGGTAACCATCCCGCAGGCTCATCTCCTCAATGGTGTTCAAGGCATGTTTAGCGATGCGCGAGGCTATAGGGCTTTTCGCCGCGATGGTTCGCGCCAGATCCATGGCCCAGTCCATCAAGTCTTCCGGCGGCACGCACGCCTCGACAATGCCCAGGCGGTATAATTCCGGACCCGGCACCCGGTAGCCGGTCAGCATCACCCGCCGGACCAGGGAATGGGGGAACAGCCGCATGGCATGACGCCCGCCACCCATCAGGCCGACATCGATTTCGGGCAAACCCAGACTGGCCTTTTCCGAGGCGACCAGAATATCGCAGCTGGCTGCGACCGCCAGGCCGGCACCCAGTGCGGCGCCGTTAATGGCGCCGATCACCGGCTTGCGGCACTCCATGATTGCATGAAAGCATTCCCGAGCCCGGCGGTTATGTTGCCAGGCATCGCCCGGCCCCCGCCCCTCCCCGGCCTTGTTCTTAATATTGGCGCCGGCAGAGAAAATCTTGCCGGCCCCGGTCAGCACTGCGACCCGAACCTCATCCAGGTCCGAGATGGTATCAAAGACCAGCATCATCTCTTCATGAAACTGCTGGTCCTGGGTATTCACGGGCGGATTATCCATGGTCACCAGGGCGACATGACCCTTGATATCGCAGCGAATAATCTCCGTCTTCATCATCAGCATCCTCTCGTCTCTATTTGCCTTTGCGGGCGTATCAGGCCAGACGACTGCTGGGCAGATCGGAAATCAGCATAGAGCCCGGCGTGTGGGTAATGCAAAGGGGCGGCTTGGCCGCACGGACCGCCGCCTGTGGCGTCACGCCGCAGGCCCAGAAGACGGGAACATCCCCCTCCCTAATTACCGGCACATCATCCCCCCAGTCGGGTTGGAGAATGTCCGTGATACCGATCCCGGCGGGATCGCCTATATGCACCGGGGTGCCGTGCATCATGGGAAACCGCGCCGTAACCTCCACTGCGCGGATCGCCTCCGACATGGGCATTGGGCGCATGGACACCACGATGGGCCCGGAGAAGGGCCCCGCCGGGGTCGTGGCGATGTTGCTCAGATACATCGGCACCTGATAGCCTAATTCCAAATGGCGCAACGGCACGCCGTCGGCCAGCAAGGCGTCCTCGAACGAGAACGAACAGCCCAGGACAAAGGTCACCAGATCGTCGCGCCAAAGATCGCTGATATCATGGACCGTATCCGCCAGTTCACCGTCGCAGTAGATATTGTAGCTGGAGACATCGCTGCGAATGTCAATATCTATCCCCAATGTCGGCAGCATGGGGTTGCCGGTATCGGATATCGCAACCAGGGGGCAGGGTTTGGGATTGCGCTGGCAATACCGCGCAAAATCCAGGGCCAGGTCGGCCGGTAGGATGGCCAAATTGCCCTGCATCTGACCCAGGGCCATGCCCCCCGTCTGACCGGTAATCTCGCCCCGCCTGATCAGGTCACGCACATAGGCCGCGCTCGCCCCCGCTAAATTACCGGCAGCGTTTCCCGGGCGGCCCCGTTCTTCAATTTCCCGCAATGCCATGGCATTATTCCTTTATTGTTAGGTCTACACTGATGTTGGCGTCCCATGCGATCGACGCACGCCAATAGGTTATGCAAATCGGCGCATGTGCAACGCCTCCTGTTCTCGATATGTCGCTCTATAGGGCGCCAGCGCTCTCTCTCGGGTGGCAAGTGCGTCGGTATCCAGTTCCGTTTTAGGCGGCGTGACCAGTTCGAAATGGCCCCAGTGGTCCTCGCCGCGCACCGGCATTGCCGCTGTCTGGAACGCGCCAATGGACCGCACATGCCCTGGAATATAGTCGAGGCCCAGGCCGATACGGCGATGGCTGGCGGTGTTGGGGCCGGAACGGTGCGGGCACAAGCCGTGGTGTATCGAGAATTGTCCCGCCTTTACCTCCATGGTCACCACATGGCTCTCGTCGAACGCCTCCATTACGACTTGTGCCGCACGGTTGACGCTGTTCTCTACCACGTTCGCGGCATGGCGCATCTGCCTGGGAGCGCCGTCAAATGGCAGCACACCCATGCAACCGACGGCATGATTGGCATCGGTAAGCGCCACCCACACCGTGACTTCCTCGGCCGGTTCCAAGCCATAATAGGTCAAATCCTGGTGCCAGGCAGCAAACGTTGGCGTGTTCGGCTCCTTGATGAAGAACGTGCTTGTCAACATCATGAAGTCAGGTCCAAGCAGAGCCTCAACCTTATCAAGGGTACGTGACTAAGCGCCTTCATGGCTTACCCTTCAGGTAGCGCACTTCGAATGCATTTATAAAACATGCTCGCCTAACTATCTATCTCCCAAATAACTTCACTCAAATCGCTTCCACCAGATCGCCCAGGCGCTGGGTCAATTTCAAGTTCTCGCCATAATCTACCGGTACCGCGATCAGAGCCGGCCCAGGCTGTTGAAAAGCCTCCGCCAGGGCGCCGCGCAATTGCCCTGACCCATCCAGGTGTTTGCCCCACATGCCAAACGATTTTGCTAGCATTTCAAAATCTGGGTTGCTGAAGGCCAAATCGGAATGCTTACCGTCGAACTGGTTCTGCTGCTTCCATTTGATCAAGCCGTATTCGCCATCGACCAGGATCACGCAGACAAAATTAATATTTCGGCGCACGGCGGTTTCCAGATCCTGGACGTTCATTAGGAACCCGGCATCGCCGCAAATAAACCCGACCTTGCGTTCCGGGTAGGCGATCTTCGCCCCGATGGCGCCCGGCAGGGCAAAACCCATGGAACAGAAACCGTTGGAGATCAGGCAGGTGTTGGGCTCGTAACATTGATAGTAGCGGGAAACCCACATTTTGTGCGCCCCCACATCCGACAGCATGATGTCCTCCGGTCCAAGCGCGCTGCGCATGTCGTTGACCACGGTCTGTGGTTTCATGGGAAAGGCCCTATCCTCCGCCTCGCCCAGCAAGTCATCGGAAATGGTGCCGCGCAGGGCCGCCCGATCGGCAATATTGAACAGGGGCAGTTTGTCGCCGAACTGTTTGTTCAAGGATTCGTTTATTTGCCACAGGGCATCGGCAATATCGCCCACCACATCGACGGCGACAGGAAAGTCCGCATCGATTTCTGCCGGCTCAAAATCGATATGAATGATTGTCTTGTCGCCCTTAGCGTTCCAGAAATCCGGTCCGTATTCCACCAGGTCGTAACCGACGGCAACTACCAGGTCCGCATCCTCGAAGGCAGCCGTGATATGATCCCGGCCCTGCAAGCCAATGGTAAAAAGGCAATGGGGATCATCCAGCGATACCGCGCCCTTGCCCATGAAGGTATTGACCACGCCAATCCCACTTTTTTGGGCCAGGCGGCGAAGCTGGGCCGAGGCGCGTTTGCGCACCGTGCCATTCCCGGCCAGGATCAACGGTTGCTTGGCGGCGGCGATCAGTGCGATCGCGCGCGCCACCGCCTTGTGATCAGCGGCAGGGCGACGGGTTACATCAACCGACATGGGCGCGGCCGATAATTGCGCCTTTGCCAGGTCCTCCGGCAATTCGATCACCGTGGCGCCAGGCTTTTCCGTCGTGGCCACCTTGAACGCCTTGCGGATGACTTCAGGAATGGTCTTGGCGTTGCCGATTGAATGGGCCCATTTGGTGATGGGCCGGAACATGGCGATAGCGTCCATGTTCTGATGGCTTTCCTTATGCAGGCGCGAGGTAGAAGCCTGGCCGATAATGGCGACCAATGGCGAGCGATCCATGTTGGCGTCGGCGACGCCGGTCACCAGATTGGTGGCGCCGGGACCCAGGGTGGCTAGACAAACGCCGGGCCGGCCGGTCAGACGGCCATAGGTATCGGCCATGAAGGCGGCGGCCTGCTCATGCCGGCAAAGCACGAAATCGATCGGACTGTCCATCAGGGAAATCATGAGATCGGCGTTTTCCTCACCCGGCACGCCAAAAATATGCGTGACCCCTTCAGCTTCCAGGCAACGAACGAAAAGGTCCGATGCCTTCGTTAACGCCCCACGATCCACGCTCCTCTGGTCCGTCATGGCCCATCCCCTTTTTTTTGTTAATTCGCGTCCAGCCCACACCTTGGCTAGCCAATGGTGGTATTTTAGGGAAGGATATCGATCGAATGTAAAAAATCGTAAAGGGAGAGATAGATTATGCCCGAATTTTGCCTGGCCGAGCGGGACGGCCACATTCTTACAGTGACCATGAACCGGCCCGAAAGGATGAATGCCCTGCATTCACCGTCACATTTTGAATTGGACGAGATCTTCACTGATTTCGAGAACGATCCCGAATTATGGGTAGCCATCGTCACCGGCGCCGGCGACCGCGCCTTTTCTGCCGGCAATGATCTCAAATGGCAAGCGGAAGGCAAGAAGACCGAGCCGCCGGCCAGTGGCTTTGCCGGTCTGGCGCATCGCTTCAACATGAAAAAGCCCGTCATCGCGGCGGTCAACGGCCTGGCCATGGGCGGTGGCTTTGAAGTTGCTTTGGCCTGCGACATAATCATCGCGGCCGAGAACGCTTTCTTTGCCTTGCCGGAGCCCCGCGTCGGCCTCGCCGCCCTAGCGGGCGGTCTGCACCGCCTATCCAGGCAGATCCCCATGAAACAAGCCATGGGCATGATTTTAACAGGGCGGCGGGTGATGGCCGAGGAAGGCTATAAACTGGGCTTCGTCACGGAAGTGGTGCCCGAAGGCGGCGCTCTGGAAGGAGCGCGGCGCTGGGCGGAATTGATTATGGAATGCTCGCCAATGTCGATCCGCACCTCGAAGGACGTGGTCTTGCGTGGCCAGCAATATTCCTCCGCCGACGAAGCCATCGCCGCCGATTACCAATCGGTGACGGACATGCAAAACAGCCTGGACTTCATCGAGGGACCCTTGGCATTTGCAGAAAAGCGCCCGCCAGATTGGAAAGGCCGGTAGGCGCCGCGCAGCATATCCATGGACAACCTACATAAACGGGATTATCGCCCGGATGCGCCCGCGCCCCTAGACGGGGTGCGGGTTCTGGACCTCTCACGCCTCGTTGCCGGCAACGCGCTGACCCATGTGCTGGCCGACTACGGCGCCGAGGTGATCAAGGTCGAGCGCCCTGGCCAGGGTGACGATTTGCGTAACTGGCGGGTGGAAGGCGTCTCCATCCATTGGAAGGTTTATGCCCGCAACAAAAAAAGCATCACCCTAAACCCGCGCAGCGCGGCGGGACGGGATTTGCTATTGCGGCTGGTTGAAGGCGCCCAGGTGCTGGTCGAAAATTTCTTGCCCGGCACCCTGGAGACATGGGACCTGGGCCCCGACGTTCTGGCCAGCCGCAATCCGGCCCTAGTCATGGTCCGCATTTCGGGCTGGGGGCAGACCGGACCGGACCGTGACCAGCCGGGTTTCGGCAGCCTGGTCGAGGCGCGCAGCGGTTTCGCCGCCATGAACGGTTTTCCCGACCGCCCGCCGGTACTGCCCCCCCTGGCCCTGGCTGACATGGTTACGGGCATGTATGGCGGTATGGCCACCCTGGTAGCGTTGCGGGAATGCGAAGTTAACGGTGGTAAGGGCCAGGTTATCGACCTGCCTCTGTTCGATCCCATGCTAGCGATCCTCGGTCCCCAGGCGGCGGCGTATCAATTGACCGGGCAATCGTCGGTCCGCTCCGGCAGCCGCTCGACCACTACGGCGCCGCGCAATACGTACCGCTGCAAGGATGGCCGCTACGTAGCGCTCTCCGCCTCCATGCAATCCATGGCCGAGAGGTTGTTCAAGACCATGGGGCGGGCGGATCTGATCGACGATCCGCGTTTTAAGACCAATGCTGGGCGGGTCCAAAACAACGATATTTTAGACCCCATTGTCGGTGCTTTCATGGCGCAACACGATCAGGCGGAATTGCTGGAAATATTCCAGGCCGCGGGCGTCACCGTGGGGCCGGTGCATGACACGGCCGGGATGCTGGCGGATGAGATGGTCCGCGAGCGGGAGGTCATGCTACGTTTTCCTGATGCGGAGATGGGCGAGCTGCCCATGCACAACGTTGCCGCGCATTTATCCGAAACGCCGGGACAAATCCGCCACCCGGCACCGGAATTGGGCCAGCACAATGCAGAAATTTTCGGTGCCCTCGGGTTGAGCCTTAGTGACATCGCCGCATTGGCAAAAGAGGAGGTGATTTGATGGCGATCATCTCTCGAAAACAGCTACCACTATGGCGGTCCATGTTGTTCGTCCCCACCAATGTGAAGAAATTCGTTGAAAGCGCGCCCACGCGCGGTGCCGATGCCTATATTCTTGATCTGGAAGACAGTATCCCCGTATCAGAAAAAGCGGACTCCCGAAGTATGGTGCGGGAAGCCGCCGCCAGGGTGGGGCGTACGGGCGCCGATGTTCTGGTCCGCATCAATC
>Ga0209501_10005737_pt1 | contig 11367 bp, 5 predicted proteins | sample ArcticOcean_MG_C_4_FD_187434 | JGI IMG/M metagenome (GOLD analysis project Ga0209501, IMG submission 187434) | Marine microbial communities from western Arctic Ocean - ArcticOcean_MG_CB4_134 (SPAdes) (version 2) | ecosystem: Environmental > Aquatic > Marine > Oceanic | place: Arctic Ocean...
GCATTCAGAAGAAATACGACCATCGCCTGCGTGAGCTTGTCCGATCGACAGGTGCAGTGGAACATGCAATCCAATTGGGAGTTCCCCGCTCAACGGCGCACGGTTGTTCTCATCGCCGCAGACCTCGAGTGGCGAGAACTCGCGCAGAAAACTCCAGAATGTTGTGACAGACAGCAGGCCGAACCACAGGCGATGCAAAATCAAACGAGATGGGTTTTCAAAACGACCCGGCTCTATCGGCGTGACGTTTCCTTTTTTTATCACATTTTGGCACAGGCTTCTTCTGCGTAGGCAACCACCTGCGCCCACGCTGCGTCAACCGCGGCACATCCGATAAACTACTCAAGGTTTTTATGGTTTTCCGCGAATCAGCGAGTTTCGCGACCACCATCCGATCGAATTGAGTGTGACCGGCCTCCGATCACGACAACGTCAACAGCGCGCCGCTGCTGTCACCCAGTCTGGCAATGTTGATGTCCATGCGGTTGAGCATTGACAGCCACAGGTTGTTCAGCGGTGTTTCCTTTGGATAGCGAATGTGACGTCCCGTTGTCAGTGTGCCGCAGCCGCCTCCTGCCAGCAGGATCGGCAAGTCATCGTGATTGTGGGCGTTGCCGTCAGAGTTGCCGCTGCCGTACGCAACCATTGCGTGGTCCAGCAGTGTGCCGTCCCCTTCGGGCGTATCGTTCAGCTTCTTCAACAGATACGCCAACTGCTGTGTATGGAACACGTTGATCTTGCGAATCTTTTCCTTCTTGGCCGCATCGTTTCCGTGGTGCGAAAGGTCGTGGTGTCCTTCGGGAACGTCGATGAATGAGTACGGCTTGTTGCTGCCCTCGTTGGCGACGACACAGGAAATCACCCGTGTCACATCCGCCTGAAACGCCAGCACCATCATGTCGTACATGAGACGAATGTGTTCGTCGTACGCAGCGGGAATGCCCTTCGGCGCCGTGTAGTCCGGGGTCTTGACGGGCGGCAACTTCTCGGCGCGTTCGATTCGCAGCTCGATATCGCGGATCGCGGCGAAGTATTCGTCGAGCTTGCGCACGTCATTCGCGCCTAATCGTCCGGCAAGATCCTTGGAATCTTCACGGACGAAGTCGAGGATACTCTTGCGCTGTGCATCGCGCTGTGCACGTTTGGCGTTGGGGACCGTGGAGAACAGCCTCTCAAACGCCAGTTTGGGATTCACTTCCTTGGGCAGTGGCTGCGTGGCCGAACGCCAGGACATCGTTGACGAGTAAACGCAGCTGTAACCCGAATCGCAACCGCCGGCCATCGCGCCATGTTCACAACCGATTTCCAGCGATGCCAATCGAGTCTGACTGCCAATTCTCTGTGCCGCGACCTGGTCGATCGAGATACCCGCCCGGATGTCCGTGCCGTCGGTCTTGCGTGGTTGAGCCCCCGTAAGAAACGCGGCCAGTGCTCGCGCGTGATCGCCGCCGCCGTCGCCGTTGGCACGCGCTTTATCGACGGTCAGCCCGCTGAGCACCATCAGCTTGTCTTTGACCGGCGCCAGCGGTTCAAGGATCGACGGCAGATCGAAATCGGCGCCTTCCTTCTTTGGCGTCCAATCGACCATGTTCTTGCCATTGGGAACGTAGATGAGCGCCATGCGGTTCGGAGTGGTTTGTTCCGAGGCGGCCGATTCTTCGGACCAAGCCTTCGACGGACCCATCGCGTCCAACCAGGGCAGCGACATCGCCACACCGATTCCGCGCACGACTGTCCGACGCGAGAGCTGTCTAGTCGAGTTTCGCATGTATCCCTCGTCTCTTTGTGAACGGATCGCTCTTCACGATCTCTGTTACGAGTACGGAAAACTTGTTGTTCTGTGCTGCGGCCTTGGTCACGATGCGTTCGATCGCCGGACGGTCGTAGTATTCAAGGCCGCGACCCAAGGCATAGATTAGCATTTTCTCCGCCAGGCAGCGGGCAAATAGCTGCTTCTTGCCTTTGAGGAGGGTCTTTAGATCTGCTGGGCCGGAGAACTTTGTCCCGTCCGGAAATTCGCCGGATGCATCAATCTCAAAGTCGCCATCCTTCTCTCGGAATGCTCCAATTGCATCGTAGTTCTCCAGTGCAAAGCCGATGGGGTCCATCTTGGCGTGACAGTTTGCACAACTGGGTTTCTTCCGATGCAGTTCCATTCGCTGTCGAAGGGTACCGCCCGTGATTGCCTTTTTATCGTTGACCAGTTCCGGCACGTCCGGAGGCGGGGGTGGAGGCGGCTCACCCAGGATCTGTTCCAACACCCAGCGGCCTCGCTTGACCGGCGAAGTCCGCGTTGGATTGGACGTAACGGTCAGTACGCTGGCTTGAGTCAGCAGCCCGCCGCGTACTCGACCTTGCAGCGACACGCGTTGGAAGGCTGCGCCGCGAATCGGCTTGCCTCGCGGCCCCTGTGGCTTCTGGCCGACTCGGTGACCGTTCGTATCGACAATGCCGTAGTGTTTGGCGAGCGGTTCGTTGAGGAACGTGTAGTCGGCATCGAGCAGATCGAAAATGCTGCGATCTTCACGCATCACCGATTCAAAGAACAACCGCGTCTCGTTCAACATGGCATCGCGGAGCCGGTCATTGAAAGACGGAAACAGTTTGGCATCAGGTGTGGACCGCTCCAGCCGCTGCACCTGCAGCCATTGCATGGCGAAGTTGTTGACCAACTCGGCGGCCTTGGGGTCGGCCAGCATGCGACGGACTTGAGCATCGAGATTCGCAGTCAGTCGCTTCTCGCGGGCCAGCTCGAACAACTCGGCGTCCGGCATCGTACTCCATAGGAAGTACGACAACCGCGACGCAAGTTGATACTCGTCGAGCGGCCGCATGTCGGGACCGGGCGGGCGGTTGTCCAATTCGACACGGAACAGGAACTTCGGCGAGCAGAGCACGACCTGGATTGTCCGCTGGATCGCGGCTTCCCACTTCGCCTCGCTGGCTTGAATTTGTTCCACATACTTAGTGACTCGCGCCAGTTCGGCGGCTTCCGGCGGTCGGCGATACGCGCCCGTCAGTAATCGTGTTAGAACCTCGCGCGTCTTCTGTTCTGGCGACGCGTTCGGAGCGCACGCAAGGATCTTCAGCTGCGACTTCGGTCGCGTCTCAAGCGGTCCTTCGCTCCACAAATGCTGGATGTGAAGTACGGGCGGCTTCTCACCTTTCGGCGGCCTGACGATGGCGATGCCCGCGCTGCTGATACCGCCGATCCGGTTGATCGGCACTTCGATCGTCTGTGGCTGCTTTGCATCGCGGGCGGTGATCTCGAATGTCTTCAGGATTTTGATCGCCTTCCAGCGAGGATTCTCCGTACCCATCAATGATGCAATCCCTGCTTCGTCGGATGGGTCGATCTTGCTGCCACTGATGAACAGTGCGACTTTCACCGGCATGCTGCCGCGTGGTTCGGCGTACAACGTCGCTCGATAAATCAATTGGTCGTCGGCAGAGAATTTCAGGTAACTGCCGGACGCGCTGTATGGCCCCGAGTGCACCGGCTCCTTCGCCAGCGGATCGAGCTTGCGAAATCGACCTTGGGATGTTTGCGCATTGTTCGGCTGCAAATAGCGCCCGGCCAGGTAGCGCACCGGCGGCTTGGGCGAGTTTGCCACGATCACGCGGTTGGCAATTGTTTCAGCGGCGTCAAGGTAGCGTTCCATCAACAACGGTGACAACGTGAGGACATCACCAATGTTGTCGAATCCGTGACCCACGTCGTCGGCGGGAAACCCCTCCGTCGGATTGAAATCGGCTCCGAGTAGATCACGCACTGTGTTCTTGTACTCTGTCCGATTCAACCGCCGAATCGTGACTCGTCCCGGATCGGGTTTGGCGTTGCGATCGGCAAAGTCAAACACCAACTTGACAAGCGTGACAAACGCGTCCGCTTCTTTGGAGTTGGGTCGAGGGCGACCTTTCGGCGGCATCTCGCCGGTGTGGATCATCTTCAGCACATTGTCCCACACCTTGCGCTGCTTCACCATGGATGCTGAATCACCGAAGGCTTGCAGCGAAAGCTCAGCTTTCGGTTGCTTTCCGCTGTGACAACTGAAGCAATGTTTCTTCAGAAACGGTCCACCAAGGCGAGCAAAGTCAGGCGGCGTCTCTGCGGACACGAGTCTTGATGTCGTACAGACTGTGGCAGCGAAGATCAGAATCAGAGAACAGCAACGCACGTAGACGCTCCAAGAAGCTGAGTCGGACATGGTTTCTCCATCGTCGTCGCAAGATCAAGTGAGAATACGCACGCTTCTTACGCGCAAGCCATGGATCACAACCAGGACGGCACTGCAAGAGCCATGGTACTCGGTTGCAGCAAATGGAAGCAACGGCGAAGTAGGAAGCGTCATTACTGGGCCAAACATCGTCGCTACGCAGTGCATTGTATGGTGGATTGAATTCGACGATAACGGTCGATTCACCGAATCTCAGGTCGAATTGCACCTTCCACACCCGGTGTCGTAGTGTCGTTTCAGCTTCTCGACCCCACTGGTAACGTCATGACCGCGAATAGGTCTCGTTTGAACGGTCGCGCCAACACGCATTCTGGCCGACGTCTGTGAGTCACACCCGATTCAGCAAAAAACGTATGAGCTCCGCTGACGCGTGCGGAGTCCGCGTAAACGGTCGGGTTTCAAAGTGATTCGCAATACCCATGCCCTTTTTCGGAATTGCAGCCACATAGCACGGTCGGTGCTCCCTATCGAATCTGGTTGCACATTCCCATATTGAATCACGCCGGTTGCTACGCGGAACGTTGTCGAGTACACATCAGGTTCTATCAGCAGGCTTATCCCTCTGCGTTTGGAAATGACGGAATCCTTAGTCTGTCGCCCGATTGCCGCGGAGTGTGCGACCCTGTGTCGATGGTCGGCCATGAAAGGTCATTCATTCGCGTTGTCCGGTAACTCATCGGTCGACGATTCCTCACAACCATTACTCGGAAATTGAACATGAATGTCAGAAGTTCCTTGTGGCTGGTGCTCGTCACTCTGCTAATCACGCCCGCTCTCCATGCACAGAACACGCCGGTAGCGGCGCAGAAGTTGGGGCGGGAGCGGAAAGCCGTTGCCGTTCAGCCCGACGGGCTTTACATCTGCGAGGCCGAGGAGTTTCAGTCGGCCGGTCCGGCCGACAAGAGCGGCGGTTGGCAGGCGAAGCGGTTCGGGGAGAACTACTACGCGGCCACATTCGCGAATTCGTTCCTCAGCCGGCAGGCGTTTCTTGGCGCTCCGGAACAGTGCGAGTACGCCGCAGCCGAGATCCATGTCGACATCAAGGAAGCCGGCCGTTACTTGACTCTGGTACGTTACGAAGCCGCCTATCGTTTCGAGACACAGTTTCGCGTGCAGGTCGAACAGAACGGGAAGCTGGTCCTCAACCGGCTTTATGGAGCGCGAAACAATCTGAAGATCTGGGCGTTTCGTCAGAAACTGAAGAAGGAAATTGGTTGGAGTTGGGGAGCGGTCGAGAACATTGTTTGGGAAGGGCATGACGCATTCGCAACGCTCAAGCCGGGCCGGGCGACTATTCGCTTGATCGCCGTCAAGCAACCTGAACCGGCCGCGAAACGCAACATTGACTTAGTCATGCTGACGACCGATGTCGCGCAGGTGAAGAGCCGCATCGAAAAAGAAAATTACCTGCCGCTTGATGGAATGCTGACGCAATCGGGTGACGTCTTCCTGCGTGTGACAAATCTCGGTGGGCAACCGCTGGCGTTCGTCGGCGGAAAGGCGACCGGTGGCGGGAATTGGCAGCAACACTCGCCATACTGGGTTCACATTCGGAACTGGAAAGCGCCGTCGGTCATGGTTGAACCCGGAAAAACGAGCCAGTGGGTGGAAGTTGGCGGCACGATGGACTCTCTCAGCGACGGGCAATGGTACTGGACCGGCAACGGAAAGTACCGAGCTGAGTTCGGACTGCGAGAAGCCAACGGCTCAATATCAAAACTCGCCGAGTTCACCGGAGAAGGTGCCCTCAAGCTGGCCGCCGACGGCGACACGAGATACTCGCGCCGCCTGCGCCGTCAGGAAGATGTTCTCTACGATCTGCTCGCCGACCTCAAGAAAACAGACCCGGCACGGCATGGTCGTGCTCCACAGCGAACGCCGATCTACGCGAGTACGTTTGACGCCCTCGACAGCGGCAAGCACGCGGCAGCCGTTGTCGAATTCAAGAAACTGTTCGCCCTGTCCGACACGAAACCGGACGCGTCAGGCGGTCGGGGTTACATCGATGTGCGCAGCGTGGCGACACCTAAATTGGAAGCGTACTGCAAGGCGTTGGCCGCCAACGCCAAGAACGTCGCCGTCGTGAGTCTCGGTGATGAGATTCGTCTGCCGACGCCGCGCGGGAAGGATGTAAACGACGCGTTCCGTCAATGGTTGAAATCGCGTGGAGTGAAGCCGTCGGACGTCGTTCCTTCGGCAGGATTGAATTGGAACGCGATCACCTGGAGCCTCGACGCGAAGCTGAAGGAATCAAACCCCGGCGTGTTCTACTGGTCGAAGCGGTACCAGTACGACTTCGGGATCAAGACAATCAAACAGCGGACGGACATTCTGCGGAAGCATTTCCCGAACGCGGGCGTCGGAGCGAATTACTCACCACATTACCCGCAGGAACACATGTTCTTAGGCGAGGTGTTCAAGTGGGTCACCGTCTTTCGTGATAGTGGCATGACACTGCCGTGGAGTGAAGACTACATCTGGCAAGTGTCCGTCGGCACCCCGCAAATGAACAACATCAATTTCGATCTGTTCCGCGCGGCGCTGCGGCATCACCCCGATCGGAAGATCATGTACTACGTCATGCCGCACATGCCGAACAACACGCCGCGTCAGTGGCGGCGTCTGTTTTATGGAGCAATCGGCCACGGCATGAAAATCGTTGACCTCTTCGAGTTTCGACCGGTGCATGTCGCTTACACCGAGAATCATGTCGACGAACCGGAAATGTATCGGGAAGTACTCAAGAGTTTTCGCGAACTCGGAACGTATGAAGACATCGTTCAAGACGGTCGCGTGCAATTCGCCGAGGCGGCTTTGTGGTTCAGTGAAACGGCCGACATCTGGGGCGACAGCCACGGATCGTTCGCGGCGGCGAAGCGAGGGCTTTACACGGCGATTCGACATCAGCAGATCCCGCTGGACTTCGTCGTCGAGCAAGATGCTCTTGATGGAACGTTGGCAAAGTACAAGGTGCTTTATCTGACCGACGCACACGTCTCGCAGGCGGCGTCGATGAGCATTGCCGATTGGGTCGCATCCGGCGGACAGCTCTTTGCGACTGCTGGGGCCGGCATGTTTGATGAACTGAACCGGCCCAACGAGGCGCTACGCAAGGTGCTTGGCGTGTCGCAAACGAAGCTCGAAGCACCCCAGGGAAAGCAACTCATCTGGTTGAAACAGGATCTGCCATTCGCGGCTCCGATTACCAAAGCCGAGAAAACCGATTGCCGCGCGTTGTGCGTTGCGCCGAATGGAACGGTCTGGGCAGGCGTTGCGGCGACGTTCAAAGGTCGTGGGCAGTTTCTGCATCTCGTGAGTCGGCGTCCCAAAGACAAGGCGCCCACCGATCGTGGACCAATTGCGATTCAGAACCCGATGTACACGACGTTCACTGAAGCCAACGGAAAGGTGAAGAAATACCACCACGGCGTCTACAAACTGAAAGACGGAAAGCTGTTGCCGCGCTATGTGATCATGGGGATTTGTGCGGCGAGCGACGGAACGGTTTACGTGACGACGTTGTACCCGTTCACCGTTCACGCGATTCGCGTTCCGAAAGTCGCCGGCTTGACAACCGAATACCGCCACAACTCGCACGCCGACGTCATTCTGACGCGGCTCCTGAAAACCGACACACTCGACGGCAAAGGACGCACGCCTCCGCTGGAACTTGTCTCGATTCACACCGATCAGGTTCCCGCGATCGACACCAGCCGAAAACTCGCAGCCGAAAACGGCGTGCGGATTTCCAAGTCGATCAATGAGGCTCTCACGTTGGGTGCCAATCAGTTGGCCGTCGATGGAGTCCTGTTGATCGCTGAGCATGGAAAGTACCCCGAGTCCGACACAGGACAGTTTCAGTTTCCCAAGCGACGCATGTTCGCCGAAGTCGTCGAGACGTTTCGCCGTGCTGTCCGTCACAACATTCTGGAGTTTTCGCGCGAGAACTCGCCATTTTCCCGCACGGTAATCTGAGATTTGACGTGTTTCCGTTCGAGATTCTGCTGGGAAGCTGTGAGCGGCGGATGTGATGATGGAAGCATGATTTCCACAAACCGCACTCAGAACAGATATGACCATCTCCTGCGTGAGCATGTTCGATCAACGGGCGACATCAATCATGCCATCCGATTGGGAGTTCCCCGATCAACGGCGCGCGGTTGGGTGAAGTCGGCACCTGCCGAAGTCATCACTCTCGATGTGGTCGCCATGGACAACCTGCGTCTCCAGGAGAAGGTTGTCATACTGCAGAGCCGTCTGGACTGGGTCATCGCGATACTGCGTCTGTTCGTTGTTGTGTTGAAAACGTCTAACGTCTCACTCTCAAGCGTCCGGTTTCCCGAAGGAACCGCGAAACGGATGTTGCTGCGAACCATCCAGCGGTCGAGTTGCGTCCTTCCCCTGAAGGTCGCCTTACGCGTCATCGGGTTGTCGCACTCCAGATATCATTTGTGGAGGCAGGAGGAAGAGTGCGATCTCGACGATATGCCGTCCTGTCCGCGACGCTCGTCGCAACAGCTCACACTGACGGAAGTCAGCACGATCAAGGAGATGGTGACGTCCGAAGAATACCGTCACGTCCCCACGGGAACGCTGGCGCTACTTGCTCAACGGCTTGGAAAGGTCTTTGCCTCTGCTTCCACCTGGTACCGCCTTGTGCGAATCCACAAATGGCGACGACCGCGTGGGCGCGTCCATCCGGCCAAACCGAAATTGGGTATTCGCGCAGTGAATCCCAATGAGATCTGGCATGTCGGCATCACGGTGATTCGACTGCTCAATGGAAGCCGCGTCTATTTGCAGGCGATCATCGACAATTTCTCACGTCGTATCCTGGCGTGGAAAGTTTCGGAGACGTTCGATCCGACTGCCACCGCCGGACTCCTGATCGAGGCATCGAAAGGCCTCCTGGGCGAGAAGCCCACACTGCTCACCGACGGTGGAGCCGAGAACCATAACAGCGCTGTCGACGAACTGATTGATTCCGGACTCCTAACACGCCTTCTCGCCATGACGGATATCACGTATTCCAACTCGATGATCGAATCGTGGTGGCGTGCGTTGAAACATCAATGGCTGTACTTGAACACGCTCGACACCGTCAGCACGCTTGAGACGTTGGTCACCTTTTACGTGGACGAGCACAATACCCAACTTCCACATTCGGCATTTCGTGGTCAGACGCCGGACGAGATGTACTTCGGGACGGGGAACGACATTCCCGCTGAACTCGAAGCCGCTCGGATAACCGCACGGAAGTCACGAATAGAGACCAACCGGAACATGTCGTGCAAGACATGCGAGTCGTTGACGTCGATCGCTGGTTGAAAGAAAGCCGCCGATCGTGGAGACAACGCCGAGAACACGTAACGCCTGGTGATCGATTATCAGTTGACGCAAAGCTCAAATCACCGAGAACATTGACACCACGACGTTGGAATCACGTCTGGATTCCTGGAGAAGACCGGCACCATCGACTGACACGCGGGACCGGATCATCAAGAGTCACACGATTCCGCCGCCGTAGACCTCAAGTGGCGAGAACTCGCGCAGAAAACTCCAGAATGTTGTGACAGACAGCAGCGCGGAGTCCAAGAGGATCTGAGAGTGGCGTCGAAGCTGAAGGGATTCTCGGAGCACTCTCCCGATTGTGGCCGAAATAGTCTTTCCTATTTTGCTCGAACGACCGTATTATCGAAGACGACGTTCGAGACCGCTTGGAGAATTGCCCTCTGCCGGGATTCAAAACATGCGTTGTCTATTATTGTTGGGTTTCGTTGCCGGTGTGTTCACCTCGCACGGCTCCACTGACGCGCAGACTCCGCGCATCGAATTGAAGCGGCTGTGTGTCGATTGTGTCACCATTGCGGATGGACCGCGTTTGCTGGGAGCGATTGTCGATCGAGATGCGCAGGGTACGCTGACCGTGGCCGTTCAGCGCCAGTGGCTCAAGCAGACCGCCCCCAAGTATTACCGCAATCATCACCAGCGTGAAATCGATGAGCTGCGTGAAGGAACCATGCGAATGCCCAAGCGGATTCGTCAATGGAAAGCTCGCCGTGCCAACGATGAATCGCTCCAACGCTTCCTCACATCCGAACTCGCTCGTATCGAGAAGCCGTCGAAAGAAAACGGAAAATCGAGTGTGACACTCGATTCCCAGTTTCTCGTGATCACTGTGCCGCCGAAACGGGTTCGGTTCGTCTACGTTCAGCCGGCAGGACGTCGGCAGATTGCGGCGATTGCCTGGCGCGAGAAACTGGCCGACGTCGAGTCACGTGCGGCATTCGATTTGTTGCGCGAACTCAAGGCGACGCAGACTGCTGTCGAGGATTCGACGATCGATCTCTCCGGTCGATTCCCGGCACTGCCCGATGATGACCGGCAGTGGGCAGCACGGCAAGCACTGATTGAGTACGACTACCGGCAACGGCTCGACTTTCAGGGAACCGGCGAAGTGCTGTTTCGGACGGACAAGGAGGATGCCGTGCCCAACCTGCCGCGATTGCTAACGGAAATGTTTCGATCACAGCTCGATACTCAGCTGGCCGATCTGCTCGGTAATGGTAAGCCGGGCAAACCGGCTCGCAAGCGGGAATTCGACGTGGCCAAAAGCACCGCCGAGCAGCAGGACGTGCGCGGATTCCGTGTGACGCGAGTCGATCACAATCTCACCGCAAGCCGCGTCACGGTGGAGTCACGTTTTCTGGTTCGTATTGCGGATGGTTCCTGGGAAACAGTCTGGCAGCACAAGCAGACCGCCGACGCCACAAAGAACCGCGCGGAATTGGAAGATCGCATCAACGGCGACCCGCGCGTCAAGCAGGCCCTGAAGCTGGTCGAAGCGATTGGTGGCAATGCTGCGAACGCGGGCACAGCCCTCAAGTTCGCCGCCGCGACGATGGAGGCCCAACAACGCGCCGACGATCAATTCGTCGAATTCCGGCTCCGCTACACCAAACGAATCGACGGTCCGGTGCTGCGTTGGTCGCGCCGATAAGCTCCGTAATCAGGCACGAATACCAGACCCGCTGTGCTGGTCCAGCGACTTTTGCGCTGCACGGGTGTTAATGGAAATGGCCCCTAATTTCGTGATATCGTGTTTTCCTGGCATCCAGACGAGGCATTT
>Ga0209501_10005739_pt1 | contig 11364 bp, 10 predicted proteins | sample ArcticOcean_MG_C_4_FD_187434 | JGI IMG/M metagenome (GOLD analysis project Ga0209501, IMG submission 187434) | Marine microbial communities from western Arctic Ocean - ArcticOcean_MG_CB4_134 (SPAdes) (version 2) | ecosystem: Environmental > Aquatic > Marine > Oceanic | place: Arctic Ocean...
TTTTTTCGTTTTTTTTTTTTTTTTTTCACTTACGTAAAAATTTGTTTCTGATGGACATGAACTTATATTTAATTTTTCTTTTATAAATTTTTGAGCAGCCTCTACTAGATGTAAGTCTTTTTTCTTAAATAATTGATAAGTATATATATTTTTTATTCCAGCTATTTTTGAAGCTAAAAAAAATCTAATGCTTGGATAAAAGATATAAAAATAATTAAAATTATAAACTTTTAATTGTTTACTTAATTTAAAAATATCAAAAAATTTTTTATAATAATTATCAATGTAAATAACTTCTTTAATTAAAGGATCGTCTTCTAAAGCTTGTTCCAAATTTTTACAAATTGTAACAACCGAGACAGGACCATATTTTTTTGCAATTTGATGACAATAAGTTAAATGGAGCAAATTAGAACCAAGACCAATATAACTTAGAAAAATTCCTATTTTCATCAATCAACTATTAGAATATATAAGTTTTTTTAAGTTTCATTTTAAAAATAATTATATTACTTTTATTAAAAAAAGAATTTATATCATGAAAGAAATTAAAGGTATTTTTGCAGCATCAATGTCTATTTTAGATGAAAATCTTACTTTAAATTCAAGCAAAACAATACTACATGTCGAAAATTTGATTGATCAGGGATGTCATGGAGTAGCAATTTTTGGTAGCACCGGCCAAGCTCAGTTGATCCCAATAGGAGAAAAAGTAAATTTATTAAATAAACTTTCTGTAAGCAAATATAAGAACAAATATTTAATAGGAACAGGGCTTAATTCTTTAGGTGAAACAATAAACTTAATGAAGATATCAACCTCTTTAGGTTTTAATAAGTTTTTAATAATGCCACCCGCTTATTACAAATACAAAGATAAAGAAGTTGTAAATTTTTATTCAAAAATAATTGATAAAATTCCAGAATCTAAAATAATTCTATACAATTTTGAAAAATTATGTGGATATAAGTTTAGTATAAATTGTGTTGAAGAATTGGTAAAAAAATTTCCAGATCAAATAGTGGGAGTTAAGGATAGTTCATATAATTTGTATGAAAATTTGAAAATAGAAAATTTTTCTATTCTTCCTGGATCTGAACTAAAATTATTGAAAGGGTTGGAGTTAGGCTGTACAGGGATTATTTCAGCAACCTGCAATGTCACAGCACCTTTAGCAAGACAGATATATGATGATTTTTTTAATAAAAATGATCAAACAAAAAATGAAAAGCTTTGCAATGTAAGAAAAGCTTTTGATCAATTTGATCTAATTTCAGGTTTGCACTCTTTTCTTGCACAAGAAAATAAGATTTATGAAAATATTTTACCTCCCTTAAGTCTTTTAGATTTAAGTGATAAAAGAAAACTAATTGAAGACCTAGCAAAATTAGGATTTAATTTAAAAGAATCAAATGCAGCATGATATGTATTTAGCAAGTTTTTTAAATAAATTGATAAAAGATGATGGTTTTGTTTTAGTAGATGCTAATTCAGTTAAATATATCATTGGAAATCCTAAACAAGAAAAACCAATTATACTAAGACTATTAGATAAGAAGCTTCATTATAAACTTTTATTTTATCCTGATTTATATTTTGGTGAAGCTTATACAGATGGAACAGCTAAAATTGAAAATGGTTCTTTAACAGATTTTTTAAATATTGCTTTTAAAAATATTGGAAGAAGTGAAATAAATATTTTTGGTCAATTACTAAAAAAATTAAGAGGCACTTATAGATATGTAACAAATTTTAATTTTGCTGAAAAATCTAAAAACAATGTGGCCCATCATTATGATATATCAGATGAACTTTATGATTTATTCCTTGATGCAAAAAGACAATATTCATGTGCATATTTTAAAAATGAAAATGATAGCTTAGAAACTGCACAAAATAATAAAATTGATCATATAATTAAAAAATTAAACCTCAAACCAAACCAGAAAGTATTAGATATTGGAAGCGGCTGGGGATCACTAGCCATTGAAATTGCAAAAAAAACACAATGTATAGTGACGGGAATAACTTTATCTGAAAATCAATATAATTATAGCATTAAAAAAGCAAAGGAATCTAATTTAGAAAACCAAGTTAATTTTAAATTAATTGATTATCGTCAATTAAATGAAAAATTTGACAAAATAGTTAGCGTAGGAATGTTTGAACATGTAGGTAGAAAATTTTATAAAACTTTTTTTAATCAGGTAAGTAAGTTACTAAATGATGACGGTTTAGCTTTAATACATACTATTGGATCAATTAACCAGCCTCGAGACCCACAACCGTGGGTTACAAAATATATTTTTCCTGGAGGGTATACTCCGAGTATGAGCGAGGTAACAGGTCCTATAGAAAAATCTGGGCTTATGGTAACGGATGTAGAGGTATTAAGAATGCATTATTTCCATACCTTAAGGAATTGGAAAGAAAGATTTTTACACAACAAATCTGAGGTTTTGTCAATGTTTGATGAAAAATTTTTTAGAATGTGGGAATTTTATTTAACTTCCTGTGAAATGAAATTTAAATGGGCCGATCTGGTTGTATATCAATTTCAATTAACAAAAGACTTTACTTCAGCACCAATCACAAGAGACTATATTTATTAATATTTTATTGATAAATTCGAACAAATTCACTTTTTATGAAAAAAAAATCCTACAAAAAAAAAATTATTAAAGATAAAAAAATAAAAAAATTCAAAAGTAAGAACAAATCTCAAGTAAAAAAAATTAAAAAAAAGAAAAGACCTCAAAAAAAAGGAATTAAAAGTAAAAAAAAATCTCGAATAAAAACAATTAAAAAAAAGTCATTTAAGTTTAGAAAAAAATTAAAATTTAAAAAAAAACCTAAAAAAGTTGCCAAACAACAAAAGAAAAAGATTAAATATAGCTCTAAAAGTTTAATACTTAAGCTAGTTAGATTGCAGAACAAATTACAACCTAAATTTAAGTTTAGGATTAATTTTGGTATTAAAAAATATATTCAAGAATTTTTTGAGAAAATTTCGTACAAAATAGAAGAATATAAATTTATAAAAGCAGAAGAAAAAAGAAGAAAACAATTAGAAGATGTTAAGCAAATGCAAAAAGAAAAAGTTGCAGTTGAAAAAAAACTTAAATTAGAAGAAAAAATAAAAATTGAAGAAAAAAGAAAAGAAATTCGAGAAGAAGAAAAATTAGAAAGAGAAAGAGCGAAAGATATAAAACTATTCCTTAGAAAAGAACAAGCCATTATTAGAAAAGAACAGGCAGAAAGACAAAGAAAATTTCTTGAAGAACTTAAAATTGAAAAACAAATTGAAAAATTTAGAGTTCGAGAGATTAAAGAATTAGAAAATTTAGAGAAGGTTTCACTTAAGGAGCAAAGAGAAGATTATGCTGGATTGCAAGAAAGAATTGAGAAACTAAAAGAAAAATACAGAATTATTAGAGACCAAAAAATTAGAGAAAGAGTTGAAGCTTTAGGGGTTCAGGTACAAGAAGGAGATAATAGAGAGGCACTTTTACAAAAAGAAAGAGAACATAGAATAGAAAGAGAAAAGATTGAAAGTTGCCTTGAAAGCTTTTATCGAAGTGCAAATAGTTTAGTTTTTCAACTCAATAAACGTCATATAACTAAACATATGTCAATTTTCAGATGTATAGATAGAAGATTCGAAACTGGAGAAATATTTATTAAATGGGACGAAACTGAAGATGAAGAATGGTTATTGTTGATTTATATAAAAAATAATGCACCAAGCGAAGGTATTATTATTGAAGATAAAAGCAATCCTGAAAAAAATATTACGCATGAACTTAAAACTACGGAAATATTTAAAGCCTCCGATTTAATGGTAGATTCATTAACACAACTTCTTGCAAGGGAAAGAGATAAAAATAAGCAAGATTAATAAATTACTTTAGTCACTAACATATGGAGAAAAAACAGAAACACCTCTAGAATTTATATCTACATCAAATTTTTTATGAAGAGGTGGAAATGCTCTTTGAGAACAATCTAGTCGATCACATGTACGGCAAGAGACTCCAATTGGTATTTCTGTTTTTTTATCAGTGATATCAATATTTTCAGTATAAATAAAATCTTTTGCATATTTAGCTTCACAACCAAGTCCAATTGACAAAATACTTTTGGATTGACCAAATCTTCCAACTCCTTTTTCAACAGTTTTAGCTATACAGACATATTTTTCTCCATTAGTCATTTTACTTACAGCTGCTTGAATTACTCCAGGTCTTGTAAAAGCTGAATAAACATTCCATCTAGGACATGCTCCACCATATCTTGGTATTTCTATACCTGATAAAGAAAATCTTTTAGAAATGTTTCCAGCAATATCAACTCTCAGCATGTGAAAAGGTATTCCTGGTAATTTAGGATCTTGAAGACAAGTTACTCTATGAGCAACTTGTTCAAATGAAGTTGCAAATGTATTTTGCAAAAGTTCTAAATCATATTTGAGCTTTTTACATTCTGAATGAAATAATTTATAAGGCATTAAAATTGCTGCACCACAATAGTTTAGTAAAGCAACTTGAGTTAATTTTTTTGATTCATCAGAAGGAAATTTAAATTTTGACAAGTATTCATTTATTTCTTGCATTGCACCCTCGTTCGCAATTTGCGCAGCAGCATATAATTTTTTTGTTTCTAATGAAACATAATCACTTAACCAGAGTTCATTTTTATTTTTTTTATAAATTTTTGAAAAAGGTTTGCCTTCTTCAGGAATAATATCCTTAACGGTTATTGAATATTCATCTTTAAGAAATTCACATAAAGCTATATATCTTGTTCTATTATTTTTTTGAACTTTATCAAAAATAGTATTTGCAAATTCTTCAAGTTTGGGAAAATAATTTTTATTTTCTTGCAGAAAATCTGAGATAACTTCTCCAGGGAAAGATGTTTTTCTACTATCAATTATTTTTCCAGATAGATTTTCCACTTTATTAATCATCTCATGATCTTTTTGTTTAAAATTATCCCCTAATTTAATTAAGGCTCTAGCAATTTTTGGATTAGTATTAACTAAATCTTTAACTTCAGGGCCAAGAATATCTAAATCCTCAAATAGCTCATCATCCAGTAGCTCAGAAATATTATTAGCTAAATTAAGTTCAGATTTTGTTGTTAAGTCTGAAAGCTCTATCTTTAATTCTTGGCAAACTTTAAGAAGTAAATCTCCATCTATTCTTCTTTTTCCACCTTCTATTAAGTTTAGATAACTTGGAGATATGCCAAGTTGTTTAGCAAGCTTATTAGCCTGAATGCCTAATTGCCTCCTAAAAGCCTTGATTTTTGGACCAATTTTTAAATCTAATTGACTCATATTTTCTATTTGTAAATTTTGTCAATTATAATTTACATAAAATTATCATATTTTACAAGCTTTTTATATATTTAACTAGATTTTGTAAATTTAGTAAATTATAAAGTTTACATGAACAATAAAAACAATAATAAACGCCAGGGAAATAAGTCCCAAATCACTCAAAAAGGGGATTATGACCAGCATAAACAATCTGGTATTTATTTGAGAGACGATCATTGTGATTGGGGTTCAAGTGGAATGAATGAATATACAAATGAGTATCCATTACACATAATAGGTGACGACAAATAACCCTATTTAGTTTTTAATTAATTTATACTAGAAAGATTTACATGAGCTCAGAAGCTAAAGTGTCATATGATTTAAAAAGATTTGCGGGAATAAAAAGAGATTATACACCTGAACAAGTAGAAAGATTAAGAGGTTCAATTAAAATTGAATATTCAATGTGTAAGCAACAATCAAAAAAATTGTGGGAATTGCTTAACTCTGAACCTTATATAAATACTCTAGGATCTTTGTCAGGAAATCACGCTGTTCAACATGCTAAAGCAGGATTAAAGGCAATCTATTTAAGTGGATGGCAAGTAGCAGCCGATGCTAATAGTGCAGGAGAAATGTATCCAGATCAATCTTTGTACCCTTTTGATAGCGCTCCAAAATTAGTTGATTCTATGAACAATGCTTTAGTTAGAGCTGATCAGATTCAGCACATGGAAATTAAAGATGGTGATATGCAATCAAAAGATAGAGTAGATTATATGCTACCGATTATTGCTGATGGCGAAGCAGGATTTGGTGGTCCATTAAATGTTTTTGAGTTATCTAAAAAATTTATAAAAGCTGGTGCAGCAGGTGTTCATTTTGAAGACCAACTTGCTAGTGAGAAAAAATGTGGACATATGGGAGGAAAAGTCTTAGTTCCAACAAGCACCATGATAAAAAATTTAAAAGCTGCTAGATTAGCGGCTGACATTGCAAATGTATCATTAATTGTTTTAGCAAGAACAGATGCAAACGCAGCAAAACTAATAACAAACGATCACGATGAAAATGATAAACCTTTTTTAACAGGCGAAAGATCACCAGAAGGTTTTTTTTACGTTAAACATGGAATTGATCAGGCTATTTCAAGAGGATTAGCATATGCACCATATAGTGATCTTATTTGGTGTGAAACAGCTCAACCAAATCTTGAAGAAGCAAAAAAATTTGCTGACGCAATTCATAAAAAATTTCCTGGAAAACTTTTAGCATATAATTGTTCTCCATCATTTAATTGGAAAAAACATTTATCTGATAATGAAATTGCTGAATTTCAAATTAAAATAAGTGAAATGGGTTATAAATTTCAATTTATTACGTTAGCAGGATTTCATACCCAGAATCTAGCAATCTTCGAATTAGCAGAACAATATAAGTCTAAAGGAATGACTGCTTATTCAAAAATTCAACAACAAGAATTTGCAAGAGAAAAAGATGGCTACACAAGTGTTAAACATCAAAGAGAAGTAGGCACTTCTTATTTCGACGCAGTATCAAATACTATTAGTTCAGGTAAAAGCTCAACTACTGCTATGGAAGGCTCAACAGAGTCTGAACAATTTTAATTATTTTTAAGTTTTTGAATTTGATCCCAGGCTGAATTTATAGCTCTCATTTTCTTTTTGCTTTCTTCTATAACTTCAGTTGGAACGCCTTTACTTACTAATAGATCGGGGTGGTTTTCTTTACTTAATTGAATATATTTTTTTCTAATTGATGATAGATCTTCCTCAGGTTTACTGCCCAGTACAACGTAAGGATTTAATTTATCAGAACTTTTTCTGCTTTCTTTGATAGAGTTAAATTGAGATTCATTTAGTCCAAAAATTTTAGCTATATGTTGCATCATATCTAATTCAGATTGACTAACGTTTCCGTCAGCTTCAGCTATATAAAAAAGTATATTAATGACTTCTTCCAATACATTTGGGTTATTTTTATAAATTTGGGCTATTTGCTGGGCATATGGTTCATAACCAGCGCTTTCTTCTTTAGCTTTATTAAATATTTTTCCAACTTGCTCCATTTCATTTTCAGGAATTTTTAATTTATCTCTTACTGCAACAAGCTCTTCTTTGCTTACTTGGCCATCAGCTTTACTAAGTTTTGCTGAAAGAACTATTAAAGATAAAGCAAAGATTTGTTGAGGTTGTGCAAAGGCGCCAAAATTTCCAGTCCTCCCGGCTCTTGCTCTTGAGATTTTTCCACCTATTAATGAGCCTAGCAACATTCCGAATGGTCCACCAAGTGAGAAACCTACCATTCCACCAATTAAACTTCCCCAAATAGACATATAAATTATTTATTTTTTATTACTTAATTTTTCTTAAAATAATCAAAATTAACTAGTTTGTACATGTATGAATTTAAACTACTGTAAAAAAAAATATAAGAATTAAATCAATATTATGAGTAATTTCTTTAATAAATCAGACTTAAGTCGAAAAGATGCAGAAAATATCGTTTCTGAAACTTTACACAAATGTGATGATGGTGAACTTTATTTAGAAAACTCAAAGTCTGAGTCCATTGTATTGGATGATAATAAAATTAAAGGCTCTAACTATAGTTCTGATCTTGGTTATGGTCTAAGAGCAGTTACGGGAGAAGTTGTTGCTTATTCTCATTCTAATGAAATTTCTAAAAAATCTCTAAAGCGATCTAGCGAGAACTTACAATCTACATTAAAATCAAAAAAAGGAACTTATAATCACATAATTTCAAAAACTAATGAAAAGTTTTATAATGATATTAATCCCATCGAAGAAAAATCACTTAATTCTAAACTAGAAATTCTTAAAGAAGTAAATAATTATATAAGAAACAAAGATTCAATCGTTCAGCAAGTTACAGCAAGTTTTGCAGGTGAACATACATCTATTGAAATTATCCGTTCTGGTGGAGAAATATTAACTGATGTTCGTCCCTTAATTCGTTTTAATGTTTCAGTAATGCTTGAAAAAAATGGAAAAAAAGAAACGGGAGTTTATGGAATTGGTGGCAGGCAGTCTTATGATGAATATTTAAAAAATGATAATTGGAAAAAAGTATGTGATGAAGCGTTTAGAATTGCGTCAGTGAATTTAGAAAGCAAACCTGCTCCAGCTGGCGAAATGAAAGTAGTTTTGGGACCAGGATGGCCGGCAATTTTAATTCATGAAGCTATTGGACATGGTTTAGAAGGTGATTTTAACAGAAAAAAAACATCAGCATTTCATGATTTGATGGGACAAAGAGTTGCGAGTGATGATGTAACTATTGTAGATGATGGAACACTTCATAATAAAAGAGGAAGTCTTACAATCGATGATGAAGGAACACCTTCTGAAAAAACAGTTTTAATAGAAAATGGAATTTTAAAAAATTTTATGCAAGATCGTTTGAATGCACGTTTAATGAATACTAGATCGACAGGAAACGGAAGAAGAGAAAGTTATCAGCACGTTGTACTTCCAAGAATGAGAAATACTATGATGTTAAGTGGCAAGTATACTCAAGAGGAAATGATAAAATCAGTGGATAAAGGAATTTTCGCTGTAAGTTTTGGAGGAGGTCAAGTTGATATTACTTCTGGAAAATTTGTTTTTAATTGCACAGAAGCGTATGAGATTATTAATGGAAAGATAGGATCTTCAATTAAAGGAGCAACTTTAATAGGAGATGGTCCTTCTATTTTAAAAGAAGTTTCTTTAGTTGGAAATGATATGATGTTAGATCCAGGTATAGGAACGTGTGGTAAAGCAGGACAAGGTGTTCCAGTTGGTGTAGCTCAGCCTTCAATTTTAATTAATAAAATGACTGTTGGTGGAACTCAATTATAAATTATATGGTAAAAGATCAAGAATATTTAAAAAAAAAAGCTACATATTGTATTAATTTATCAAAAAAATTAGGAGCAACAGACGTCACTGTTGTAATTATGAATTCAATCTCAGAGACTGTTAATTTTAGAAATAAAAAATTAGATGAATCTGAAAGATCAGACAGTCTAGCTGCTAGCCTAACAACTTATATCGGAAAAAAAAAATCTAGCATTTCCTCATCTAATTTGTCTGAAGATAACTTAAATCAATTAATTGAAAGATGTATAGATACAACAAAAATTACTCCAGAAGATGAGCTAAACTCTCTCCCCGATAAAGATTTGTTAGCAAAAGATATTAAAGATCTAAATTTGTATGATGATAAGCATATTGGTAATGATAAAAAAATTGATTACTTAAAGGAAGTAGAAGAATCAGCCTTTGTAAATAAAAAAATTATAAATACAGAAACTGATTTTTCAGAAACTAAATCAAACTTTATATTGGCTAGTAGTGATGGGTTTTTAAATGGTTATAAAACTTCATCATTTTCAGCATCTTGTGTAGCTGTTTCTAAAAGCAATGGAAATATGGAAAGAGATTATGAGTTTACCACGAAACGACATCTGGAAGATCTAAAAAAGCCTGAAGAAATAGGAATTATAGCAGCAAAAAAAGCAATTCAAAAATTAAATCCAAAAAAAATAGATAGTGAAAAAATTAGTATTGTATTTGATAAAAGGGTTTCAAAAGGAATACTGAGATCTTTAGCAAGCTCAATATCAGCGTCTTCTATAGCAAGAGGAACATCATTTTTAAAAGATAAAATAAATGAAGAAATATTTTCAAGTTCAATTAATATTTATGATAATCCAGATATTGTTAAAGGAATGGGTTCAAGATATTTTGATTCCGAAGGAGTTAAAACTGAGCAATTGAAGTTAATAGATCAAGGAGTATTAAAACATTATCTTGTTGATACTTATTATGGAAAAAAGTTAAATCTTAAATCTAATGGAAGAAGTAATGGGTCATCTAACTTGTATTTTGAAAAAGGCTCAATTAGTTATAAAGATCTTTTAAAGTTAAATTCAAAAATTTTATATATTACAGAAACCATAGGTCATGGTAGTAATTTAGTTACTGGGGATTACTCGGTAGGAGCAAATGGCTTTATTGTTGAAAAGGGTGAGTTTGCATATCCTGTTAGTGAAATAACAATTGCTGGAAATTTTAAAGATATATTTAAAAATATAACTTTAGCAGACGATCTAGATTTTACTTATGCCACTAATGCCCCAACTATGTTAATCGAGGGAATGGTTGTTGCCGGAAAATAAAAACGATTGATTTTATTCAAAACTTTTTAATCTATATTCCCATTTACCCATTTTTGTGTACGCTATTTTCAATATTAAATTATTTTTCTTATCTAGCCAAATATCAAAATCTAATTTTTTATCATCTGGTAAATCTTGATTTTTAGATTTTAATTTATAATGATCTACTAAATAATTTTTTCCATATAACTCAATATTTTCTTTTCCAATAAATGTAATAACCTGTTCTTTTATACTTCCTGATAAAGGACTAATCTGTTGATCTGATTCTAAAATTTTATGGTTCCACCAATTTCCTATAATAGAATCAGTGTTAGCTTCTCCTGTGTACGAAGATCCTTCAATAATGAATTTATTTTTGGATTGGTCATAATTTAAATTTACATATTTTTCTTTATCATTTTGAAAAGTAATTGATTTAAAATAAATTAATTTATCATTTTTATACTTTTCATGTGCTTCACTTGAGATTGAAAAAACAACAACTCCAAATAGTTTAACTTTAAACTGTGTATAATTCTTTACTTCAACTGTGTCGTTTCCGTGTTCAAAAAAATAATTACTATAACCAATTACTTCACCATCTCTAAAAATTTCCAAATTAATTACTTTTATCCCGGCATAATGCGAGGTATGAGCATTAGCTTGATGTGCAAAAATAAATAAAAGAAATATGTATATATATTTTTTCATATAAATTTTAATTATAAAGTAGTAGATACCATTTAAACATGTTTTTATCCCTAAAAAATATTCCTAAAGTTTCATGGAGTTCTGAAAAACCTCTAAATTTGAGACCAAAGATTTCAACTTTTCTTTTTTTATGTTTGGG
>Ga0209501_10005740_pt1 | contig 11363 bp, 14 predicted proteins | sample ArcticOcean_MG_C_4_FD_187434 | JGI IMG/M metagenome (GOLD analysis project Ga0209501, IMG submission 187434) | Marine microbial communities from western Arctic Ocean - ArcticOcean_MG_CB4_134 (SPAdes) (version 2) | ecosystem: Environmental > Aquatic > Marine > Oceanic | place: Arctic Ocean...
ATTTTTTTTAAGTTCTTTGCTAGCTCACTAGCACCAATCATCATTGTAGTTCCTGAATTAGGGTTTTGTCCGTATAAAACAAAAATCACTAATTTAGGATTTAAATCTACAATATCTTTGATAGATTCATTTATACCTTTTGGGTCTGCATCAAAATCAAGGATAGAGCATTCATAGTTTTTATTTCTAACAGATTGAGCTAATAATAAAGCCCATGTTGGTGGCTCGATTGCAGAATATAAATCTGCTAATTTTTGATAAGCTTTCTTAGCGCTGCTCGGAACAACAAAACACACATCGATTGATGAAAGATTTTTATTAGCCATTATTATTTTTCATTATAAAAATCCCCATATTCGACAATTATTGTACTTTTTCCATCTTCTCTATTTAGAGCTTTTTCATAAGCATTAAAAATATCTTTTGACTCATCTAATCTTATAAGTTCGATATTGGAACACATTTTTCCCACCGCTTCAGTAAAATCACCAATATGTTGGTGTTGAGGATGCAAAGGTCTTTGAGATCCAATTCCTGTTCTTATAATTGTCTTTGTTTTGTAACCATCGTTAGACATAAATTTAATTTTATCTAAATGATTTATTAACTGGTTTAGCGCTAATAATAAAAAATTCCATCTTGGAAAAATGCTTACGGGAACTAAACCATTAAGAGCAAAACCGTTTGTCATACCCATCTGCATTTCTTCTGCAACAGGCAATTCAATAAGTTTGTTGGAATTAATATCTTTTAACGTATTTGACATTGCGGTACCAGGAACTTTAACTGCTTGTCCTAAAAAAATTACCCGTTCGTCTTTAGCTAAGTAATCCATAGATCTTTTTAATTCATCAAAATAACTCATAAATTAAAATTGCACCCTAACTCCTGCTCCTGCATGAGGATATATAGTTTTATATTTATAGTACGTAATATATTCATCATTTTTATTTTCATATGTTAATTTATTTTGATTCCAAGCGTCTCTTGTGTCAGTGCATACAGATTTTTCATTATCCTCAACAATAAAATGTATTGGTAATTTAAAATTTCTACTATATTTAATGCATTCATACGCTATACCTGTTTCGGCTGTCATTTCACCCATAAAACAAAATACTTTACTATCTTTTTCTTTTTTTAACTTTATTGACATAGCGGCACCTACAGCAATTGGCAGTACTCCGCCTACTATTGCTGAAGAAAATATTTTATATTCTGGAAAACATAAAGAAATAGATCTGCCAGCAATAATTTCATCTTTTATTTTTTCAGGTGGAACTCCTTTTAGTAAGCACTGATAATGTGATCTCCAAGAACAAAATACCCAATCATCCTTTTTTATTTTTTTAAAAACATTTATGATTTCATTTTCATTACCTTTATATAAATGAACTGGAGCTTTAATTTTTCCGGCATTAAAAAGCTTTGCAATATCTTCTTCGAAAGAGATTAATTCTTTTTTATTCATATATAAAATATCATTTAGATTTAAAGGTTAAAATAATAGAATACCATATAATATTAATAATAGACTCAAATATTACCAAAACTTTAGTGATAAAATTTGATTTTTTTAATATTTTAAAAATTATTTTAAATTGTAAGACCGCTTTTAATAAATTAATTATCTTTAGATTTCTTAATAGTATTTGTTTAGCTACAATTCTTAAATACCAATAGGGAACTTTATTTATTATAAATCTTTTTTTAGCTGGTCTTTCTATGGCTTGGTAAATAGTTTCAAAATTATTAAATTTTTCAGATAAAATTTTTACTTTTGAAAGAAATTTATTTTTATACCTAGATAATAATTCTTCATTATTTAAAAGTTCTTTTAAAATTTTAACACATTCATCTTTTTCATAAAAAGTAGGAATTTCATTATTGTCAAATAGAAGCTCTTGACCTGGAGAATATTCTGAAACACACAAAACTCCATTTAATCCAGCGTCCCATATTCTTCCTTTTAATTGATAGAAAAATCTATAGATATTCTCGGAAGAATAATTTCTAATTGATTTGGCGTCCCTTGATTTAGATAGATTTAAAACAATCTTGGCTTTTTTAATTGTTTCTAAAAATTTGTCTCTTGGTAATCTTAATCCACCAATTTCATTACCCAATATCTTTACTGAAATTCCTGCATTAGAAATATAATCTAATATTTCTTTTCTATCTGGCGTCAGATGTCCAAAAAAGATTACATCATAATCTTTTTTTTGATAATTATTTTCATTAATTTTTAAATTTTCTGGTGGAAAGTAGTAGGAATCATATCCCTTTTCTTTATATTTTAAAACTGACAGTGGACATGCACTTAATATTACATCGCATGAGCTAGCAGTTACAGCATTAAGCTCATGAAGCTCTAAATCATCTTGTGTGATCAGTATTTTTTTCTTACTGTTTATTTCCTTTATAAAAAATAAATTAATAAATTTATAATAATCAGCATCAAAGACAGTAATTTCAATATCTTTAGATTTTATAAGAAAATTTATCTCATCAATTATTCCTTTAAAGTATTTGCTTTTTAATTCATTGATATACAGAAATTCAACTTTATAATTATTTTCTAATTTCTTTATTACTTCTTCATTCCATTCATGAGGATACTTGAAAATAATTAAAGCTTTTTTTTTCATCTTTTTCTACAATTATTGCGATGGATATTAGACTATTTATCTAATTTAATATTTTAGAGATGGACGTTTTGAGAAACTTAAAGCTCTGTCTTTTATTTTGTCAGAAATCATTTTAAGCATTCTATAAAAAGTTAACGCCAAACCTATAATTCCATGTTTTTTTATAACAGGCCACCATCTCCAATATTTAGAATATATACTGACAAACCCTTCGTTTTGTAAACGGACTAAATCTTGTGGTCCTAAATTATTAACTTTTGTAACAGCCTGCCCATAACGTTTATACTCTGTAAAATTATTACTAAGGAGTTTCATGCCACCTTCTCCTTTAGTCGCCATATCATGAAATTTTGTACCCGGGTATGGAGTTGCTATCGCAAAGTTTGCTTGTTTGACATCTTTTGATTTGCTTAAAAAATTTAATGTTTTCCAAACATTGTTTTCTGTTTCTCCAGGCAAACCTATCATAACTGAATTAAGAGCTTCAATATTATGTTTATTTAATAAAGCATTTGCAGCAGTATAAGATTCAAGTGGAACTTTTTTATTCATAGTTTTTCTCATGTCTTCATCAACTGTTTCTAATCCAAATGAAAGTCTTATCAATCCAGCTTTTTTCATTAAAATTATTAGTTCTTCATCTAATAAATTTGCCCTCGTGCTACCTTCAAATGTTATGTTTAAGTTTCTATTTATAATCTCATTACAAAATTCCACAGAACGTTTTCTTACAAGAGTTAAAACATCATCAAGTACCATAAAATGTCTTACGTTATAAGTTTCAACAATATGCTGTATTTCATCTACGACAGATTTTATTGATCTTTTTAAAATCCTTGTTGTTTCTAATTGGTCTGAGGCACAAAAGATACATTTCCAAGGACATCCTCGAAAAGTCATAATAGAAGTAAATGGTAATTTTCCTTTTAATGTACCGATTTTATATTTTCCCATGTCTACTAAGTGATAAGCGGCCATTGGATAAGAATCCAAATCTTTAGATGAATGAGCTCTTTTAACTTTTTTAACTTCTCCTTTTTCTCTGTAAAGTAATCCTGGGACATTATCAAAACTAGTTTTATTTTCTTTTGCTTCTAAGAATTTTATCCATGATTCTTCTCCATCACCAACAAAAGCAAAATCAAATTCTTTATTAAATGCTTTTTCAGCCATAATAGTTAGGTGAGGACCCCCTACGCATATATCTGATTTAATATTATTTGATTTTAATAAAGCTGCACATTCAACAGCAATATTATAAAAAGGTGTCATGCCTGTTAAAACAATAATGTCAGGATTATATAATTTTGTTCTTTTTACAATTTCAGCAAGAGATATTTTTTCAAGCTCACCATCAATTATTTTTGCTTCATGTCCCGTCTGCTCAGTTATAGCAGCTAATAAAGCTAAATTATAAGGTATATACGTTCCCCCGGATTTTCTGGCAAAATAGCCAGATATTCCCTTGTATTCGCCCGTCCATAATGGATATAAAAAAAGTACTTTCATTATAAATTAAAAAATTTAAATTATTAAAGTTAAAGTGTATATATAAATCATAAATAATTAATTGTAAAACGACTTAACTCAAAGATTATTAATTAAAAAAAGTCCAGTTTATATGATTTTAAGCATAATAATACCGACATATAATGAGCAAAAAACTATAATTGATGTTCTTAAAAAAATTAATAATAACAAGCCTAATCTATTTAAGTATGAGATTATCGTAATTGATGATGGATCCACTGATGATTCTCGTAAGTTGCTCGAAAATAATAAGCATCTTTATAATAAACTTCTTTTTAATGAAACTAATAGAGGAAAAGGTTTTTCTGTAAAAAAAGGTTTAATAGAATCTTCAGGAACTCATGTTATTTTTCAAGATGCAGATTTTGAGTATGATCCAGTAGAATTTAAAAAATTTGAAAAAATTTTTTCTGACTTTGATGCAGATGGCATCATTGGTTCAAGGTTTGTGTATTCAAATTATACACGATCACATAATATATTAAATAAAATTGGGAATACAATTTTGACTTTTATTTTTAATATATTATATAACACTACATTTACAGATATATACTCCTGCTACTTTGCTTTTAAAAAAGATTTATTAGTAGCAGAAAGTTTAAAGACAAATGGATTTGAACAACATGCGGAAATTTTGTCAAGAGTTATAAAAAAAGGAAATAAGTTTTTTGAAGTACCAATTAGTTATAACGGAAGAAGCTATTCAGAGGGGAAAAAAATTAAACTACACCATTTTTTTCTTGTTCTTTTTCAAATATTAAAGTGTCGGATTATATAAATTCTTAAGTTTTCTATTATAATCCATTAAATTATACAGTCCAAAAAATGCTAATAGAAAGCTCAAAACTCTTATAACTCTTGAGGCTGTAGAATTTAGCTGAAAATAAAAATCATGTGGCGTATTAAGAAAAACTAAAAATAAAACAAAAATATATATTACTGAAATAAATGAAATAAAAATAAATAATTTATTATTTTTTGCTATAAAAAAAGATAATAAAAATAGTGCTAAAGATATTAAAAATTTTTCATTTAAAAGTAAAAAATATGAAATGCTTATATAATTATTTAACTCACTTGCTCTTGGTAAGAAATTCATTAATGATTCAGAGTTTATATAATCATTATATCCTATTCCGTTTGAGTAACAAAAATACTTCCACATGATTATTGGTAAAAATGAAAGTAATAAAAAAAATAATCGCCCTAGTTTAAATTTTAAATTATGTTTAAATAATTCAATTATGACAGTTACAAAAAATAATATTGTTAAAAGTGAAGTGCCTTCATTTTTTAATAATGTAAGTGATGTAAAAAAAAAGAGTGCTAACAGGTAAAGATAATAATTTTTTTTGTATTTTTCGTAATTATTAATAATTAATAAATACATAAAAAAAACACTTAAGCAAAAATATATTGTGATAAGCCCATCTAACCAACCGTTAATTAGGAAGGGCCCTATAAAGAAAAAAACTAAAAATAAAAAAACAATATAGTAAGTATTTTTAATAAATGAATAGGTAATTATTAAGGGAGGTAAAAATATTAATGTAAAAGAAATTTTTGGATAAACTTCATTCCAGATCCCAAATAGAGATGCAAATGATGAAGCAAAAGCTGGAGCTAATTTAGGATAATCGTTATGACTAAATGGTGCGTAATTATCCGCAAATATAAAAATTGAGTTATCATAAAATATTCTTTTAGCATGAAATAGCCATGTGCTTCTTGGGTCCCATTCAGATAGCGGAACTCCTAAAGATATAAAAATTAATAGTAAAAAAAAAATTTTTAAATTCAAATTTTCTTTATAATTTAAGAAATAAAATAAAAAAACTACTAAAAAAAATATTGAAAAATTAATTTTAAGTAAGAATAAAGGGGAATTAAAACTTAAAAGAAAATAATTATTTAATATTAAAAAACTTAAAAATAAAGAAATTTTCTCATGAAAATAATGTTTAATCATATCAGCATCTTGCTAGAATTAAATATGAACCTGTTTTAATAACGCCGCAAGCGTTAGGTATAGATTCGTTTTTTAAAAAGAAAATGTTTTTAGATTCTTTTTTTAATCTTATTGGATAGTTAAATTCAATAGATCTTTGAAACAAATACGTATCTTTTGCTATTGTTTTGCTTAAATTAAAATCTTTAATTTCTAATTTTAACAAAATATCTTTCATTTCAATAATTTCTGGAGATACCGCATATTCATGACCAGAATCACTTTTAAATGGATTTTTTATTACATCAAGGATAAAGCCACTTCTGAAATGAAATATATAAAACAGCTGTATTAAAGAAATTATTATAAAAAAAAGTCCAAACTTTTTAATTTTTTTATCAAACATATAATTTAAGTAAACAGGATTCTATAATAAGATTTTTTCATAAATTCTAATCAAGCATAAATTCATTTTTGTAACTCTTTATTGACTTATTATTCTGCTGTTCTTTGTATAATATAAAGTTTCCACATACTAACAAATCTAAATCTGTTCCCATAAAGCATTTATATGCATCTTCTATGCTACAAACGATTGGCTCACCTCTTACATTAAATGAAGTATTAACAAGTATTGGGCAATTTGTGATTTTTTTAAAATTTTCTAATAAATTATAATATCTAATATTAGTTTCTTTATGGACTGTTTGTATTCTTGCGGAGTAATCTACATGTGTAACGGCTGGTATTTCTGACCTTTTAATATTTAATTTTTCTACTCCAAAAAGTTTTTTTTCTTCTTTTGTCATTTCTCTTCTAATCGATTTATTAACATCTGCCACTAGAAGCATATACGGACTGTCTTTATCTAAATCAAACCACTTAGATAAATCTTCTCTAAGAATAGAAGGAGCAAAAGGTCTAAAGCTTTCTCTAAATTTTACTTTAAGATTTAAAATTTTTTGCATTTTACTTGATCTTGGATCAGCGATAATAGATCTTGCGCCTAACGCTCTAGGTCCAAATTCCATTTTTCCTTGAAACCAACCTATAGTTTTTTCTTTAGCTAGCTCCATGGCTGTAATTTCTAGTAAGTTTTGATCTGATAATTTTTCAAAATTTGCTTTTAAACTAATGAGGCTTTTTTCTATTTCATTATTACTAAAACTAGGACCAAGATATGAACCTTGCATATCATCTTTTTTGGAAGAAATGCGTTTTTTGCCCAGCTCTTTATGCCACAATGCTAAAGCCGCTCCTAGTGCTCCTCCAGCATCTCCTGCTGCAGGTTGTATCCAAATATTTTCAAAAATATTTTCTTTTATTACTTTCCCATTGGCGACACAATTTAAAGCTACCCCACCAGCCATACATAAATTTTTACTATTAGTTTCTTTTGCTATTGATTTTGCAAGTCTTAAAACAATTTCTTCAGTTACAGATTGAATTGAAGATGCGACATCCATATGAAACTGAGTAATTAAATTATTTTTAGGATCTCTGACTGGATTATTAAATAAATTAGAAAAATTTTTATTAATCATTTTTAATCCGGTCGCGTAATCAAAATACTCCATATTTAATCTAAAAGTTCCATCTTCTTTAAGATCAATTAAATTATCATAAATTAATTTTTTAAATTTAGGTTCTCCATATGGGGCTAAACCCATGACTTTGTACTCGCCACTATTAACTTTAAAACCTGTGTAATAAGTAAATGCAGAATAAAGCAAACCTATTGAGTGAGGAAAATGTATTTCTTTTGAAATCTCTAATTTCTCATTTTCACCTCTTGCTACTGTTGTGGTGGCCCATTCACCAACACCGTCTAAGGTTAAAATAGCAGCATCATTAAATGGAGATGGGTAAAATGCACTAGCCGCATGACTAAAATGATGTTCAGAAAAATAAATCTTATTCATGTCATCAAACTTATCATCATGACTTTTTAATTCATCAAAAAGTATTTTTTTCTGAAATAGTTTTTCCCTCAACCATATTGGCATCGACATTGAAAATGATTTGAAACCTTTGGGTGCAAAAGCTACATATGTTTCTAAAATTCTTTCAAACTTTAAAAAAGGTTTTTCATAAAAGCTTATATAGTCAACCTCGCTAAGATTTAATTTAGATTCTTTTAAAACAAACTCAATAGCATTAAATGGATAACCTGAATCATGTTTTTTTCTAGTAAATCTTTCCTCTTGCGCTGCTGCTATTATTTTTCCATCAACTAATATAGCTGCTGCACTGTCATGGTAAAACGCTGATATTCCTAATATAGAAGTCACTTAAAAAATTGTATAAATAAAAGGAGCTATAGCAGATCCCTGGCTTAATACTATTAAAGCTCCAAAAAGAACAAGTACAAATAGTATTGGAAAAAGCCAATACTTTTTCCTTACTCTCAAAAAATTCCAAAATTCTTTTAAAAACCACATAATTAAAATTGATTCCTCATTGAACTTTTTAAATTTTTTCTTTTTATCCAATAAGACTTTTCGTTTTTTTTATACTTTTTATTTAATAAATCTTTACCTAATATTTTCATAAAAAAGCTTGTTGGTGTAACTACAAAAAAAAATACAAATGCCATTATAATCGGGGCTATAATAGATCCTAAAAGAATACCAAATCTGGACCATAATAAATTTAGTGGAGTAAGTAATTTAGAATTTATTATGCCTAAAATCAAAAAAGGCATAGCTAGTAAAAGCGACCAAGTTCTAATTTCTTGTATATTGATTAATGGCCAAAAACCTATAATTAAAAAAAATATAAAAAAAACTAACCCGAAGCTTCGATTTGTGCTTATTTTAATATTTGATTTTTTTGACATTTTTTTTGTTAATTGAAAATAATTAAGATTATATATAACTTAATTTTTTATTAAATTCCACTAAGCCTAATCCCCATCCTAATCCCAACTAAAATAACAAGTGCTGCCGTTATTAAAACTAAAAATCGAGTAGGAAATATTTTTAAATTTAGAAAATTGCCAATTTGCCCACCTACTAAAACAACTAATAATAGATACCAGTAATTTTGCGTTTCTATCCAAACATTGGTTTTGGTTAATTGGCCAATTATACCGAAAATCGAATTAATTAAAATAAATAATGATGCTGAAGTTACTATATGTTTTGCTTTACCAGCTCTTAACAAAAAGAGAATTGGACTTAAAAAAATACCACCTCCAATTCCCACTATTCCTGAAATAAATCCAAGCGTTCCTCCAATTAAAATTGATGATGGTATTGGCATTTTTCGAAAGCTTTTTTCTTTATCATCATATGAGTTAAAATTAAATAAAAGCAAAGTTCCTGCAATAATTAAAACTAAAAATAATAATATTTCAAATAATCTTTTTTCAATAAGTAAAGAACCTCCAATAAATGATAAGGGAATAGAGCCAACCAGATATGGAATTAGGAGTCTAAAATTTAAATTTCCCGCTCTTATATAATTGAAGCAATTACCAGAAACGACAATAATATTACATGATAATGCTATTACAGGAAAAATATAATAGGGTATGCCCCAAATTAGTAACAAAGCTAAGTATGTTGAGCCTCCCCCAAAACCTACGCTAGAGTATAATGTTGCTGTGACTAAAAATAATATTGATAGCAAAATCATTTATAGTTATCTTATAATATAATTATGCAAGTGAATATAGCTTTGCTCACAGTAACTGATACCAGAAATATTGATACTGATAAATCTGGTAAAATTTTAGTAGAAAAAATAAAAGAACAAAACCATAATTTGGTTGATAGAAAAATAATTAAAGATGAAAAAAATGAAATTAAGATAATTTTATCCGAATGGATAAAAAAAGATAATATTGATGTTATAATTACTACTGGTGGAACTGGTTTAACTGGAAGAGATATTACACCTGAAGCAATAAAGGATATTTCAGATAAAGAAATTACGGGCTTTGGAGAATTATTTAGACAGCTAAGTTACAAAACTGTTGGTACATCAGCTATTCAGTCACGAGCATGCGCTGTATTAGCAAATGGAAAATATATATTTGCTCTTCCAGGGTCTTCTGGTGGCGTTACAGATGCGTGGGAAGGTATACTTAAATATCAACTTGATATAAATCATAAACCCTGTAACTTTGTTGAACTGTTCCCAAGATTAAAAGAAAAATAATTTTTATGAAAATAAATGCTGTAAGAGCAATGCTTCTTGTTTCATTAGCAATAATTTTATTATACATTTTGGGATTATTTCTTCCTATAATCAAAAATACAAAAAGTTCTAAAACTTATAATAATGATTTAATTAGATATACAAGATTGCTAATATAACAAATCAGCGTTATTACAACTCCCACCTGTCTTAAAATTCCTTTTTTAAGATAAAAACTTATTGCATGTGAAGTTCGAGCGATTACAAATATAAAACCAACAGTATATAAATAAATTTGGTTCACTCCATTATTTTCAAGTAGAAATATTGATATTAAAAAAAAATAGTATGTTCTATAAAACTACCATGCGTCCTAGTCGCTCTTAAAAGATTTTCGTCACCACCAGATCCTATTGGGATACGTACTTTTCTTCTTGCCTGAATAGCAAAAATAGTTAAGACCAAATACATAATTATATAAATTGAAGTAAAAAGTGTCGTTATATAGAACATTTAATTATTTTTGATACTTTTCTTTCCATTCAGAATAAGGCATGCCGTAAACATGTTGTCTCGCGTCTAGATCTGAAATTTCTACCCCCTTTTTCTGAGCTTCTTCACGATACCATTTAGATAGGCAATTTCTGCAAAAACCTGCAAGATTCATTAAATCAAGATTTTGAACATCTTTTCTTTCTCGCAAATGTTGTATTAATCTTTCAAATGCTGCTGATTGTAGTTCTTTTTTTGTAGTGTCGTTCATTGTAAAATTTATTATATACTATTTATAAAATTATGAAACTTTCGGGGCACTATAAATTAAACGTTAAAAAAGATGTTGTGTGGAAGGCTTTAAATAATTCAGATATTTTAAAACAATGTATTCCAGGATGTGAATCCTTTGAAAAAGAAGGCAATAACACTTTTAATGCATCTGCAACAAACCAGATTGGCCCTATGAATGCTACTTTTTCTGGTAGTGTGAATTTATTAAACATTAAAACAAATGAAAGCTATACGCTTTCTGGAAAAGGCAATTCATCAGTTGGTTTTGTTAATGGTACTGCTGATGTAAAATTAACTGAGGAAAA
>Ga0209501_10005763_pt1 | contig 11350 bp, 14 predicted proteins | sample ArcticOcean_MG_C_4_FD_187434 | JGI IMG/M metagenome (GOLD analysis project Ga0209501, IMG submission 187434) | Marine microbial communities from western Arctic Ocean - ArcticOcean_MG_CB4_134 (SPAdes) (version 2) | ecosystem: Environmental > Aquatic > Marine > Oceanic | place: Arctic Ocean...
AGTGCTTCTTGAGCAAGGACGTAGATCTCGTCTGGCGAAAGCCTGAGTAGATGCTCGGCGACTTGAGAGGAACAGTAGTCCAAATACTTCGCGCGGAGAACGTCTTTCGCCAATTCACCGTCGCCCTCTCGGGGCTTCTTCGGCCGGGCCTCGCTCATGTCCTCCCTCCCACCACTCCAAGGCGCGCGCGCCGGCCTTCGGCGTGCAAGTACCCGCCCTTTCCCTTAGTTCTTATTGAGGTGCACCGGGAGAGTCAAGCCCTTTATGTGGCGCGTTGAGCGGAGAGGCCGTCGGAAGGTTGGTCCAAGCTACGTTCACGTAGCTTGTGATAAATCGATCGGCGAGTCAGGCCATAGAGCACGACCCGGCCCAAGAACTCCGGATCCACCTTCTGCACCTCTTCGGCCTGCTCGGCTATATCATGGGGAAGTTGGACGGAAATCTGCACAGATCGAGTCTCCCACATGAGCGCACTTCCCCAAGGTTTAGATGGCTCTAAAATTCACGAAATGATCCGATAGAACCGGCCGAGGCACCGTGAATTTCGAAAGTGTCAAGGAAAACAAACAGTGTCGAGGCGAGAGGCATGGTACATATGATTTCCGACCGGCGCAACCCTATTATTAAAAATGTCGTGCGCCCAACGAAATACCATAAGACGTTGTGTAACAATTACTTAAGGATTTGGTCATTTGCCCATAATCAACTGTTCCTCGACTCCTAGAGCACTGCACATTTTGCGTTTTCGGAGGAGCGAAAGTCAACTATGATGGGAACTTACGAGAACCAATTCCGTAAAAATTTATCTGCATACCGATTACGTTTTTTTACAAAAAACTCGACTTACGGAAGCGTCGAGCGCAGAAAGGATATCATGGCAAGCGCAGTGAACGAACTGAAGCGATCACGAAGGTCTTGGAGGTCATCCTCGCAGAAGATCTCGCCGGTACGGAACTGCCCTTCCTCTCCATCCAACTGGAACCGAATGACCCCCCGCCACCTATCGTCGCCCCGATACACCTCCAGGGTTCCTTGCCAAGGCTCCGCCTCGTGCTCGATTCGCCGGACCTCGATCTCGACCGGCTCCATCGGCTCGGCCACAGGCGAGCGCTCCACTCCTGCACTGCGATGAGCCAGGCGATTGTTTTCATAGTCGGAGCGCCAAACTTCGAATGGTGGAAGCGGTAGTAATTCACGGCAGAAAGCACGCAGAGTGGACACCGGATCTTTGGACTCGTGGACCCCACGCTCGGTCGCCCAAGTGCGTGCGCGACGGTACAGGGGCCTTACTGCCTCCCTCGGGATGAGCCCCCAAAGACATGACACCTGGTGTTGGCAAATACCCCTCGTAGCGCATCTCGAGTACGGCCGTGGCGGATGACGGACCTCCACGATCCACCGAACCGAGCGGGTTTGCCGGTGACCGGAGGTCAGGAGTGAGGGTCATGGCGCGATACCGAAAATTCTAGTGGACGGTAGGACCACTCTCCCCATGACAGGTGCGGAGCTCCTCGACGTTCGTTCGCCGCTCTCGGACGTGAAGCTGAGAGAGTGTGTCTCGCGTGCCGAAGGTGGTGAGGTGGTGCTCGAGGCCCTTGAATCGCTCCGGCTCGAAGCGTGCCAACAATGCCCCAAGCCCCCGCCGGATCGTTCGGAGCTCCTCACGAGCCTCGGCCAAGCTGGCCGGAAGCGAAAGACGGACCTGGTAGTTCACCGATCCACCGTTGTGGGCCTCGCTGAGACGCAATACATCGCTGTGAGGAAACGCTTCGAGCACGCCGGCTTCGAGGATGGCGTCCGGCTCTGGCGAGGGTGTACTGAGCACCAAAGAGTTCGCGTCATAGTCGAGGTGCGCGCGCGCCACCCGATGCTCGCCGAAGACGATCCGGACGGCGGTGCCATCGTGAAAATCCAGGTCCCGGCAAATATCTCTAAACCCGATCCTGAGAATCGTGGGGCGGGTGAGTGGCCCGTATCCGAGGCGGCCGATCAGACTCAAGGCCATCTGAAACGAGTAGGCTCCCAGCCGCCCCGCCGCGTCCACCTCGTCACCTCCGCGGGCCCTCTCCATGAGCAGACGATTGACGTGCTTCAGCGTGGGCTCATAGACCCAGTCGAGAACCACGAGCTCGGAACTCAGGTCCAGCATCTTCACTGTGGAGCTTCCCAGATCTAGGACTTCTGAAGATGACGCGAAACGGCCCTCGAGCACGAGCGCGAGTCCAATGTCCTGGATACGCCCGCCCGGCGGATCCACTTCGTGAAGATCACGGTAATGGACCACAGCCCTGGTCAGTGGAAGTTCACAGACACCGGGCACATCGGCCATGGCTTCGGGCCGGGCTGCGGAGTGAAGCGAGAAAGTCGTCCCCTGCATGTGTCTCCTCACTGTCCGAATCGGCAGTCGATTTCTCAATAGGTGGACCCTCGAAGGCGGACCTCCGAGAGTATCGAGGCAAAAAAACCGGCATTCCCGCCGGTACTTTCCCGTATCGCAGGCGTCCACAAAAGGCGCTACGATGCGGCAATGCTTAATTTTTTCGAGTCCTGATTATCCACGATAACAATATGTTTACGGTCCTGGCAAGAAGCTCGACAGGGCCGTCCACTCAGGGAGGCGTTGCTTGCCCGCAAGGCGGCACGACAGCATTTTTAGTCCCATGCCCTGGCGACTTGGAATACCGGCGACTTGACCGATCACGCACTGATCGACCGATCCCGCAAGCGATCGCTCGGATTTCTGGACTGGGAACAGGAAACCTGGTCATGTTTTCTGGTGACCTTCGTCGGAAGGGACAATCAGTGGCACGGTCATCTCGCGTTTCGCCCGCAGGATAGCGCCGGTGAATCAGACGAGGTGCGAACCGCCGATATTTTTATCGAGGCGTCCGAAGCGGAGATCGACCATAAGGCCCGTGGCCTGGGACGGCCGCTCGTCAGGGCGTTGCTCTCTTCGGGTCTGCACGCACGGCAGGGAGAGGAGGTCCCCGAATCTCCCAAGACCCGTCGCTGGTTCAAGAAACTGCTCCTTGAACATTCGAAGGAACTCTCCACATCCGCTGAAGGGCATCTGGGTGAACATCTGGATGACGCGGGGGGGTTGGACACGGTCGAGCTTCGGTCCCTCTACCAGTCCTATCGGCTCGATCAGGTGTGCCACTTCATCACGCTGGTGGACCCCAAATGCTTCGAAGCGGCGGTCGACTCGATTCTCGAGGGCCAACTCGTGGACTTTGGCGCCAAGGATCGGTTACAACTGGGCATGCTCGTCATCGATTATATCGAGGCACGTATTCCCATGCCTCCGTTCGAAGTCTGGGTTGAGGACTTCTTGGCACACAGGGAGGAATACGTGCTCTACACGCACACCCTCCACCGCGAGCGAAGACTTCCCTGATGCGGCCATAGCCACTATTCTTTGGGCCTTGGTTGTATATTTGATCATCGATTCTTTCTCTTGGAATCGACCGCATACGAAGGGAGTTGTTGTTCTTTGGACGTAACGATTCAAGACAACGAGAGCCTCGAACGGGCGCTCCGCCGCTTCAAGCGGAAGGTGCAGCGCTCGGGCCTCTACTCGGAACTTAGGAAGCGTCGCTTCTACGAGAAGCCGAGCGCCCAGAGGAAGCGGAAGCGCGAGGCGGCAATTCGACGAGAACGTCGTCGTCAACGCCGAGGCAAGATCAAGATCTAAAAGCCCTCTGGGTCCCCCTCAGAGCCGTAGCGGAGCGGGTTGCTCCCCCGACCAATCGTAGAACCCTTTACCGGTCTTTCTGCCGAACCGCCCCATCGAGACCACCCGCTTCAGAAGCGGGGGCGGTGCGTATCGAGCCTCCCGATACTCCTCGAACATGATTTCCGAGATCCGATAGACCGTATCGATCCCGACAAAGTCGCAGAGGGTAAACGGACCCATGGGATGACCCAGTCCGAGCGTCATCGCCTGATCAATGTCCTCCATCGAGGCTACGCCTCGCTCGAGTTGCCGGATGGCGTCGAGCATATAGGGCACCAGGAGCAGGTTCACCACGAAGCCTGAGTTGTCCTTCGCCGTGATCGGCTTCTTGCCCAGCGCCTCCGCAAACGCAAACACCGCGCTGAACACTTCTTCGCTCGTCGCGATGGTGCGCACGACCTCTACAAGCTCCATCACCGGGACCGGATTGAAGAAGTGGAGGCCAACCAGTCGATCCGGCCTCTTGGTAGCTACCGCCATGTCGGTAATGGTCAGAGATGAGGTGTTCGAGGCGAAGATGGCCTCGGGCCCACAGAGATCATCCAGAACCGAAAACAGCTCGTTCTTGGGCCCGATCTCCTCCACGATCGCCTCAATCACGAGTTGGCGGTCCGCCAACTCCGAGAGCTCGGTGGAAAAACGGAGACGACTCCACGCCACGTCCCGGTCGAGCCCCGTGAGTTTTTCTCTCTCTACCGCTCGGTCAAGAGATTTTCGGATTCGGTCCCGGCCGGCCTCGATCAGGTCCTCCCTCACCTCCCGTACGACGACATCGAAGTTCGCCTTCGCCGCGACCTCGGCGATCCCGCTACCCATGAGCCCACAACCAACTACGCCTACCCTCTCAATGTCCACTTAAAGGGCCTCCACGACCACCGCACCCCCCTGGCCCCCACCGATGCAGGCTGCCCCGAGGCCGTACTTCCCACCCCTCCGCCGTAGCTCATGGAGAAGGTGGATCGTGATGCGCGCCCCGGATGCCGCAAGGGGATGAGTAATCGCGATCGCTCCCCCATTCACGTTCGTGATCGCCGGATCGAGTCCGAGTTCCTTCTCGACCGCCATGTATTGACCCGCAAACGCCTCGTTCACTTCCACGAGATCCATGTCGTCCAGGGTCAACCCGGCCTTTTCGAGAGCCAGACGTGAGGCGGGCGCCGGGCCAATGCCCATGACGCTCGGCTCGACACCGGCGAATCCCCACGACACGATGCGGCCGAGCGCCTCGACCCCGTGTTGTTCGGCCCAATCAGCCCCCGCGAGCAGAGCGCTCGCTGCCCCGTCACCGATCCCACTGGCGTTGCCTGCCGTCACCAGACCGTCCTTCTTGAGGAAGGGGCGAAGCCCACTCAGCGCCTCGAGGGTCGTGTCGGGCCGCATGTGCTCGTCGTGCGCGAACTCCTCTTCCCCTTTCCGGCCCTTGAGCATGACCGGAACGATCTCGGGCGCAAAGTGGCCGCTGTCCCACGCCGCCTTGGCACGCTGCTGGCTGCGGACCGCCACCTGATCGGCCTCTTGACGGGTGACCTCGTAGCGCTTCGCCAGCTCTTCTGCCGTCTGGGCCATCGTCATGTCGCAGTTGGAGTCACGGAGAGCCTCCCAGAGGATATCCTCGAAGGCGGGTCCGGCGGGTCCTAGGCGAAGCTGTCCCCAGCGTGCTCCGCGCACGACGTGGGGCGCCTGACTCATCGACTCCGTGCCCCCGCACAGCGTCACGTCGGCCCCACCGAGAAGAATTTCCTTGGCTCCCTGGACGATCGCCTCGAACCCTGAGCCACACAGCCTGTTGACGGTCAGCGCCGGACTTTCCTGGGGAACGCCGGACCGTAGCGCGACGTGGCGGGCGAGGTAGATCGCGTCCGAAGAGGTTTGGAGGGCGTTTCCGATGAAGGTGTGATCGATCCGGTCCGGCGTCACGCCGGCAGCCTCGATCACGGCGAGACTCGAGAAAACCGCAAGATCCGTTGCGGTGAAGCTCTTGAGGCTTCCACCGAAGGTTCCGAATGGAGTCCTCTTTCCCGAAAGAACGACGATGTCCTCTGCGTGTCCCTGTGTTCCCATCTAAAGGCCTGTTGAAGGAGTACAGTGTGCCGCGTAGTGGATGAATCTAACGAACCGAAGGAAGCTCCCGCACGGTCACACTGCCGAAGACGGGGTCTCCATGGCTGACGCTCGAAAAAACGTACCGACCAGCGGGGGCCTCGCGGAAATCGACTAGAAATCGACTCCCTTGCTGGAGCAGTGGTGGGCCCTCAAGCTGCCCGGTCTCTGCCAAGTACTCGAGAGCCTCTGAAGAAAGCGAGTCGGGCACGAAAGACACCAGGTGTACACGACGGTCGAGCGTTACGAACTGGACCCATTCCCCCATCGCGATGTCCGAGTGGGGCGGGACGATATGCTCCACGTCTCGGCCTCCGGACAGTTGAACGACCTGGGCAGTAGCGACGATCTCGGCGTAGGGACCCGTATCGGCCTCCTCAACTGGATCGGGAATCGTCTTCGGCTCGACCCCGCACCCCATGACCGCCAGGAAGGCGATGGCTCCGATCCGTCTAATCACGCACGCCGGCCCCACAGGAAGCACAGAACTGCCAACGGGCCCTCCATCGCTTCGCCACACTCGCGACACCGGGGACGGGCGGAGGTCACCTGCCGCAGAACGGACAGAAATGGATGGAGTCGCGCTCCGAAAGCGACACCAGAGGCGGAGCCGTGACCGTCTCGATGTGGCCCACTACGCCACCCTCACAGGACCCCTTCCTGGCTCGGACCGACGCTCGGTGGCTCGCTCGTCCGAAAACGGCTGGTGCATCTCGACAGGCGCCGCCAACTCCAGTTCAGCCTCTCGCTCGGCCTCGAGTTCTCCGTACCAGTCTTCGGCTCTCTCTCCAGCCGCCTCGGCATCGATGGTGTCCACATCGGAATCCTCGGCTGGCACTTCGGATCCGGCCCTGGCGCCCAGGGGCACCCGGCTGGGATGTAGACGGACATCCACCGCCGCAAATTCCCTGAACAGAGCGGTGTTGGGATTGGGGCCAGCAAGTTCCTCCTGCAACTCCCTCCGGGCCACGTCGGAGTCGAGCAGGAGATAGTCTCCCTCTCCTGAGAGTAGCCGGGCGAGTGCGTCCTCGTAGTCCCCGTTCATTTCGACCCCGATCAAGTCCCGGTGGGATCGATAAGGAACGAGATCCTGATAGATCTCCGCGACCGTGAACGGACCGGCCAGATACTCCGGTCGGGTAGCTGCGATCTGTTGTACGAGCGCCTCAAGGAACCGTTGGGGCACATCTCCAGGTGGTGACATAATGTCAGTCTTCGAGATACACAGCGCCGGCGCGGATGGCGGCCTCAAGAAAGCTCTCCGGATCAGCGAAGGGAATCTCCACGCCGAGCTGTTCGTGCCACCGCTCCGCTAGCCGTCTCATGTACTGGGACAGAGTTTCGTGCGAGAATCCAGCCTGATCTCGCATTTGCCGCACAATATGGTTCCAAGTGCCACGGAAGAGGTGTCCGTTGCCCAAGCGGACCTCGTGCGACTCCGTTGCGCCCCTTCGCTCACCCCGCTCGAATAGTTCGAGCTGACTCGGATCGATCAGTGAGCGCTCATCACCATTGATCTGTGCTTCGACCTCGGCAAGTAGGCGGTCGATGGGATCATGAAGCGCTTCGAGTTCCTCCAGGCGCTTTTGCCAGGGCTCGACCCGCTCGTCCCCGTCTTCCACTTGCCAGAGCGCTCGCTTGAGCTCGACGAGGCGCCACACAGCCAATGCGTCCCAATGATCGAGTGGCGGGACGCGCTCGAACTCGCGGAGGGACCCCTCCCAGTCTCCCCGATCGTACAGGAGATGGCCTAGGTAGATTCTGGCCTCATAGAGGTCGGGATCGAGGCGGAGGGACCTCCGGATCTGACGCCCAGCGCCCACCTCATCACCCAGCCGATGGAGCGCGTACCCGAGCGATGCCGCGACCTCAGCGCTGTCCGGGCGGGCGGCAGAGACCGTCGCGAACACATCACGGCTTTCGGCAAAGAGGCTCTCACGATAGAGCGCCCGCCCCATCGTGAGCATCAGCTCGACGTCATCTGCGAACCCCAACGCGGCGACCCGCTCAAAAAGTGCGAGCGCGGAATCGCGCTCCCCGAAACGGAGGAGAGTCTCGCCCAACCCCACCAGGGCGTCCTCATGCTCTTGATCGAGGACGAGCGCACGGTCGAACGCCCTGCGCGCCCACGCGTACTCCTCCCGCGCCAGACGTGCATAGCCCATTCCCACGCAGAGTTCTACAGCATTGGGATATAGCGAGAGGCCCTCTTTGAGCATCTGGAGGGCCCCTTCATAATCCCCACTGTTGTATAACTGGTGAGCCTGTTCGTCGTACTCCTCAGAGCTGAGGAATCCCTCTGCCATCGCGACAAAGCTCCTTAGGCTAGGGTGCACACGGCCCTAGGCCGCAATGTAATGGAGGCCAACGGGGATCACCACCCTGACTCTCACCGGCCACTACTTGGCCTTGGCATAGCGAACACCGCACCTCGGGCACACGAGGTCGTGGCGTATTCGCGTCAAGAGTTCCCCGCGGTGCCGAGGGCATTTTAGATCAGTGCCATCAGTGATCATGTCCCGCACCTTCTTCCCCTCGGTACGCGTGGCCTTGGGCACATTCAAATGGTACCGAAGCGATGAGGCTGTGCACTCTAGGAGGACCAACCCCGAGCCCTCAGCTTCAGGCAGGACCCTCAGAACCATCAGGAATCCGCCGGACGGAGAGGGAAGACGTCTTCCCTCGTAATAGAGGCCCAATAGGCCATCCTCATCCGGCAAGGAGAGGCCTTGGGCACCCTCCGCCTTCACACCTCCGTGATTGTGGGAGCCGGTCATGACCCGTCGTGACGAACTCGGCACCACAATTTCATTTTTTTAGGGTCCCTCATAACGGCGTCCGCGTCACCCGTCCGAGAGGAAAATTATTCATCTCCTCCGCTAAACTGGGGCGGCAACATACTATGCGTCCGAAGGGTTCGCCAGCGCCCCTGTGCGGTGTGCCGGAGACGCCCTCTTTCGTCCGTCTAAAGGAAAACGGCGGGTAGGTTGTAGCTTCCCGCCGTATGGTCGAGGATGAGAGTCCTCTGGGTGGAGACGTCAGGCGGCGTTGGCGTCTCCGTCCTGCTCCTGTGTAGCCTCGGGGGCCGTGGCCGTCGCGGAGAAGGCGACCTCCTCGGACACCACCGCAGCCGGCACATTATTGATCGTTGGCTGACAGAACCTGATGCCGACCGCATGGAGCTCCCGGAGGTCGGGATCCACCAGATCCGGATAGCGCTCGCCGATATAGTCGATGGTCTCGTTCATCCACGCCGTCCGGTCATCATCCGTGGCGCTCAGCACGCCACATCGATTGATGTGGCTGAACAACTCGTCCCGAGCCTGTGCGAAAACTTTCTCTTGGGGCACTCACACCTCCCTGAAATGCTTATGAACGGATAGAATACTCGATTCAGATGTATGCGGCTTCAAATGTATCCGACGCCAACTTAGCCATTAATTCTAACCTATGCCCGATGCTCGGCCAACCGGACGGCGGGAGCCCGACGCCATAGCCCTCGAGGTTTTTCGCCACCTCTTCACAGCTCTGACGGAAGAAATGGGAGCCGCGCTCCGGCAAGCCTCCTTTTCACCGAACATCAAGGAGCGTCGAGATTACTCCTGCGCGCTCTTTTCGGTGATGGGTGCACCCGTCGCGTTGGGGGACCACATGCCGGTCCACCTGGGGGCGATGCCGATGAGCGTGGAGTCTGCGCTCGGTGAACTCGGCCCGCTGGATCCGGGTGACATCGTCTGCCTGAACGACCCCTTCCGGGGCGGTACGCATCTTCCCGACATCACGCTGATTTCACCAGTCCACGACCCCGACCGGGGCACGCCGCTTGGTTACGTAGCCTCAAGGGCGCATCACTCGGATGTCGGAGGGATGAGCCCAGGATCGATGCCGCTGGCCCAAGAGATCTATCAGGAGGGTCTCCGTATCCCGCCCGTCCATCTCTACCGAGAGGGCATACGCCAAGAAGGGGTCTGGAACCTCATATTGGCGAACGTCCGAACCCCGATCGAACGGAGCGGTGACCTCGATGCCCAGTTGGCCGCGCTACACACCGGAGCGTCCCGGCTCCTGGAAATCGTCAAACGCCGGGGCACACAGGAGACGCAGGCGGCCATGGACGCGTTGATCCGGTACGCGGATCGACTCGTTGAGGCCGGCCTCGCGCACATCAAGCCGGGAGAGTACAACGCCGAAGACTTCATGGAGGACGACGGTTTCGGAACCGTGGACATCCCGATTCGGGTGAAGCTCACCTGGCACGGCGATGGTCTCGACGTCGACTTCACGGGGAGTAGCCCTCAAGTGGGGGGCGGGGTCAACGCCGTGAGCGCCATCACCGACTCCGCCACGAGGTATACAGTGCGCTGCGTCGTAGAGGCGCTCCTGGGTGAATCGCTCCCAGCCGGGGGCGGCTCCATGTCGATGGTCAGGCTGATTCTTCCGGAAAACTCGATCGTGAACGCCGGTCCACCTGCGAGCGTGGCGGCCGGGAACGTCGAGACGAGCCAGCGCATTACCGATGTCCTCTTCCGTGCGTTCGCCAGTGCTCTTCCGGACCTCATGCCTGCACTCTCCCAGGGCACGATGAACAACACCACCGTTGGGGGTGTGGATCCGAGGAATGGAGACAGTTTCGCCTACTATGAGACCATCGGCGGGGGGATGGGCGCCGGTCCGACCGGGCCTGGACTTTCCGGTGTCCACACCCATATGTCGAACTCCCTGAACACGCCGATCGAGGCCCTTGAGCACGCGTATCCTTTCCGGATCACCGAGTATTCGTTGAGGCCCGTGAGCGGGGGTGCCGGCTCTCATCGGGGCGGGGACGGTCTCCGCAGAGATCTTCAGCTACTGTGCAAGGGAACCGTCACGCTACTCTCCGAACGCCGAGAGCGAAGGCCCGCGGGCGCACGGGGCGGGCACGACGCGAGTTCCGGCCAAAACGTCCTCATCCGAGACGGGCGTGAAGAACCGCTTCCGGCCAAGGTTACGTTCTTCGCGCAAATCGGCGATATCATCAGTATTCGCTCGCCCGGCGGGGGAGGATGGGGCTGATGCGACTTCAATTGGCTCTTGTCTGTGACCACGCTGAAGAAACCGCGGACGGGAAGCTCGACGTCCACGGGGTCTTCAGTGATCTCGCGGCTCCGGGGTTCCCGGCCAAACACGATATGGTGTTGGTCATGACGGTTGAGTGGAGCCGAGACGACATAGGCCATTACGACTTCGAGGTGAACCTGACCGGGCCATCGGGTCAAAAAAGCATGACGATCCAGGGGCACTCGGAGGTCGACCGCCGTGACCCGGACCGCCCGCCCGCCCGCACTCGGATCGTCATGCCCCTCCGAGAGGTCATCTTTCCGGAGCCCGGTGCGTACCGCTTTGGTCTTAGGATCAAGGGTCGGGACTACGAGGGCCCCTCGCTCTTCCTCATGCAAGTGGAGCCACCCGGGACGTCCACAGCGTGATCCACGTCCATGGGACCGGAGGCCAAGACTCACGGAGCGCCCAAGACCG
>Ga0209501_10005764_pt1 | contig 11350 bp, 8 predicted proteins | sample ArcticOcean_MG_C_4_FD_187434 | JGI IMG/M metagenome (GOLD analysis project Ga0209501, IMG submission 187434) | Marine microbial communities from western Arctic Ocean - ArcticOcean_MG_CB4_134 (SPAdes) (version 2) | ecosystem: Environmental > Aquatic > Marine > Oceanic | place: Arctic Ocean...
CGGCATGGCGCAAACCATCAACCGCCATATCGTCATTGCCGACACGGACGAGCAAGCCTTGGAAATCGCCAAGCCTGCCTACAAGCGCTATCACTCAAGCCTCGCCAAGCTGTGGCGGGAAAACAAGGTTCAGGGCCCAGCCATCGTCCAGGACACCATGGCCGATGTGCGCGCCGGCATGGAAAACGGCTCGGTTATCGTCGGCTCGCCCGATTCGGTTGGCGAGGAATTGGAACGCCAGATCGATATGCTGGGGCTCAACTATCTGATCTGCGATTTCTATTTCGGCGATATCTCGCACGGCGATGCCATGGGCTCGCTGGACCGGTTCACCGCTTCCATCATGCCGACGCTCAGCCAGATGGATGTGGCGGCGGAGTAGAAGCGGCGCCCAATGTCTTGAGGCTTGCGTAAACGGGGATTTTCGCCCACTTACAAAACTATGAGCGAAAAGACACTGATCATTTTCGTTACCGGCGATCCTGAGTTGGGCGCGCAACTCTATTCGGTTCTGACGGCCGATTTCGAGGTGGCCGTCGAAGGCGATGCCGCCAAGGCGCTTGATGATCTGATACGCCGGCGGCCCTTGGCGCTCATCGTTGACGAAAACATCAAGCCCATGGGCGGCATGAAATTCCTCGAGCGCGCAAACAGCCGGCTCGGCAAGCAGATGGCGCCGTCGCTGCTTTTGATCTCCAAGCAGCAGGAGACCTTCGTTCAAAAGACCGACTATCTCGGCGAGACATCTTATATGATCAAGCCGATCCAATGGAACCGGCTGCGCGCCAAAATATCCGAAGCCGTCAATTCCGGCGTCGAGAAAAGCTGGGATCAGTTGCCGCCGGTGCAGCGCTCGGTCTTGAAAGAGACAGCCGGCATTTTTCGCGATTGCTTCGGCTCGATCCAGCATGGCGCGCCGATCCCGGTCGCCAAGATCGAAGAAAGCTGCGCCCCGCTGGTGCAGGCGGTGACCGATAACCAGATCACCGGATTGCTGCACGCGGTCCAGGATCACGACGATTACACCTATGTGCATTCGCTCCGCGTCGCCATCTATTTGTCGCTGCTCGGCCATTCCATCGGCATCAAGGGCGACGATCTGTTGATCCTGTCGTCGGGCGGGCTGATGCACGATCTCGGCAAATGCCGCATCCCGCACGGCATCCTGAACAAGCCCGGCCGCCTCACCGATGATGAATTCGTGGTCATGGAAACCCACGTCAATCACACCAAGGATATTTTCGACACCACCAACAATATTTCCGAAAGCATCCAGGTGATCGCCCTGCAGCACCACGAAAAGGTCAACGGGACCGGTTATCCCAATGGCATCATGGACGGCAAGTTGAACGAGCTGGCGCGCATGGCGACCATCGTCGATATCTATTCGGCGCTGACCGACCGGCGCGTCTACAAGCCGCCGATGCCGGCGGAAAAAGCCCTCGCCATCCTGGAAAGCATGACCGACGAGGTCGACCAAAACCTGCTGGCCCACTTAAAAACCTACCTGCTGGAAGCCAGCGGCCTTCCCGAATAACGCCCCGCACCACCCGTTGCTGGACAATCGGCCCGGCAAAAGATATATCATGGCCAAATAATTAGATGCCTATCTATTAGCCAGGATATCAAATGCCGGAACGATTGAAAGAGCGCGGCCAGGACCTCGGCGGGTTCGGGCCGTCTCTGCTGGAGCTTTCCAACCGCTGGCGGCGCGCCATCGACGCCGAATTGCGCCCCCTCGGTTTGAGCCAAGCCACCTGGCGAACCCTGGTTTTCGTCTCCAGGGCAGGCGATGGGTACCTGCAAAAAGATCTGGCCTACCGGTTGGGGATCGAGGGGCCGAGCCTGGTTCCCCTGCTGGATACGCTGGAACAAAGAGATTTGATCGAGCGCCGCGTCGCACCATCGGACCGGCGCGGCAAGACCATTCATCTGACCGAGGCCGGCAAGAAAACCATCCGCAGCATTCAGATCATCGCCGATCAGGTCCAGAAATCCCTTCTGAAAGGCATATCGGCGGCGGAATTGCGGACCTGCATGGGCGTGTTCGATACCATCCGCGCCAACACCACGGCGGCCGACAGGCAAAGCCCGGAGAAAAAGACCGATGCCGCTTAACAGCCTTTTCGGATCCGGCGCCAACCGGGTTATCCGGGTGTCGTTGCTGGTGGCAGCGTTGGCGGCGGGCGGCGTATGGGGGACCCAGTGGCTGCAATTTCGCGCCGCCCATGTGTTTGAAAATGACGCCCGCATCTCCGCCGACATGATCTCTATCGCCAGCCGCGTCGATGGCTGGGTTACCGAACGCGCCGCATCCCAAGGCGATCATGTAAAGGCCGGCGACGTGCTGGTGCGTATCGATGGCCGCGACGCCAAGCTCAAATTGGAGGCTTTCGAGGCGCGCATCGCCGAGATCAAGGCCGAACAGAACACCGTCGCCGCCGAGGCTGCAATGATCGTCAGCCAGACCCGGCACCGCACCAACGCGCAGAAACACCGGCTGGAAGCCAGCCGCGTCGCCGTCCAGGCGGCCGAAAAACAAGTGCTGCTGCAGCGCTCCGAACTTCGGCGCATCCGCTCCCTGGCACAACGGCGCATTGTCTCGCAAACCCGGGCAGAAAAGACCGAGGCGGATTTCAACGATGCCGAGGAACATCTCCGCCTGGCCCGCGCCGAGGGCCGCGCCAACGCTTCGCTCCTGGCCGAGGCGCGCGCCGCCGGCGCCGAGGCGGGCGTGCTCCGCAGCCGGATCGTGCAATTGCGCGCCGAAGAGCGCCGCATCGCTGCCCAACTGGAGCAGCAGCGGCTGGATATCGGCGATCGCAATATCACCAGCCCGATCTCCGGCGTGGTCGATACCACCTTTGTGGATAAGGGCGAGTTTGTGCGCCCCGGCCAGCGCATGATGCTGATCCACGATCCCGACAAAATCTATATATCGGCCAATATCCGCGAGACTGATTTGCGCGATGTCGCTGTCGGCGCCGCCGTCAAGATATCGGTGGACGCCTTTCCGGGGCGCAAATTTCAAGGCACGCTGACCAAGATCGGCGATGCGGCGACCAGCCAGTTCGCGCTTCTGCCCAACCCCAATCCGAGCGGCAACTTCACCAAGGTGACCCAGCGCATTCCCATAACCATCGCCATCGGCCAGATCGACGGGGCCTTGCGCCCCGGCATGATGGTGGAGATCGATATTGTCATCCCCGGACGAGAGCCCGAGCCCAGCTCCTAGCGGCCGTCCCCCGGGCGGGGCGGCCGAGGGCGAGCCCGCCGATATCAGCGTTGGCCGGCGCAACGCCATCACCGCCGCCCTGGCGATGGGCTCTATCGCCTCGATCCTGACGGCGACGGTCATCAATGTGGTCATCCCCGATATCATGGGCGCTTTCGGGGTTGGTCAGGACAAGGCGCAATGGCTGACCACCGGGCATCTGGCGGCAACCACCTCATCCATGCTTTTGTCCGATTGGTTCATCCGCCGGCTGGGGCGCGGCAACACCTATTTCCTGGCCATCGGATTGTTTATCGTCGGTTCCATCGTCGGCGGCACCGCCGCCACCTTCGATCAGCTTATCTTCGGGCGCGTCATGCAGGGCGCCGGCGTCGGCATCACCCAGCCGCTGGCCATGGGCACCTTGTTCATGATCTATCCCCGCGACCAGCGCGGCCGGGCGATGGGCATCTACGGCATGATCATTATTTTGGGCCCCGCGTTCGGTCCCTTCATCGGCGGGCTGACCGCCGATGCGCTATCGTGGCGCTGGGTGTTCTATGTGCCGATCCCGATCTCGGCGCTGGCCGGTATCGCCGGTCTGTTCCTATTGCCGGGCCGCGACGCCGAAGCCGCCCGCCCGCCCTTCGACTGGATCGGCTATATCCTGATGATCACCTTCATTCCGTCGTTCCTGGTGGCGCTCACCAACGGCGCCTCCGACGGCTGGTATTCGGACAAGATTTTGTCGCTGTTCACCCTCGCCGGGGTCAGCTTCGCCGGTTTCGTGTTCTGGCAGCTCTACACGCCAAAACGGCTCTTGGATTTGAAGCTGTTCAGCTATCCGCGCTTCGCCATGGCGGCGATCATTTCGTTCCTGTTCGGCGCCGGCATGTTCGGCATTATGTATATCGTGCCGATTTTCTCGCAGATTGTGCAGGGCTATACGCCGACCAAGGCCGGCTTGCTGCAAATGCCGGCGGGCATCGCCATGGCGATTGCCATGCCCATGGCCGGGCACTTCGTGGACAAAGGCCATGCCACCTGGATGTTCATCATCGGGCTGTCGGTGACCGCGTTCGCCGGGCTTCTGATGACCGGCGCGCATATCGATACCGCCTTTTGGGTGTTCGCCGGCTGGCTGGTCATGCACCGGGTCGGCCAGGCCATGGTGTTCACGCCCATGTCGACCACATCGCTTGCGGCGCTGCCCGCAAATCTGGTTGGCCAGGGCCCCGGCGTGATGAATTTCACCCGCTCCATAGGCTCGGTATTCGGCGTCAATTTGATGGCCATATTTGTCGAGCAACGCCTGCAAACCTACCGCCAGTTGCTCACCGCCAGCCAGAACGCCGGCAACCCGGCGACCTTGGAATATCTGGAGACCATGCGCCGCCTGTTGGAGCAGGCCGGCATCGCAGACTCGGTGCGCGAGCCGGCGGCGTTCTTTTACCTGGGTCAGACCGTCTACGCCCAAGCCAACATGCTCGCCTTCCGCGACGGCTTTATGCTGTTTGCTATTTTAATGATGCTCGGCCTGATACCGGCGATCATCCTCGCCCGCACGGCGGCCACCCCGGAAGAGCGCGACGCCAATATAGCCCGGCGGCGGCAACGGCGGCGCGCAATACCCGCCAAAACTTAAGTCGGTTCCATTTATTCCCGGGCGTTCCCGGCGCGCAATGCGGCCTGCACGGTTGTTTCCAGCCCGTCGAGAAAGGCCGAGCGGTCGGATTTCCGAAATGGCGCCGGCCCGCCGGTCATCTCGCCGGCATCGCGCAGGCCTTGCATCAAATCGCGCTTGGCCAGCGCCATGCCGATGCCGTCATGGGTAAACTTGGCGCCGTTCGGGCGGATCGCCGCCGCGCCTAATTCGAGGCAGCGGGCCGCCAGCGGAATATCATTGGTCACGCAGATATCGGCGGCGCCGATATGCTCCGCGATCCAGTCATCGGCGGCGTCGGTTGCCGAGGGCACGATCACCAGCTCCACCAGGGGCGACGGGCTGGGGCGAATGCCGCCATCGGAAACCATCCACGATTTAAGGCCATGGCGGGCGGCAACCTGAATGGTTTCATCGCGGACCGGACAGGCGTCGGCGTCGATAAATATTTCTACCATGGGCACTTTGCCAAACCAGCCTATTTAAACGACATCGAATCCTTGACCGCATCGTTCATCCATTTGGGCCAAAACTCGGGCTTGGTGGGTTTGGTATTGGCGTCTTTGATGAAGGTGCCCCAGCCCGGCCGCGTCACGTCTACGCGCCCGCCGGCGTTCTCCACCGTGACGCCGCCGCCGCCGATCAGCTCCACGTGCGGTACGTCATGGAAGGCGCCCACCCAAAACTCGGTGCCGCGCACGCCGATGGTGGCGACATTGGTGGCCACCTTGAACGGCCGCTTGTCCAATTTCGCGGGCTTGCCGATGACGACGCGAAAAGTGCCGGTGATCAGGCGCATCAGGGCGTCACCTTGATTGCCGTCGAACTGGTATTGCATGACCACGAACTGGGTGCGGGCGCTTAAGGTGATCACGGTATCGTCGATCATGCGGATCTCGACGCGGGCGTCCTTGCCGGTGGAGACGATATCGTTGATGAAGATGGCACTGCCGACTTCGAGAATGCGCGGCACGGCATCCTGGATGGCGATGGCCGAGGATTGAATGCGGGTGACGACGCCGGCCTTGGTATCATCGACGCCCGGTTGGGATACCATGGCGGCGGTAAGCATCACGGCCAGCAACAGCGACAGGATACGGAAAGCGGCAGCCATGGGTTTGATCCTTAAGATTTGGTACTGGTTAATGAATGCGGTGGCATGGGGATTATTCCGCACCCGGTTCGGTTTGGCCAATATAAAAGCGCGCCGAAGATGGTGACCCCGAGATATTCTTTGTTCACACGCCAAGCGGTGCCGGTGGTTTTGCCTGAAATTTGGACTCGTAAGCCGTTTTAATGGCCTATGACGCCAATTTGGCGTTACCGGGTTATTGAGGGAGGGGGTCGTCATTCTGCATGCCAACTGGGGGACTCTCAAATGATTGGTCCTATAAAGTTGGAATTTTCACGGATTGTAACAATGTATATTGATAGCCGTTATCAATAATCATCGAATTTTCCGTGGGGGGTTTGAAATTGTCTGCGCTTGGCGATTATAGAATATTATATATCGAAGACGATTTGGAGCTAGCCGAACTGTGTTCGCATATATTATCGGTCAAGGGATTTGCAATTGAAATTGCCGCTACCGGGAAGGACGGCCTAAGAAAATTTAAAAAACAGCCCCATGATATTGTGCTTCTGGACAATCGTTTGCCCGATACGGACGGCATCGCGCTCGCCCGATCATTGATCAAATCATCTCCCGGCTTGCCGGTAGTTTTGATCACCGGAAAGGGTAGTGAAGATGTTGCCGCCGAAGCCCTTTCCGTTGGCGTCACCCAATACATCAAAAAAGGAAGTCTTGAGGTTTACGAGCAACTGTTGCCGGAAGTGCTTTCCAGAATAGTTAATGACCTTGAGGGCAAAAAAAATACCGAGAGACTGCGGCTGGAACATGAGGCTGCACTCGAGGAAATATACGAAAACTCCCCAACGGCGCAGGCGTCGGTAAGCGTTAAAAACGGCTCCATCATCCGGCATAACCAGAAATTTGTCGAATTGCTTGGATACACATCCGCCCAACTAAAAAAGATGCACGTATTCGATTTATGCACTGATGATGAAACCGGCATCGGCAATTCCAAAAAGAATATGGCGGTATTAAAAAAGGGAAATCAAATCGTTGACGCTGAGTTGACCATGCGGCGCAGGAACGGTGATGTCATTTGGATACAATTGAATGCCTCACCTGTCCTCGACGAAGACGATGTGGTGATCCAATCTCAGTCTGTTCTCACCGATATTACCAGCCGTAAAAATGCAGAAGATGCCCTAGTTCGAAGTGAGGAAAAATTAAGGGCAGTTCTTGAAACTGCCGCAGACGGGATCATTACAATTGATGATCATGGCAAAATTGAATCCGTTAATTCGATGATGGGCCAAATGTTCGGCTATTCGAATAAGGAAATGATTGGCCAAAACGTTAGTATCCTCATGCCCGAACCCGATCACTCCGCGCATGACGGATATCTATCGAAATTTAATGCGGGTGGTGAGAAAAAAATTATCGGCATCGGACGCGACGTAGACGCTAGGCGCAAGGATGGAACTATATTCCCAATGCATCTTTCTGTCAGCGAAACGGTGGTTGGCGATACAAAGCTGTTTACCGGTATTATCCATGATATCACGGAGAGGATAGAGGCGGAGGACCGCCTTCGCCAAGGTGAGCGATCATTGCGAGAAAGCGAAGAGCGATACCGCCTGACATTTGAAAATGCTCATATTGGAGTTCTCACGGCTGATGTCGATGGCAACTTTACTAAGGCGAACAAAGCTTTTTGCCGAATGCTCGGTTATTCCGAAAAAGAAATCTTAGAACGCCATATATCTAATCTAACCCATCCTGATGACGTTGAACGTAGCCTCAACGCTCATCAAAGATTTCACGATGACCAATTGCCAGATTATCAAATTGATAAACGATACATCCACAAGAATGGCCGCGTCGTGTGGTGTTCTCTCAACATCGCTAAAATTTACGACCCAAATGATAAATTCATAAATGTCGTCGCGCATATCGAAGACATCACGGGACGGAAAGAAACGGAGGAACAACTTCGCCAAAACGAGCAAACCTTCCGGTCAATTTTTGAGAATGCTCAAGACGGCATATTCCTGATCGATCCTGATACGAAACAGATAGTCGATGTCAATCGATTGGGTGCCGAGAGGCTGGGTTATACCGCCGAAGAGCTGACCGGAAAATCGCTTAAGACCATATCGCAGCCGGCCGGTGGCAAAACGGCACAGGAAAAAAGAATAAAACAAATCGCAAAAGACGGTGGATCCGTCCTCCGGGAAAGCAAGCACACCCGAAAGGACGGATCAGTAATCTCCGTAGAGGTTTCCAGTAGCGTGGTAAAACGCGGAGGCAAGAACTTAGTACTATCGATGGCCCGTGACATCACAAAACGCAAAGAGGCGCTTAACCGGCAAGAACTCCTGCAAAAAGCGATCGACAGTGTTTCGGAAGGCATAATGCTTATGGACGGCGAGGATCGGTTTGTTCTGTGCAATCAGAGATTCCTTGAACAATCGCCGGATTTGATTGATTTGGCAGTTCCCGGCACACCGTTCGAAGAGTTTGTGCGAAGACTAGCCTCGATTGGGCAAAACGCGGAGATGATCGGCAGGGAGGAAGAATGGATCAAAGAACGGCTTGATGGCCACAAGGAATTAAAGGGAACAACATCACATAGAGTGCATAATGATTTGGTCTTGATGATAAGAGAGTACCGGACCCCGGATGGCGGCACCTTGATCATTCGGACCGATATTACCGAGCAAAGCCATATTGAAATCGAATTACGGGAAGAAAAAAAGCGGGCCGATTATGCCAATCTGGCCAAGTCAGAATTCCTGGCCTCCATGAGCCATGAATTACGCACTCCCCTGAACGCGATTCTTGGGTTTGGGCAACTGTTACAATACAACCCCCGGGAACCTTTGTCCGAAACGCAGTTGGATCATTCACGGCAAATCGTAAAAGGCGGCGAACAGCTTCTCGATCTTATCGATCAAGTGTTGGAGTTATCGAAAATCGAAGCCGGTAAAGTCAGTCTTACTGTCGATAACGTGGTTCCGTCATTGACCATCGGCGAGTGCATTGGAATGGTTGCCAATCGTGCGGCCGAGAGCGACGTTAACATCGTGTATCAATCCGATCCTGACGATTTGGAAGTACTAAGGACCGATGAAATCCGCTTCCGTCAAGTTCTGCTCAACCTTTTGTCCAACGCAATCAAATACAATCAACCAGGAGGTTCCGTCACGATTACATCGGAGTTGGCCTTGAATAATTTCCGGCGGATTAGTGTCATTGATACAGGCATTGGGATTCCGAAAGAAAAGCAGGATGGTTTGTATGAGCCGTTCAACCGCCTTGGTTTGGAGGCGGGAGATATCGAAGGTACAGGCATCGGGCTGACGATCACCAAACAGATCATGGAATTGCTGGGCGGACGCATCGGCTACGAGAGCGCGGTCGGCGTTGGCACAACATTCTGGATCGAACTACCTATTTCCGAGGATCAATCTTTATCCAAGAATGAGGTTGTTGATAATATTGTTTTAGAAATCAAATTGGACCTCGCCAACGCTAATACCCAATCCATTCTGTATATTGAAGACAATCCATCCAACTTGGCGTTGATGGAGGCTGTGATCGCCCGAATTCCCAAATTAGCGATGCTATCGGCTCCCAATGCAGAAACGGGCCTTGATATGGCCAAAAGCCATTTACCGGACCTCATACTCATGGATATCAACCTGCCCGGAATGGACGGCGTTGAGGCTCTTAATAAATTGCGATCACAGGATAAAACAAAAAATATTCCGGTCATCGCATTGACCGCCGCTGCCATGCCTCATGAGATTGAACGAGGCATCGAGGCTGGGTTTGAGCAGTATGTCACAAAGCCGATAAAAATTACCGAAGTGTTGGACGCATTCAACAGGTATCTGAATTAACTGATTGGCGGGCGAAACCCACCAATCTTTATTTTTCAGCCAAGGTACAAACCTCCATTACCGAACAATTGCGCCGCCGGCATCGCGCCAAGCAACCGAAGCCGAAGCGTGCTGAGGCGATTAGGGATAGGCGGCGGCGATTGGCGGCAGGATGGGTCAGCTTTCCCACTTGGAGAAGATGTCGTTGATTTCCGAAGTTGGCGTCATGTCCGCCAGCCAGTCAAAGCGGCCGTCATCCAGCATTTGGCGCGAGCCGCGCACAAGCGTGCCGATAACCGCCCGCATCATCGCCCCGCCGATGCTGATTCGCTTGACACCGGCCTCGGCCAGGGCGGCGACCGTCACGTCCTGCATCGGTGTTACCAGCATATTCACTGGGCGCGAGAGCGCACCGGTAATCGCGCGCGCTTCTTCAAGGGTTGCCGGTCCGGGGGCATAAAGAACATCGGCGCCGGCGGCTTCAAAGGCCTGCAGGCGGCGAATGGTGTCGTCCATGTCGCGCCGCCCATGCAGATAATTTTCCGCCCTTGCGGTCAAGATGAACGGAATGTCGAGGGAATGTGCCACCTCGGCAGCGGCGGCGACGCGTTCGACGGCAAGATTGAAATCGTAAATTGGCGCGGCTGGATCGCCGCTCGCATCTTCGATCGAGCCGCCGGCCAGGCCCGCCTTGGCCGCAAGTGCGATGGTTTGCGCCGCCTCTGCCGGGTCGTCGGCAAAGCACTTTTCCAGGTCGGCGCTGATCGGCAGGCTAGTTGCATCGCAAAGCGCACGGCAATGCGCGAGCTTTTCTTCGCGGCTGACCTGGCCGTCTATACGCCCGAGGGAATGGGCGAAACCGGCACTGGTCGTTGCCAGGGCCTCGAACCCCAGGGCTTCGAACAGCCGGGCCGAGCCCATATCCCATGGGTTAGGTATGACGAACGCGCCGTCGCGTTCATGCAGGCTACGGAACGTCTGAGCCTTTTCCAATTGTGTTGGCAATTTCGTCTCCGAACATTGGGGTTAGTCTTGAATTGTGAATTCACCTCTAAAAAGTAAACGGTCGCCCAACCCTTCGAAAAATTTGGTGACCCCGAAAGGATTCGAACCTCTGACCTACAGATCAATAATAATTTGCGCCAATATTTTAACTTTGTCCATGTGGCACTATTTTCTATAATTATCAACGGGTTAAAGCGATAACAATCACTCTTTTAGGCGTTAGACATTCTCGAAATAGCTGGCAAAATCTTGGCGCATTTACACCGAAATTATACAAATTACAACGGCACGCATCATCTTGGATATGGCGAGACCTTCGGGGAGTTGTGCGGTTCAGCTGGCGTTGCCTGATTGCGTTTATTTTGGTTTCCGCTGAAAGTCCGCTTTCGGGGGGCCGCCTCAACCGGTCGACGCAACACATGCGTTAAATCGTTCTGCCGGCGTTTCAAACTCCAGCGTTTTACGTGGCCTCTCGTTTAGCTGCCGCGCCACCTTGTTCAATTCAGCCTGCGAGT
>Ga0209501_10005765_pt1 | contig 11350 bp, 12 predicted proteins | sample ArcticOcean_MG_C_4_FD_187434 | JGI IMG/M metagenome (GOLD analysis project Ga0209501, IMG submission 187434) | Marine microbial communities from western Arctic Ocean - ArcticOcean_MG_CB4_134 (SPAdes) (version 2) | ecosystem: Environmental > Aquatic > Marine > Oceanic | place: Arctic Ocean...
ACCTAACGGTAAGATTTTTAACTGAAACGAGCAATTCGATAACTTTAGGCCTTCCCCTGTAAAAAAGGATTAGTGTAATCTCTAAAGCGATCAGCGACCACGTTTATACATAATACCATAGCAACCAGAACTAGCCCAGGAAAGATACTGATCCACCATTTCCCAGATAACAGGTAATCATTTCCGTTAGCGATTAGTAATCCGAGGGAAGGTTCAGTGATTGGTACTCCAACCCCGAGGAACGAGAGTGTCGCTTCAGCTCCAATTGCTCCAGAAATAGACATTGGCAGTACAACCAATACGGGTGCAATGGAATTTGGCAATAAAAACCTCATCATGATATGGAACTGACTTAGTCCGGCTATGCGGGCAAAATCCATGTACTCCTTTTTCATTTCGGAAAGTGCAACAGCTCGTACTAGGCGGGCTTTTGAGGCCCAAGTCCCAATAATCAAGGCATAAATTATTTTATCTACACCAGAACCGAATACTGCTAACAACATAAGTGCTAAAAGAACACCCGGAAAGCTAATTTTAAGATCAACTGCTCGCATGATGATTGTCTCGATCCACCCTCTTCTTAAAGCTGCTATCAAGCCTAGGGTCACTCCTATTACTGTACCAAAAAAAACAGCCATAAAAGCAACAAATAATGAAATCCGTAGCCCATAAATTACAGCTGATAATATATCACGTCCAAGTGCATCTGTTCCCATCAAAGAAAAGGTTCCGTCACCCAATTTAGACATTGGTGGCAAGAGACCATCCAGAATATCCAACCTTGTTTGATCATACGGGTTTTGCGGTGCAATTAGGGGTCCAAAAATCGCTAGCAAAATAAAAAAGGTTACCCCCACAAGCCCAATTGTTGCAACCGGATGACCACGAAAAGCTGCCCATAAATTAATTTCTAATCTATTCATCTACTTCCTATCAAGTGTGGCGAATACGTGGGTCGAGTACAGCATAGGCCATATCAACAATGAAATTGATGATCACGAACATAAGTGTAATCAAGATTAGATAGGCGACAACTACCGGTCTATCAGCATGATGAATACTATCAATTAGCAGCTTTCCTATGCCAGGCCAAGAAAATACAGTTTCTGTCACAGTTGAAAATGCGATAAGTCCTCCTAGTTCTAAACCAGTAATCGTAACAATTGGAATCAGGATATTTCTTAAAAGATGTCGCCTGATAATCCGTTGACGTGGTAGGCCCTTAGCACGAGCAAAGGTGATATAATCCTGGAACATTACTTCTTGAGTTCCCGATCGAGCCAATCTTGTTTGCATACAAATTTTGTATATGGCCAGATTTACAGCAGGTAAAAGCATATGTCGCAATCCATCTAAATTAAAAAAAGACCATCCAATACCAAAAAGAAAGGTTGTATCACCGCGACCTGACGCTGGAAGTATCCGCAACCAAACTGCGAATACGATTATTAAGAGTAAAGCTTGCCAAAAATTTGGGATTGAATAGCCAATCGTTGTAATAAAACTAATTGCTTTTGTTATTTTTTTTCTACGATTGAGTCCCGAATATATACCCATTGGCACTCCAGCGCACAAACCAATGGTTATAGCCAGAATAGCCACCTCCAGCGTCGCAGGTAACCTTTCTAATATCAACGGTAAAACTGGTTTATTATAAACAAAGGAGGTGCCAAAATCACCATGTAATATGTTGCTAGTAAATTGAAAATATTGAACTAAAATTGGCCTATCAACACCAAGTTCACTAGCTAACGCAATACGGTCTTCCTCAGTAAAATCGTCACTCGCGAGAACTGCTACTGGATCAGTTACGATGTACATACAAAAAAATACCAACACTGACATAATCAGCACTAATACACTGCTCTGCCCGAGACGTCTTAACGTAAAGCTTAGCATTGTTGCCTTCCAAAATCAGACTTGGGCAAGCATTAAGCTCGCCCAAGTTTATCTTATCAGTTTATTTATAGGATACCATGGTCGCATGTGTGCGCTCATCCTGGCGTCCATTAACCTTCAAATCAGATCTATGTGCCCAGATTGAATGGGTATAGTAAACGGGAATACCTGGCAAATCGGCCATTGCAGCCTTCATTGCTGCCGCAACATACCCGTTTGACTTATCTGAGTTGGTTTCAACCGCCCATGCTGTGATCGCAGAATCAAAGTTATCACTAGAGTAGTTGGAGTAATTTGACGAACCCAAACCTAAATCCGCATTACGCGTCGCAAATGCAAATGAGATCATTTGCGCTGGGCCCTGAGGGTGGCCCCATCCGTAAAAGAACGCTCCCATTTCGCGGGCTTTACGCGCTTTAGCAAAGACAGACCACGGTTGAGAATTTAGTTCAACCTTGATACCAATCTTTGACCAATATTGAGTTAATGCTTGTGCCACTCGAACTCCATTAGGATAACGATCTGATGGTGTATTAAAACTGAGTGTAAACCCATCTTTATAACCTGCTTCTGAGAGTAATGCTTTGGCTTTTTCAGGGTTATATTCCAATGCTGGCATTTCTGGTGCACCAGCCCGGTATTTGGGAGCAAATTGGTTGGCCACTGTTGCATTACCACCAAACAATCTATCAGTTATTGCCTCTCGATTAATTGCTAGAGACATTGCCTGTCGTACTTTAAGATTTGATAAAGGGGCCGAACTATCGGGCGCCGACACGCCTGGAGCACCTTTAGGGTCAACATTTAGAACAACAAACATCGTTCGCCATGCAGGTTTTCCCGTGTATGCAAAAGCGCTATTATCACTTAGTGCTGTTATGTCCTCTGTCGTTGGATTTTCAATGACATCATAATCGCCGGCCAAAAGACCTGCCATACGTGCGCCTGAATTACTAACAGATGAGATTTCTACACCTTCCCATATAGATTTTTCACCCCAATATGCATCGTTGCGCACCAAAACGGCGGATTCTGTGGAGTAGCTCACGTGTTTAAATGGCCCAGTGCCAATTGCTGCATCCCCATTTTCAAAGTCATCACGTGTTGGATAAGAATTTATACCGCAATTTCCTTCAGCATCATAAGTAATCGGGCCCGATGGAACATCACCTCCAGATGCACTAAGCATGGAAAGAAACTTCATCTTTTGTATCCACAATGGATAAGGATTTTTCGTCTCAAAACGAACAGAGTGAGCATCAACTTCTACAACATCAGATATTGGCCCCATAGAACTGGTCAAAAGATTTCGCTTTCCATCGACACGATACATCATTCTACAGGCCGAATATACAACATCACGAGCAGTAAAATCTGCGCCATTATGAAACTTTATTCCTTTTCGTAAATTAACCGTCAAACTTGTTGGGCTATTCCAAACCCACCCTGTTGATAATAATGGTGAATCATCTGCTGCAACTAGTGCTTCAAAGACATGTTCCTTATAACCAGCAGTCGAAGCTCCTCCATAAGGAAAAGGATCAATTGACCGTGGTGCAGTACTATAGGCCATTCTTAGGTTTTCGGCAGATAAAGCACTGCTCAAACCAATAATACTTGTTATAATAAGTATAACTAACTTTATTTTCATAACATTCTCCTTTGTACAATTAAGTTACTGTTGATTATTTTAGTTTCTGTTTTCCACATATGCTTTGAAGTCTCGTAATATCGCCGAACAATCCTCTTTCATCTTAGGGAAGCGTTCGGATTTGGTTCGTGAAGTTTCTTCCATATATAAGTCTCGCCTTAACTCTACTTGCAAAATATGTTGCTCAATTTCTGGCCAACCATATCGTAGTGTTATTTCTCCACCTACATAACGTCTGTTGACTCCAACATCGTATCCGCGAGCAGCAAACAGCTCTGCCATTTTCTCTTCTAAATCGGCTGAGCAACTCTCACCTCTGCGAGTCCCAATATCTATCTCTGGTCGCTCTTTTCCTCCACGAAGTTTTGAGTCAAAGCGCGTCATAGAATGACAGTCCACGATATAAACGCTGCCATGTTTTTTACGAACCGCTTCAACCATCTCGGTCATCGATTGATGGTAAGGTATAAAAAAGTTCGCGAGTCGGCCCTTTGATTCCTTTTTAGTTAATTTTCGATCGTAAATCGGTAATTCTCCAGATTTTGACCAAAATAATGTAGCTCCTACGTCGACGGACCCTGGCAATAAGCGACCATACCAGTCCTCGCCTTCCTCTATCATATTAACATCGATATCGTGTTGGTGGCGATTCACATCAACATAAGTTCTAGGAAAATTTGCCTTTAATGTTGAAACACCTAACGTTTGGGCTTCACTGAACAATTCATCAACGTACTTATCTGCTGGAAAATCAATTTGTTCGAATGTTAGTGACGGGTTATAGCCGAAATCATCAGGGTAGATATCTCCTGAATGGGGAAAACAAAGAATTAGCGGTGAAGTTTCAAACTTTGACTCGAGAACGTTTCTCAAAGTCCCTCCATTTGAAAATTGAAATTTAGTCAATTTTTTTTCCACTTTTGTATTATGACGATAGTGTTTCTGACAAACTAACAGTCAAACCATAATACCAAAACCTTATATACCAATGTGACTACCCCATAAGGTTTACTTATAGCTTTCCTAGATCTGTATTAATTTCTTTTATGGATTAATCAGGTTTCTTAATATCATTTTACTAAAATCATATATGCGATAACCTCAATTAGTAAAAATAATGGATAATTCATGGAAATCTGCATCTTACATATTGGTCATTCAGCTCCTAACAAAGCTTCTCAATCCGTGCCAGCCCCTGTCCGGTTTATTAATGCCTTAAAAACGCGTCTGACTGATGTCCAATGGACAGTAGTCAGTGCCGTGAACGAAAAACTCCCAGATATTACAGCGTTTGACGGATATATTATCACCGGAGGAAAATACTCCGTTTTCGATCAAATTTCTTGGCAGAATAATTTGTTTAACTTTCTTCAGGCCATCATCGAGGAACAACTACCCCTAATCGGTATTTGCTACGGCCACCAAGCCATTGCTAAAGTAATGGGAGGTAAGGTAGCGAGATCACCAAAAGGCTATGGTGTTGGTTTAATGCCAGTAAATGTGATTAAAACAACATCTTGGTGCACTGCAAACACCAACCCTTTGTTGTTACATGCTATGCATCAAGACCAAGTGATGGAGATGCCTTCAGGTGCTGAGTTGTTCTTACGCGGAGATTTTTGTCCTATCAGTGGTTTCTTTATCAAGAACAAGGTGTTAGGCATTCAACAGCATCCAGACTTTAATTCACTACTAAATAAGAGTCTGATACAAAAACGTCGTGATCTTATTGGAAGCGTAACCGTTAGAGAGGGCATCAAATCACTTTCAGGACCAGACCATACTGAAACTAGCATAAACTGGATGGTAGATTTCTTATTACATGCTACCAATTAGAGGTTTCTTATGAACCAGGTGTTTTTTAAAAAGGGGTTAAGTAATTTCAAGTTTAAATTATTAAATAGACATCATCATAAGATCTTTGAAAAACTTTCCTTAACCAATCGGTGAGTATCACTATCAAACTGCCAATCAGCTAGAGCCAAATAAAAACTAGTTTTTTCCTCAATGCCGTTAACAGGCCTCCAAGTTAGGTTCGGATCTTTTTTGCAGGCACTTTTAGCCATTAATTCATTATTAAATGATAGGGCCTGAAAAGAGTGCACCATCTGCATCGTAAGACTAGCAAAGGGTGACTGGAGAATATAGTTGGCGGATACCTTGTGATGTTTCCATAACTCCTTGTAATACTGATAGGAAGGATCATTACGTGTTGACCCAATAAGTCGACACTGACGAATATCATCAATTTCAAGTATCTTTTTCTTAGCCAAGGGGTGGTTAACAGACATTACAGCTACCTGACGCACTTCTGCCAGAATATCATTGCGGATATTTGGATGATCTAATGGTCGAGTGTGAAATGCAAAGTCGACATGGCTTTGAATAAGAGAGTCAATCATGCTTTTTAATGGTATTGAGTTTACATAGAACTTTATCTCTGGATTGCAGATGTGAATTTTAGCAATGAGTAACGGTATAATTTCACTAATTACGCTGAGAGTCGCGGACATGCGAATAGTCATCAATAATTGCGTTTTGTGATAATTCAGTTGCATTTGAAAATGATCCAATCGAGCTAACAAATCGATGGACTCTTCTTTTAGATTTTCGGCACGCCCTGTTGGAAATATTGCGCCGTTACGCCGAACAAACAAGGGTGCACCAATTGCGTTTTCTAAATTTTTTATAAGCTGGCTAACCGATGGTTGAGAAACCCCAAGATGACGCGCCGCCGCTGAAATTGATCCAGTTGAAATTACTGCTGTAAACGCTTCAATATGCTTTAAGCGACGAATATTACGTATTTTTTCTTTAGAGCCAGAATTATTTTTATAATTAGTTTTCATGGAACTATAATACAGATGTAATATTTATTGTTAAGTATAAAAACTTTTAGAAGAAACCTAAGGTGATCACACTTATATGATTAAAAATTTCCCTGAAGGTTCTATGGAACGCGCCGCGTGTAATAATAAACGCGCCGTTTTCTAGTTAGATAAAGTGGTTTTTGGTAACCCATGTGGTACACCCCAATAGTTGCAAAGAATAATTATCTTTACAAATCAGGTACTTGGACCGTGGATCTTGGTTGAATTGGTGCCCCCACACGGACTCGAACCGCGGACCTATTGATTACAAATCAATTGCTCTACCAGCTGAGCTATAGGGGCAACGGAATTCTCATAAACTGCAAAGTAAAAGCTTGCAACACCCCTTAGAATAAATTTATGAAAATTTGCACATATAAGAGGACATACTTAGACCCAAAGTTCAGATTAAGCATTCAGTTTTTACTTTAAACCATCCCCAAAAATACTGGTTCATTGTACTGATGGTGTTTTTGTTAACAAGAGTGGTTTAATGCATTTTAACCAAATTTAAATTACAGTTACATTCCTAACGCCTCTTTATAGAGTTCCAAGACAGCCTCTTCCTCTGATACATCTTGTGGATCACGTCTACGAATAGCCATTAATTTTCGGATAACTCCAGTGTCATATCCCCTGCCCTTTGCCTCTGCGAAAACTTCCTTTTGCTGATCCAAGAGGTCTTTTCTTTCACTCTCTAGACGTTCATAACGCTCAATAAACTGACGCAACTCATCAGCTGTAACTCGGTAGGTAGTATCGGAAATATTAGTATCAGACATTTGTAGAGGATCCTTTTAACAATGTAGAAGCTATCGATACAAACACATAACCAAATACACAATAGGCCTTCCTATTGCCTACACGGATAAGAGCAATTACTTCTATTATATAGAATTTGGAGAAAGTAATGGAAATTTTAATACCCATAGGAACAGTTATAACATTACTAGGACTGGCAACTCTTATGTGGTGTATATATCGAGTGGCCAAGGCCCGTAAATCTAGCTTAGAAGACGAGCAGTTACGCTTAATACTGCAGTCAATTACACCGATAAATCTTGCAGCGTTATTTTTATCTGTACTAGGATTAATAATTGTCATCGTTGGCATTACACTCAGTTAGACAAACTGTTCTGAATAAAAAGATACATTACTAAAATGTTCCAGTGGGCATTGATTCGCTTAACACCAAATAGAACTAATCCGATTTTTAATGCCTCACCAAAGACATAGCCTGATCAACAGCAATTGGAATTACAGCAGCATAGGTTTTGGCGATTTCTGGATTCGATCCATTTCCATCTACAGCTCTCCTAACGACCCCTTCCAATATCGCTGCAAACTTAAAGTAACTAAATATAAGAAAAAAAGACCAGTTGTCTGGAAACGAAATAGATCTACGTTCACAATATCTCGAAACATATTCAGACTCGGTTGGAATACCCAAGTCGTTTCTTTCAATTCCTCCTAATCCACGCATTCCGGAGTCGTATGGAAGTCGCCACTGCATGCACTGGTATGCGACATCGGCAAAGGGGTGCCCTAAGGTTGCCAGCTCCCAATCTAATAAGGCAATAACTTTAGGTTCATCAGCACTAAAAATCATATTATCCAAACGGTAATCACCGTGAACTAGAGAAATTTGACCATCTTCATCCGGCATATTATCTAACAACCAGTCTGCCAAATACACCATATCCGGATTAATAATAGAAGCGCTCTGCTTATACTGCTCACTCCACCGTGAAGTTTGCCTAAAAAAATAATTTCCTGGTCTACCAAACTCCTCTAAACCTATCTGGTTGGGAATTAGTTTATGTAAATCAGCTAAAATGTCGGCCATTTCATTATAGAGCAAACCTCGCTCATTAAAATTCGTATTTGATATGACTGGATTCCAAAAAATTCTTCCGTCAAGAAAATCCATCACAAAAAAAGAGCGCCCAATTGGTGAAGCTGAATCATCTGCCAAATGAAGCATTCGAGGAACCGGAACACTACTGTTCCTCAGTGCCGTCATAACCTTAAATTCCCGATCAACCTGATGAGCAGATTTCAAAAGCTGTCCAGGTGGCTTTGACCTTATAACACAATCTCTAGTTGTAAATTTAGCCTTATAGGTTGGGTTTGACTGACCAGTAGAAAATTTTTCAATTGATACTAACTCTCCTAACTCAGACAAATGAATAGCCAAATATGGTCTTAAAACCGCAACACTGATTTCGGAACTCTGAAACATTGTTAATAATTATCTTATATGCCACAATTGACAAGCCCAGAGAGGCTTATAAAGTCTTTTTTTAAGTTTATAAAAATAGGAGTTTTAGGTGTGGATTTAGGTATTTCAACAAGGCTACAGCCAATACTCTCTCAGGTCTTCGAAATGGTTGAAAATGAAATAGCACCCATGGATGTCGAATATTTTAATGAAGTCAAAAAAGGGGACAGATGGAGTTTCACTGCCCGCCAAACCGAAATACTTGAGCTCTTAAAGCACAAAGCTAAAGATAAAAATCTATGGAATCTGTGGTTAACAAATAGTGAAAAAGGTTTTGGCCTAACCACAGTTGAGTATGCTCACTTGGCCGAAGAAATGGGGAAAGCTCATCTTGCGCCAGAGGTATTTAATTGCAACGCCCCAGACACTGGCAACATGGAGGTATTTGAGCGATATGGGTCTCCAGAAATGAAAAACAAATGGCTGGAACCCTTGTTGGGTGGAAAAATTAGGTCCGCTTATTTAATGACCGAACCGAATGTTGCTTCTTCAGATGCAACTAATATTTCTTTAGACTGTCGACTAGAGGGGGACCATTACATTCTCAATGGCGAAAAATGGTGGGCTACTGGTGCTGGAGACCCAAGATGTGCCGTTTATATCATAATGGTTCGTACGAGTAATGACGGCCCAAAGTACGGACAACATTCAATGATTGTAGTGGATGCTAAAACTTCTGGTATTCAAAAAATCCGCTCAATGCAGGTTTACGGAGACGATGAAGCGCCTCACGGGCATATGCATCTCAAATTCAGCAATGTGAAAGTGCCCGTTAGTGGTTTGTTACTTGGTGAGGGAAGAGGCTTTGAAATATCTCAAGGGAGGCTTGGCCCAGGAAGAATTCACCACTGCATGCGAGCAATTGGTATGGCAGAAAAAGCACTAAAGCTAATGTGCCAGAGATCTCTATCTCGCAAAGCATTTGGCAAGACTCTCTCTGAATTGGGTGCTAATTTTGATTACATAGCTAATGCCAGAATGCAGATAGAACAAGCCCGCTTGCTCTGTTTAAAAGCTGCTTGGATGATGGATCAAGGAGACGCACGAGCGGCCGCCCCATGGATTTCCCAAGTAAAGGTTGAAGCACCAAGAATAGCCTTAGAAATAACAGACCAAGCAATACAAATGTTTGGCGCACAGGGTGTTTCTCAAGACACGCCTCTTGCTCGGCAGTGGGCACATCTAAGGACATTGCGATTAGCCGATGGACCAGATGCCGTTCACCGAAGACAAGTCGCAAGAGCAGAATTAAGAAAATATACAAATGAAAAAATTTAATATAATATATAAATCAGTTTTAATAGGATATGGACCCAACCCCTTTTAACTAACTGAACCCAAAACCAGTCACATCATAAGGAGCCCCGAATTGCCGATAGATTGGATTAACGGATTAATAGGCGGCATCATGATTGGGACTGCCGCTGCGATGTATCTACTCATGTCTGGTAAGGTAATGGGCGCTTCTGGGATTTTAGGAGGTATTATAGATAGAACGCATAAGAAGCCGGGGAACGAAAATCTAATCTTTATATCGGGATTAATACTTTTCCCTGCATTCTTCAATTTCCTCGGTGTACTCTCCAGCTCAGTTACTGCTGAAACTTATCTTTCAGGAAACTTTATTTTAGTAATCATTGCCGGTCTGTTGGTCGGCTCTGGGACCCGCCTAGCGGGAGGGTGTACTTCTGGGCACGGTGTTTGTGGGATCTCTCGACTGTCAGTAAGGGGTATTCTGGCTACTCTCATTTATATTTTATTTGGAATTCTAACCGTTGTTATTTTTAAATATTTTACTGGATTGAATTAATGCACAAAATAATAGCTCTTATATCTGGCGGCCTCTTTGGCATTGGTCTTTATATTTCTCAAATGACCAACACTCGGAAAGTTCAAGGATGGTTAGATATATTTGGTGACTGGGACCCAACTCTAACCTTTGTAATGGGTGGGGCAATCATTCCAATGTTCTTTGCTTGGAAAATCATTAACAAGCGAGAAAAGACTTTCACAGGATGTGCTATACCTCCCCGAATAAGTAGAGAAATCAACCAACCACTTATAATTGGATCTGTGCTCTTCGGTGTTGGCTGGGGTTTAGCGGGTCTATGTCCTGGACCAGCTATTGCGTCTTTAAGTTTTGGAGAATCAAACGGCGTAATCTTCCTAATCGCGATGATCTCGGGCATGTTCTTTATCTCAAAAGTACTTAAAATATAACTTAATCAAAAACATTGGACTCGTAAAAAATGGAAACTCGTGAACTATCCCCGTCCTTTTTTGTATCCGCCCAGCTAACTAAAGAAAGTATTCTTTTGGCAAAAAAGGCTGGGTTTACTCATATAATATGTAATCGACCAGCACAGGAGAGTTCTCCAGAGGAGAAACCAGATATAATCCGAAATGCTGCTGAGCGTGCTAATCTTGTTTTTCAATATATCCCATTTGATCCATCAAGTTTAACCACAAAGGGCCTATTGAATTTGGAAAATGATAATAGTCATAAGGTGCTTGCTTACTGTACTTCCGGAACTCGGTCAGCGGTTATGTGGGCATTTGAAATGGCTGGAAAAATTCCAACTCAGGACATTTTAAGTCAAATTCAATCAGTTGGGATTTCAATATCGCACCTTGAAACCCAGCTTGAAA
>Ga0209501_10005774_pt1 | contig 11338 bp, 6 predicted proteins | sample ArcticOcean_MG_C_4_FD_187434 | JGI IMG/M metagenome (GOLD analysis project Ga0209501, IMG submission 187434) | Marine microbial communities from western Arctic Ocean - ArcticOcean_MG_CB4_134 (SPAdes) (version 2) | ecosystem: Environmental > Aquatic > Marine > Oceanic | place: Arctic Ocean...
TTTTATTAATTTCGTGTTAACCTGTGGGGTTGCAGAATGGGTGATTTAGCAAAAAATTGACTCTCTCTTTGTTAACCAAAGCCCAATTCTTCTTTTGGTTTGGAAAATGTAGTTTTACTTAACGGTGATTAAAATATCTCCGTAAAACTTTCTTCAATCTGACCAATTTCCCTATCCGTTAATTCGCCAAATTCTTTTTCCCGTTTCCTCTTTGACAACTTTCCATTATTTTGAATTAATATCTTAATCAATAAATCAACTTTATTATCCGGGAGAACACTAATCAAATTAATCTGTTGATTCAATCGATCATATTTTTCCAAATAGTCCAACTCTTCTGGGATTATATTTTCAATTGTTTCTTCAACACATTCATATAAAAACTCAGCTTGCTGCGTCAAATCGAAATAACGATATAAATCAATCGTTTCATTAAATATTTTGATATGATGGTCAGGAGTTGACTTCCAATCAATTAACTCTAATCGTGAATTTGCATAATCTTCCAGACTATTTTGGTAATCACCCATTCGATTAAGGATAGCAGCCGATATAGGGAAAATCATTTCTCCTTTCGTATAACCGGTTTTTGCCAGGACATGATGAATTATATATCTATGTATTCGTCCATTGCCGTCTGATAGAGGGTGTATAAATACAAAACCAAAGGCAATTGCAGTTGCTATTAAAACCGGATCCATATTTGATTTTTGTAGAATGTAATTTGCTTTTATTAATCCATCTAATAGAGACGATAAATCTTCTGCTTTTGCAGAAATATGGTCGGGGATAGGTTCGAATGTTTCACGGTCATGTTCACCAATAAACCCTTCACTTTTTCTAATTCCCATTTCTTTTAATTTTTTTGAACCAATCACTATATCCTGTAAGCGCTCAATTTCATCAATTGATAAAAACTTTTTTCCTGCCTGTCCAATTGCTTTTCCCCAATTTCTTGCTCTTATATTCGGTGGATTTTCTCCTTCTATTGCGAAAGATGCTTTTGAATCCTTTAATAATAAAAATGCCGCAGTTCTACGAATTAAGTCCTTATTCTTTTGACTTAATCCTTTTTCTATCTGCCCAGATAAACCTTTTGAGATATATCGTTCAAGTTTATCTGTCCTATAAATCATTGGGCAAAATGACCGATTTCCTGGTAAATTATTTTTTATTCTATGTCTTGTTGAATTTGTCGATGGCCCAACATATTGCAAGCTTGAGTTTACTATATCAACGTAGCTTCCTGTTTTTAAACCTGGTCTACCTAGCTCTTTATCCATCAACCATTCGTATAAAAACCATATTCGTCGGCTATATTGACCCGTGGGTTGATTCTTTAACATATATAAAACAGGATCTTCTCCAAAACAATTAAACACTGTTTTCAAAATATAAAGGTCAACCCCTTCGTGTTTCAACGCAAATGATAGATGGCTACTTATATTACTCTTTGGCTTATGTCTTTTGGTAAATACTTGCCAATCTTCAGTATTGTATCGTTGATGTTTATCCGTAACGATTGAAAGTCGTTTAGGCATGGGAATGGCTTTTTGCGTAATGCTATATACTAATTTGATCAACAGAGCATATCCAACGATATAACCATCTTCGGGCGTTTCTCTACCGTGAAATACGTTTACTTTCTGTGAATAATAGTCACTCATTTAATTTTACCATGAATTTCAGCTACTAATATAACCATGAAAAACGATTACTTTCCATGAATTATAATTACTTTCAGTAACAATTGGTGAAAATTAGTTATTAGCATACAGCATAATGAATGCTCTATATTGAAACAAACTCCACAATAACTCGTAACAAGGATTTCAATTAACGGAGCTTCCGTGTATTTCTTAATTATTTCTTCTATCTTTAAATCCCGCGCATCTCTTCAACTGGAATACATGATGCTACGAAAACAGATCGATGTTTTAATGCGGAGGCAGAAACGGCCTTTTGTTCATAATCGAGATAGACTCTTCTTTGTTCTATTATCCCAGTTATAGCTTGGTTGGGAAAGAACATTCTTACTCTTTCAGCCGAACACTTTAATCCGATGGCATAAACAGGGATTTAAACTCTTTTGGAGCATGAAGTCAAAAAATAAAGGAGGACGAAATCGTATAGACCCTGATTTAAAGATATTAATCATTCAAATGGCCAATGAGAATCCACTATGGGGAGCTTCCAGAATCCATGGAGAATTATTAAAGCTTGGTTTTGATATTTCCCAAGCAACTGTTACAACGTATAAGCCGAAGATTATAAAGTCATCATGGATGAAATCGAAGCATTCAAAAAAGGGGATATCAAATTATCTGACTGTTGTTTTCAATCTGCTGAGTATATAAAGAGACATCAAATCAAATAATTAATGCAATTTAAAGTCCAATATTTAAAGAGCAACATCTCTGTATCTGTGTATATTGCGACAGATAGTAAACTGACTATTTACCTGCGGATTTAGCGAATAAAAACAAAAAACGGACATGATTTCTACATGTCCGTTTATCACGTGGCTCCACGGAACGTTTGATAACACGAACTATTTTACATTCCCCGTAAATGCCTATAGCCACGGCAGAAACCTAATATTAGAAGATGAATATTTTGCCATTTTTAATGCTGGATACATCCCGCCGGGTCAATGCACAAATTTTATTTATCCCCAATGATAATTCATTAAAACCCAATTCCCAGGCATTGTCCGGAACTATCACATTTACGGCATCAAAACCCGGGCGGAATAAATATGTTCTGGATAGCCAATGGTCACCAATACCGGTGATGTAAACTTCATTTTCTGATGGTTCAAATGGAAGGACGTTTGTTAACCATAAGGTATCATTGGAAGTATTTTTAAATGAAACGATTCCTTTAACTCCATGTTTGTATGACTTTTCAAAAGACGTATTTATTTCAATTTGGCTCAACGGTGATCCCATGGAAGAATTGAAATATTGTTTTTTGTCTAATTGTTTGGGTGGAGATACTTCATAAGACAACAATGGTAGCGACTTTTCTGGCTTTATTTTTTGCCCATTTGGACCTTTAAATGAACTAATAAACAATGCCTCATTGATGGTCATTGACCTGAGGCTTTGTGATTTTACACCTGACATTGACAGTAGTAAAATAAAACTATATTGAATTATTTCCCTCATTAATTAACCTTTTTCCTAATTTGTTTTCAAATATGTTTGGTTAAAACAATTATGTGAACTTTCAATTATAAAAAATGTGGACATAATTAATTTGACTCCAATGAACAGAATAATTTAGGTGAATAACCTATTTGCCGTTTTTTACGATTTTTAATTTATTGTTTTATTTTTCCCATCAACTATGCTTTTTTAGTTCTATTCGTTGTTCTGTATCAATATCGAATAGATAAATTTTGTCTATATCAAATTTGATTTTAGGGGGTTGTCTCATGTCCATTGTATCCTCTATCTTCACTTTTGCTACGAAAATATCTTGACCTACACCCATGTGTAAAAGAGCTTCATTTCCCAAGGGTTCCATCACTAATAGAGGCAACTCCAATCCATCTTTGCTCAGGTAAATATCTTCAGGTCGAACACCAAGGATCGCTCTCATTCCCTCCAATTTTTTCACTTCTGTGTATTTATTCAAATCGATGGAAAATTTCTCATTTGTAAATTTCCCATTCTTTAAATACCCGGTAATAAAATTCATTGGCGGTGATCCGATAAAACCCGACACGAAGAGATTTCGAGGATTTTGGTAAACATCAAGGGATGAACCTACTTGTTGACTTTTCCCTTCATTCATAATAACGATTCGATCACCCATGGTCATCGCTTCCACCTGATCGTGCGTAACGTAAATCATGGTGGTTTTTAACTGGGAGTGGAGCTTTTTAATCTCTGCCCGCATTTGCACCCGCAACTTGGCATCAAGGTTTGAGAGAGGTTCATCAAACAAAAACACTTTTGGATGACGAACAATCGCTCTTCCTAAAGCAACCCTTTGTTTCTCACCACCTGATAACTCCTTCGGTTTACGCTCTAAAAGATTTTCTATTCTCAAAATTTTTGCTGCATCCTGTACATGACTTTTGATCTTATCTTTAGGATATTTTCTAATTTTCAAACCGAAAGCTATGTTATCGAATACATCCATATGAGGATAGAGGGCGTAATTTTGAAATACCATGGCGATATTTCGATCTTTCGAGTCTACGTCATTTACTAAATGGTCATCAATGAATATATCCCCTTTGTCGATTTCCTCAAGTCCCGCCAAAAGTCGGAGTAATGTCGTCTTGCCGCACCCAGATGGGCCAACTAGAACGATGAACTCTCCATCCTTAACATCGAGGCTGAAGTCATCAACCGCTACAGATTCATCAAACCATTTTCCTACGTTAGAAAACTTTACTGATGCCATATTGCTTTTTTACCTATTCCTTTTTGTGAATTACTTTTCATTTCAGCCTTGTCTTATACCAAATAATTAAGACTTACTCTCACTATTTCATCTTTAAGTTCAAGAGGGATTTGTAAATGGGTGCAATTTCCAAATTGCTTGACATAAAAGTCTCTTTTTTTCCCATCAACCGTCAATTTAACTTTATCAATTTCATTAAGAGTCGGAGGTTGAAGTTCTAAGGTCAACGGTTTCGACCCCGACCACTTGAATCGATATTGTTCTACGGAAGGGGTTTTCTTGAATTTAAAGTTTAGCGTGTGTTGACCAATGCGAATATTGCTCACATCCAGTCGATTCCATTGTTTTGGGACATGTGGACACATTGTTACTAAATTTTTAATGGCATTCACCTTCAACCCCAACATCCCCCTAATGATAGGGAGACACACCATAGCCTCCGACCACGCTTGGTGCCTACACACACCAGCGGGTTCACCTGTTTCACCATGCAGTGCCTCATCAACCCATCCGAGTGATCTACGCTGGTAATCCTGATAATTCGCTATAATGTGCTGAAAAGCCGCTTCTGGTAAATGGGTCTCATATTCAGCCAAGGAAACCCATCCTGTGAAGAGAGGCCAGACAGTGCCCGTGTGATATCGAGAGCCATGGTAGCCTGGATTTTTCCGGCTCATGATCCTGACGCCCCACGGTGCAGAGAAATCATCATTGATAAACTTTTGTGCGACTGATTGCGATTTCTCAAACGGCAAATGCCCAAATAGGATGGGAATGGCCGGGAGTATGCTTATTTCAGTCTTGTTGTTGGAGTCAATGCAAATGCCAGCATCGTAGAATTGAGTTTCTGCATTCCAAAACTCTTTGTCAATATTTTCCATGATTGTTTTGCTCTCCACCTCACAGATATTAGATACATCCTCATTGCCAAGTGTTCGAGCTATGAATGCAAACTGTCGCAAAGCCTCTGCCCAGCAACTCGCCAGATAGATTTCCACATAGCTGCCAGCAAGAGGACCAAACTCCACCCAACCATGGCCTACATTACTGTTCTCTATAAACCCATAGTCATTCTTAATGGTCTTTCTGAGGAAAATCATGGCTTTTTCTAATCGATGCCACTGGGAATGAATAAATTTAACGTCTCCGGATGTACTAAGATACTCACCCATCAATACAATGTACAAAGGAGTAGAATCCGCTGAGTCATGGTGGACAACACCGCTAAGAGACAATTCGTGAAAAATCTTGCCAGAGATATCCTGATAATCGCCAAAGAGTTTGAGTTGATCGCGGACTTTTTCAAAATCGCCATAAGCTAAAACAGCAAAGCAAGTCCAGACGCTGTCTCTACCAAAGTACCACGCATATCCCGGCCGGGCGCTCCCCCACCCTGGAACAGTTTCCGAAAACCCAGCGACGAATCCTCGGCCAAGACCCGGCGTGTGCAGAAAATGCCGGTCCGTTCCAACCAAAGCCCAGCGATACCCATCATTAAACTCTTGGTCAGGAGAATCAATGGCAACGCAACTAGCAAAAAACCGATCATAATACTCACGACTTTCCTTGAGATAAATAAGAGGGTCTGATATAGAACTCTGGTATACTTGTTGGACTTCTTTTATTGAACCCTCCATCCCTGCTATCACTAGACTGATGGAGATATCCTTTTTACCACTTAAATCAAAAACCATCCCCGTGGTGAATTCATTACTAGATTCACCATCATTTAGTACAGAAAACTGTCCATCTTCCCACGTGATATCCTGCTCCCAAACTAATACCTTTTCGTAACAAATCTCTGATGAACCAACAATGGTTGAAAACAATCTTCGTTCATCCTGAAACTCAAATGCTTGCAATTTACTATTCCATTTTCCCCGATCCACTGTTACAGTATCATCGGGATAAGGCCACATTAGTCGGAAATTAATCGCTGCTTTGATCACTAGATGAGTTAGTCCATCACCTGCGTAATCAAGTGTTACTATAGCTGCTGGATCTTTTCGTCGACAAAGAACAGTTTCCTTTATCTTCCATCCATCACCATTAGACTCCCGGGTTACACATTCCGGCTTAGAAGAGAATTTGACATCACCAGAATCGGACCATTGAATCACACCCTTTTGGACTACACCCCACTTAAGATACCTCAAAAGACGAATCGGTGGTACCCAAACTTCTCCTACACCTTTACGCTCTTCACCCATAACAAACACTCTTTCTCCAGTAACATCGAAAAAATCATCGGTGGCATTCTCCCTTGTAAGCGTGAGAGCGGATGATTTAACACCCTCTGGCTGTGAATCAACTATCCCAATTTTTTCTTCCAATGTGTCGATTTCTCTTTTGCGAGGTTTCATGTGGTGAACTGTTTCCGATTGGGCGGATACCTTTGGAAAAAAGCAATGGGATGTTTTTTTAGGTGGGTGAGACAATTCTTCAAATACGTTTCCAAGGAATAAATCACGATGATGATGAAACTCTTGGATTTTGGGATTAAAATATAGATGCGCTCCAATACTCAGGATCTTTCCCTTCCCAACAATATGGTTAATAATGCACTTCCTTTCATCACTAAAACCCACACGAGCCCGCTCAATGGCAAGAACTGTCCCCTTATCTGGATTTTTCTTTTTGGAATAGACAGCCTCACAATACGGTTCTCCCTTTTCTGGCATCCAAACATAGACACCACCTTGAAGACCGTCAAAAAGGGGATGGTTCAAGAAACTGTGAAAACCTCGCAAGTCTGGATACCCTTCCATTACGGTCTTTCCTTCCCAAAAACCACAAACAATTCTGTCAGGAGGAATCGTTTCGATGCCTAAATAATGAGTATATTCAGCAGCTAGAAGAGTAAGAAAAAGAGCACCTCCCCTTTCACAGTAAGACTGTATAGTCATTATTACCTCCGCCGAAGAGGCAATAGGCCAGTTCTGGACTCGTTCTGTCGTGTGCCACCACACCGTATTACATTCATCCAATTTAGATGTTGTTCCATTAAGATCTTCAAATCGCACGAATCGATGAGACATACCCGACGTCTTTAACCATTCATAGGCAGCTCGTTCCTCATCCGGTAGGTCGCCAACCGAGTAAGTTGATATAAATCCCACAAGCATCAGATTGCAATCTCCAATGGCTTACCCAAGACGGATACTTCAGGCGGTCTATCGTCTACCCTTACCGTGAATGATTCCTCGTCAATTCTCACTTCCATGCTGTGACCCCGAATCATTATCTTTGACACCTCCAGCCACTTCAGCCCAAAAGGGAACGGATCGATAATTATGGAGTCCGATTTAGGACGTATCCCAGCCATATACTTCAGTATGAGATCTACCACCCAAGAATGCTGATAATCATCCACACCCCGAAAGGCGGATGGTTTACCTGTATAGGGATGATAATGTTCAAAACAATTAGGCCGCTTGACATCTCCATCATAGAACATCATGCAAATAAACTTCCTGATGAATTCTGCAACAATGGGTCGGAGGGAAGAATCAAAATGGATGGCGGTTTCGGCTAATGCCTCTGCTATATGCGAATTAGTCATAGGCCATACCCGTCCATTCCAAGGACAATTCATACGCTTTCCTTTCCAAAGCCCTCCAGCCGAAAATGTAGGATCATTCACACTGGTGGAAGGAATGGGATAGGGTGTCCAGAATTCATCTGGATTCAGTAAATGGCGGCGGAGGCCGTTCACGTGGTTCTCACTCACAATGTCCGTCATGTAGGGGTAAAAACAGGTGGCAGCCATTATCCTAGTCCGTTCACCTGTTTGTGGATTAACATCAAAAAATATTTCTTCATGCGGATCCCACATTTCTCTCAACATAGATGCTTTTGTTTTCTTATACCCTTCCTTCCACATCCTTCGTTCCCTGTCCGGGCGCCTTAATATTGATGCCATCTCCACCAAAGCTTTCTTGAGTTCATAGATATAGACAGTAACGTCAACTCCTTTCAAGCGTATTTGTTTTCCCCAGTGTACCTTATCCGCATCAGGAGAAACAGCCGTGTAGCGGCTCATATACTCCTGCCCTGTTTCGTAGTGATTGTGTATGTCGTAAAGGCCACTCCCTTCCGAATCTCTCTCTCGGTCAAAATATTCGCAATATTTTGTGAGACTTTTGTAAGCAGAGTCTAAGAATCCCTGATCATGATGAATACGGTGAACCTCCAGAACTGACGCTCCCCAGTTAGCATGGTAAAACATCTCCTCACGGTCACCATGGGGATCAATGTATCCCGGGTAACTGTTGTTGTCTCGTTGACCAGCTACAAAATTGAGTAGGGAGCCCTGAGCTATATCAGGCGATGTCATCCATCTTGTTTCACGCATGTGACAATGAGCACTGTACGAAATGGGAGCCCGAAAATATCCGATTCCTTCACAGATGGCTGGATGGGAATAATTTGTTTCACCTCTAGGAAGAGTCATGAGTTTCAGACCATACCAACGATGCCAGTAGTAGCGGGTGAAGAATTCATCAGAGCAAGCAAAGTTAGGAACATTCTCAAAGTAGCTTTTCCAATTTTTGTTACTTTGAAGAAGTGAACTGCCAAAACCACCCCGGACATACCCTTGTAGTTTATTAGTGGATGCTCTAAATCTTACTACTAATTTCTTATTAGAACCTGGGGAAAGGACTACTCGCTTGTGAATACCCATGAATATGAGTCCTTTGTCATTTCCACTAACATTGATAGTGTTATTGAGATGATCACTCCAAAGATTATAGAATGGAGTCAAGTGCCAGTGAGGTTGGATAACGGTGTCCTCACTAGATTGTACACAGAAAGAATCACTTTGATTTGATATTGATAGCTCACATAACAGTGCGATTTCCCTCCTCTTTTTTGGAGAAAGGGTCGTATGAAAACTTACCCCATCTTTCGTTGCTTTAATATCCGATATACTCTTAATCCCTTCCGTTCTGTGATTCTCTTGGACCGTCCAAGCGATGACATGGAAAGTCTGTTCGGCATTATTCGCTGATGTAATTTCCAATTCCGAAACCAGAACTTCATCAGGCAGACACACATTCTTCTCAATTATTTCAAGTTTTTGGATATCCGAGCTGAAATGACGTTCCAGGTTGGATGGATCCCAAAGCTGATGTTTCAGTCTAAGATGAATATTATGACCAAGGTGATCTAGAATTGTAATGGTGTATAGAGGGGCAAGAGAATAGTTAAAGTAGATAGCTTCATCCCATAACCCCGGGAAATGGAGCCAAGCGGGAAAAGTAGGTGCCCAGGAAAGGTTATTTCCCCCACCGAGATACCATTTATCTTGGCGACTAAGAAACTTTACGATCTCAGTTGTTTTCATACAAGTACGGTTATCCCTGGCGCATTATTCTGGTACATAATTTTCTTAGTATTGGACCTTACAAGAACCGAATATTTATAATATTCGAGGACACCAACCATTTTTGAATACAGTTCGTTTGGTGAAAATAAGAAAACTAATATTCGGAGAACAACTGAGTATAACCAATTTCGCTGCCCTAATTTCTCTACAAGTCGATTTCCAGATCCTCTAAACATACTCAAAACATCCTATTGTTTGAGGGTCAGATAAATAATTCTATTAGGCTCGAACAAACTTACTCTCCGTTGCAAAGTTTTGTCAAAATAGTACCCGGCATTGATACCAATTTGATCACCTTCCTCAAGCCTTAAACCGAGCGCTTCGTTTTTGGGAATGGCGAATTCCAGTGTCCAAAGATCATCAGACACACTATCTTTAGACACAATAAGTTCCGCTGGAAAAAGGTTGGAATCCATATGAGGATACTTCTCCGGTTGCATGTCACATACAAATACATTCGTTTCTACATTTGGCTCATCCCCTACCAGATTGGGAAAGAATCGGAAAACAAGGTTATCCCTACCGACAAACCAGCCATCAATATTAGCATCTATCTGAAGATGAAAAGGTGCAAGCGGTTGAACCCTAACTGCCCCATAGAGAAAGTCACTATCCCAGCAGAAATAGAATTCTCCACTTCCAAGGTCATCTTGGAGATCATGAATGAATGGCCATTCACCTTTTTGGATGTATCCATCGATTGTGGGTGAACGCCTTACAATGCCTGGGTCAAGGGAGTAGAGAGGCAAAGGATCTTCTCCATCTTTTAATCCATCACCATCGATATCTGGATTAAGCAAATTCGGGAAGTGGACAGGTGGGCCCCAATCTTCTCCAACAGCATGGACCACCCAATTCGAGAGTAAAACTTCATTTAAGTCATCGAGCCCATCATTGTCACTATCTTTCTTATCGGGATGTGAACCAAGACGTATTTCATCGCTGGGAAGAAAAGGGGAATTATCTGGAATGCCATCACCATCCTTATCATCCAACAACAACTTTTCCCCCCATCGAGACAGAAACCAATCGTTTTGATCCCACCCTTGCCTAAGGATGTAAGCGTTACCATCATAATGTTCTCCAAAAGGGCCTGCATATTCCATTGGAGAAAAGTGATTGAAGGGGTACTCGGGATGACCGCTCTCTTGGAACATGGCATCCAGTTGATGGTGATATTCATGAACAAAGAGCCAATTGTTACCTGAACTTTCTACCGCAGGGGTGGCTCGCCACCACGAAACACCGGGATAATTATCGATAGGATTAATTCCCCAAGTAAATCCACCTCCTCTACCGGCTATGACCCACGAGTTTTTTTCTTCATCATACCTCTGTTCAGCAATGATCCGTAAGATTCCAACATAATCAGAAAGGTGGTAATCACGAGAACTCAAAAAAGCCTCAACTCTATCAAGGTCAGGTGCCGGATGCTCACCAAAAGGCGCCACATCCCAAAACTCATCACTGGTAAAGAAATCCACATCCAAGAATAACTTCATGCGTGAGTTGTGCCAGTAGAATAAAACT
>Ga0209501_10005775_pt1 | contig 11336 bp, 9 predicted proteins | sample ArcticOcean_MG_C_4_FD_187434 | JGI IMG/M metagenome (GOLD analysis project Ga0209501, IMG submission 187434) | Marine microbial communities from western Arctic Ocean - ArcticOcean_MG_CB4_134 (SPAdes) (version 2) | ecosystem: Environmental > Aquatic > Marine > Oceanic | place: Arctic Ocean...
AAGCCCTTCAGCACACCGGCTAGCGTGATGCCACTACCCACCGGCACAACGATTCGCCCGACCTCCTTTGGAATATTAGCTGTCTGTGCTGCTGTGAAGTCCACAGCTTCCTGACACTGCATGCCGAAAGGAATCATGGCCCACCGTGCGGAATGCTCTTCGTGAAAGTTGGCTGCTTCGCGTTCCGCCTGATTGTCATACGTTGATTTGGCACGCGTGATTTCCGCGTCAGCTTGCCGGGCGAAGTCAAGCTCTGCGGTGCTGTGCTTGTGCTTGTTGACAAAAACATGGCACTTCAGGTCCAGTTTCTTGGCGACGTGAGCAACGATGCCCGCCTGTGGGGACCGGATGTTACAGGCGGTTATCAGGCCCTCTTTCCCTTGCTGTTTCGCCTGCCGCGCAAGATGGAGGCAAGCCCTTGCCTTGCCGCCGCACACGCCTGCTACCGCGAACAAATCGTCACGCTTTACCAGATAGCCGCCGTGCTTTTCGATGGGCGTGATTTCGTTTTTAGTTTTTTTCATGCCTCAGTCATTGTCAGTATATCGTGTTCATTTTCGTGACAAACTCTGTCAGAACTGGAACCGAAAACCGAACACGGTATATTGCTTTAGGGGCAAATATAATGCTCCTCGAATAACACCAACGCAGATGACGAACGGCTTCAACATCGAACTGCTGCTCGACAGCTTGGCTGATCGCGTAGCGGCCCGGCTGGGTGAGCGGCTAGGTGAATCCAACGGTTCAGCGATTCGCCCACGGCTGCTCACCGTGTCTGAAGCGGCACGCTACCTTGGGCGCACCCGCTACAGCGTTCAGCACTTGATCCAAAACAGCACGCTGCCACCCGTGAAACTCGATAGCCGAACGTTCCTCGATATCAAAGACCTCGACCGCCTCATTGATGACGCCAAGCGGTCAGTGTAGAGTGTCATCCATGGCAAGTTTTGGCACCATCTACAAACGAAAGCGACGTCAGCCCGACGGCATCATAGTTGAATTTCCTACGTGGTGGATTCAGTTCTACGTTGACGGTAAGAAAGTTCGGCAATCCGCGAAAACCACGGATCGCAAGGAAGCTCTGCGCCTGTTGAAGGTACGGGCTGCCGACGTAGCGCAGGGCAATTTCCTCGGGTTGGGACCTGAGCGAATCAGGTTCCGCGATCTAGCCGAAGATCTAGTAGCCGATTACCAGCAGCACAGGCGCAGCAGCCTGCCCCAACTGGTGTCACGGCTAGAGAAACACTTGCTGCGAGCCTTTGGCGATATCCGGGCTGCTGATTTCACGACGCGGCACATCGAACGCTATAAACAGAAACGGCTTTTCCAAGGTGCTGCCTTCAGCACGATCGACCGCGAACTGGAGATCGCACGCCGGGCTTTCAAGCTGGCAGCCGATTGCGACCCTCCGCGGGTTGCACGGGTTCCCAAGTTCCGTTTCTACAGAATCGAAAACATCCGCACTGGTTTTCTTGAGGAATCGAACTACCTAACCCTTCGTGACGCGATGCCAAACCCCGAGCGGTTGTTGCTGGTGCTCGGTTATCACACGGGGATTCGGTTGGGTGTGCTTCGTCAACTGCTGTGGGATTGGGTGAACCTTGAACACAAGCGGATCACGATTCCTTCCGGTGTTGATAAGAACAAGCAGCCGCGCGTTGTCCCGATCTACGGTGATATGGGGCCGTACCTGGAAATGGCCTTCGCCACCCGCAAAGCAACCTTCCCCCAGTGCCCCTACGTAGTGCAACGCTACGGCCACAAGGTTGTGGATATCAGCAAAGCGTGGGCAAAAGGATGTCAAGCCGCTGGGTTGGAAGGCTTGCGGTTTCACGATCTACGCCGGTCTGCTGTTCGCAACATGGACCGCGCCGGTGTGCCCCGTGACGTGGCCATGCGGATTATCGGCCACAAGACTGCATCGATGTTCCGCCGCTACAACATCATCAGCGATCGTGATCTTGATAACGCTGGCCTCAAGCTGGAATCCTACCGCGAACGACAGCAGGCCCGGCGACAACCTACCGATTCCCCGTCGAAACGGGTGAACTGATCCCCGAAAACGCCACCAGCCGGGCACAGTGTGCCTACCGATGGGCACACTTTTGGGCACACTCCGTCAATTTTGGCTTGTTCTGTTGGGTTCAAATTGGCGGTAAAGATTTGATTCTAGGTGGGTTATGTTGGTTGCGGGGGAAGGATTTGAACCTTCGACCTTTGGGTTATGAGCCCAACGAGCTACCAGACTGCTCCACCCCGCACTTCTATCCTACCGAAGAAGCCGGATATCGTCAATGAAGATGGAAAAATTGGGCGGATAATAGTCTGATTCGTGATCGCGGCGCCGCTCCGCGCCACCCAGTGCCCCCGCGCGAACCGCTATCGTTTCTAAACTCCGTTCTGTTATCTTGAACAAGCCTTGCACGTTGTTAGCGAAGACCACTCGATCAACCGGGACCGCGGCGAACGGGTCAAATACATCGGTTTCACCGCGTTCGTTGGGCTGTTGCTGCTGCTGAATGCGACCGGCCTGTTCTGGGCGATCACCATACCCTTCACCGGCATTGCTATCGATACGGCGATACTGCTGACCTTCCTCGCGGGCTACAAAACTTTCTACAACACCATCGGCGATCTGATGGAGAAGAAGATCTCCGCGGACCTGGCGATCTGCATCGCCGCGCTGGCAGCCCTGACCGTGGGCGAGTATCTCGTTGCGGCCGAAGCGATGTTCATCATGCTCGTCGGCGAGGGGTTGGAAGCCTACGCCGCCGGGCGAACCGAAGCGGCCATCCATCGCTTCGTCGAGCAGTTGCCCCACAGGGCGATGCTGCTGCGTGACGGAGAAGAAATCGAGGTGGCGGTGGAAGATCTGGCTCCCGGCGACGTCATCGTCGTTCGCGCCGGAGAGCGGATCGCCGCCGACGGCTTGGTTACCAGCGGAGAGTCAAGCGTGGATGAGAGTCCCATCACCGGCGAATCGGTGCCGCGCGACAAAGGCGAAGGGGAAGAGGTCTACTCCGGGACTCTCAACGGCCACGGCCTGCTGCACGTACAGGTCACCAGCGCCGGCGAGGACTCCACGATGGCCCGCGTCGTCAAGCTCGTGCGGGAAGCAAAAAAGCATCGCGCTCCCGTGGTTCGTGCTGCGGACCGTTACGCGCGGTATTTTCTCCCGGCGCTGTTGCTAGCCGCCGGAGGCACCTACTATCTGACCTCGGACTGGATGCGCACCGTCGCCGTTCTGATCGTCGGCTGCCCGTGCGCGCTGATTCTAGCAACTCCGGCGGCCATGGTCGCCGCGATCGGTGGCTTGGCGCGGCGGGGAATCCTGGTTCGCGGCGGGGCGGTGCTTCAGGAGGGGGCGAAGGCCGACACGGTCGTCTTCGACAAGACGGGCACGCTGACGTCGGGGCGGTTTCAGATCGTCAAGATTCTCACCACCGCCGGACGCTCCGAAAACGAAGTCCTCTCGCTCTGTGCCTCGGCCGAGAGCGGATCGGACCATCCTCTGGCGAAAGTGATCGTCGAAAGCGCACGTGAGCGCGAAATTCCTTTTGAACTCGCCGATGACGCGCGCGTGGTTCCCGGAAGAGGAGCCGAGTGTCATGTCAGCGGGGAGATCATCCGGGCGGGCAACGAGGCTTTCCTGGCGGACCACGGTATCGGGGGGGCTCAGGCGTTCCTCGAGGAAACCGACAAGGCCGGAGCCACGGCGGTGCTGCTGGCCGCCGGCGGCGATTTAGCGGGAGCGATTCTGTTGCGCGATTCCCCGCGCGAAGGGGCCGCGCAGGCAGTTCGTGATATTGAGCAGCTCGGAATCTCCAACATCATCCTGCTGACCGGGGATCGCCGCCGGGCCGCCGAAGCCTTGGCGCGCGAGGTGGGGATATCTCACGTCGAATCGGAACTACTGCCCGAGCACAAGCTCGACCGCGTGCGGCAGTTGCAGCTGCAAGGCAGGACAGTGGTGATGGTCGGGGACGGGGTCAACGACGCTCCGGCCTTGGCGGCCGCGAACGTCGGTGTCGCCGTTGCCGGCTCGGGAGCTGACATCGCCGCTGAAGCCGCCGATGTTGTCGATCTGAATAAGTCACTCGAAAAGCTGCCTCGCCTGATCGAAGTCAGCCGCCGGGCGGTGACGACCGTCTGGCAAAACATCATCATTTTCGCCGGATTGGTCAATGTGATTGCCGTCATCGCCGCGGGAAAAGGCCTGCTCGGCCCAATCGGAGCGGCTATCACGCACCAGATTGCTTCTTTGCTGGTGATGGTCAATTCGGTCCGTCTGCTGAAGGTAGAGCGGCCTGACGGCGCTCACTCCTGGTACGGGCGTCTCAGTAGCCGCTGGGGCCTGCCCTATGTTTGGGATCGCCTGCTTCACCGGATGGGCCGGCTAGATCCAGCGGCGGGTTTTGCCTGGGCCTGGGAAAGGCGAGCCAGGCTGCTCAAGCCTGCCGCGGTGACCGCTGCATCCATTTGGATATTGAGCGGGTTCTATACCATTCCGCCAGAAGAAGTCGGCATCATCGAGCGCTTTGGCCGCAGAGTGCTGCCCTACAACGAGCCGGGCCTTCATTTCAAGTTGCCTGCTCCGATCGAGCGGCTGTATCGCGTCAAGGCAAAGCAGGTGAAAGTGCTCGAGGTCGGGTTCCGTGTGTCGGAAGGCGCGGGATTCATCGAGCCCCCCGCTTATGAGTGGAATGTGCAGCACCGCGGCGGACGCATGGAGTTCAAGCCCGAGGAGTCGCTGATGCTCACCGGCGACCAGAACATGGTGGAAATGCACGTGGTCGTCCACTACGATCTCGACGAACCCGGAGACTTCGTGTTCGAGCAATTCGATGCGGGAACAACGCTACGGGTCGCCGCCGAGTCATCCCTGCGGATGATTGTCAACTCCATGCCCCTGGACGACCTGCTGACGACTCGCCGCCACGATATAGAAAAAATGGCCGCCGCCGAACTCCAGCAGCGGCTGACTCGCTACCGCACGGGCGTGCGGGTCTTGCATGTGCGCCTTCAGGACGTCCATCCCTCGGTGGAGGTCGTGGACGCCTTTCGCGAAGTCGCCGGAGCGCTGGAAGAGAAGAGCCGCATGATCAACGAGGCCGAGGGTTATCGCAACGAGACGGTAGCGCTGGCGCGCGGGCAAGCGCAAGCGCGGGCGCAACTTGCCAAGGCCTACAAAGTTGCCAGGGCCAACCGGGCTTCAGGTGAAGCCTCGCGATTCGTGCAGTTGGAACAGGCCTCGCGTTCAGCGCCGCAAACGACTCGCACGAGACTCTATTTGGAAACGATGGAAGAAATTCTTCCGAGACGCAAGAAGTTGATCCTGGACTCAAAAAGTGGTGGCCGCCGGAATCTTTACTCCATCGAGGAGGGAGTGATCCTGGCGCCGGCCGGAGGCTCGATGACTCAGCCCCGGCCTGCGATGTCGCTGATGGGAGAGGAAAACCGATGAATGACCATCTGAATCACGAGCACGATCACGGCGACGGGAATCATGACCACGGGCATGACCACGAGCACCCAGACGATCCCCGGCCAGCGCGGGACTGGGACGCCCTGCGGCTCAAATACACGCCCTACCTGAGTGTTCTCCTCGTTGCGTGCGTGCTCTACTCAACGTTCTTCACCGTTGCCGAGACCGAGTTCGCCCTCGTGACACAATTCGGCCGGCCGGTTGACACGGTGACCGAGGCGGGGCTTCACGTCAAGTGGCCTTACCAGTCGGCGACGTACTTTGACCGGCGCCTGCGGGTCTACAATCCGCGCCCCTCGGAGTTCCTCACTCGGGACAAGAAGAACCTAGTGATCGAGAGCTACGTGCTATGGCAGATTGACGATCCCGAAGTTTTCGTTCAGACCGTGGGAGACGAAGTCGCTGCCGAGATGCGCTTGCATGACATCACCTGGGCCGGGCTGGCGGCCGCGATGGGGAACCACGATTTGGACGCCATCGTATCTCCAGACCCCGAAAAGCTCCAGACGCAACGATTGCTGGACGAGCTGACGGAGCAGACCGGAGCCCGTGCCCTGGAGGAATACGGCATTCGGGTAGCGGACGTGAGAATCAAGCGGCTCAACCTCCCCGAGCAAAACAAGCAAAGCGTCTTTGCCCGTATGCGGGCCGAGCGCGAAAGAATCGCGCGGCAGTATCGGGCCGAGGGCGAGGAACAGGCCTTGAGGATTCGCGCCGACGCCGACCGCCAGCGAGAGGAAACCCTTTCGCTGGCCTACAAGCAAGCCGAACAGACCAAGGGCGAGGGTGATGCCGAAGCCGCCCGCGTCTACGGCCGGGCTTACTCGCGAAATCCGCAATTCTACAAACTAGTCCGGACTCTTGAGGCCTACAAGAAAGCGCTCGATGACCAGACAACCGTCATCTTGAGTTCAGACTCGGAACTGCTGCGGCTATTGACCCGAGGCCAATGAGTCAGCCCCTGTCCTGTTCAGCCCCTGTCCTGTAAGGTTAGACCGTTGCCAATCATGGCCGAAATCTTCAAGCGATCCAGCAGAGGCGTGGACGGAAGTCCACGCTCAGCAAGTGACCGAAGCGAGCGCGCAACGAGCGCGGCAGCCCGAGCGCCCCAGCGCCGCCGCGTCTCCAACCCGTCGACCCCGTGGCCCCTCTTTGGCTGCGGCCCGTCCGAGCTAGGAATCGAATGAGCGTCACCAAGCAACCGCCCCTGGCGACCGAACCCGCTCCGTCCCTAGAGCCGCCGCCTCACCAGTCGCCGCTCGCGAGCGCCGTTCCGCGGTATCGCGGAAGGCTGGCCATCGGCACCCTCTACGTGCTATGGCTGCTGACGGGAATCTATCTCATTCCGGCTGACGAGCAGGCCGTGGTGACGGTCTTCGGCGCTCTCAGCGAAGAGCGCGTGATGCCGGGGATCCACTACACCTGGCCGTATCCGATCGGGCAGGTCTACAAGCTGAAGGTGCGCCAGCTCCAGCGGACCGTGATCGGCGGGGATCCGGCGGATGCCGTCCTAGGCCGGGTCGAGCCGCTGCGTTCGCAATTCCTTACGGGGGACCAGAACATCATCAACGTCCGGACCGTCGCGCAATACAGCGTGGCGAGCCCGGCGGAGTATTTATTCCGAGCCGATGATGTCGCCAAAGCTGTCGAGGCGGCGGTTGAGGCCGAACTCGGGCGCCAAATTGCCTCGCGGGTTGTGGATGACGTCTTGACCACCGAGAAGGTGGCGATCCAGGAAACCGTTCGGCGGCGCGCCCAGCAGTTGATCGACGGTTACGGGCTGGGCGTGATCCTTTCCACCGTGAACATCGAGCAAATCTCCCCTCCGCCCGAAGCGGCGGACGCGTTCCGGGATGTCGCCAGCGCACGAGCCGATTCGGCCCGCATCGTCAGCGAATCGGAGGGCTACGCGAATGACATCATCCCCCGCGCGCGGGGGGAAGGCCAGCAACTGATCGAGGCGTCGCGGGGTTACAAAGAACGGAGCATCAACGAAGCGCAGGGAGATGCTTCGCGTTTCACGCAGCTCGAGGCGGAGTATGAGAAGAACCGCGAAGTAACTCGAAACCGCCTGTATTTAGAAACCCTGGAAGAGATCTTGCCGCGCCTCAAGAAAACGATCGTCGACGACCAGGGGAATCTCGATTTGACGATCGTTCGCCGTAGCGGCCCGGCCCAAAGGGGCTCTGGCAACACGGGCGCGGGCGGCCAAAATCCAAGCCGGCCATGACGAAAGACACCAAGACTCGTGCCGCTACGATCTTCGTCATCGTCGCTTCCTTGGCCGTCTTGATCGGCCAGAAATACGATTGGAAGGTCAGCGGCTTCGATGCATTCGATAGGCCCTCAGTCCAGGAGAATAAAGAAGCCGAGCCCCGCGACGTCATTTACCGAATGCTTGACGCCGCGCGTGACGGCGACGTGGACGCCTACATCGCCTGCTACAGCGGCCAGATGGAGCGAATGCTGACGCAAAGCCGGAGTGAGATGACTCCAGAGGGCTTCTCTCAATACCTAACCGAACGCAACCGCGCGATCAAGGGAATCGCAGTTTCCGAACCCGAGACGCTCTCGGTAAGCCAAGTCCGCGTTCGAGTCGAGTACGTTTATGCGGACCGCAACGAAGCTCAGCGCTTCTACGTCGAGAAGCTAGCCGGGGGCTGGAAGATTTCCCGCACTGACGCCGCCGTTCGGGTGGAAACATCCGTCCGCTGCGGCACCCCGGTATACTAGCCTGCATTTCTCGCGACCTGGCGAGACGAAGTGCGTGAGAGGCCCGTCAGTACGAGGCGCGCGCCGCTTGCCGTGGCGCACTTCTCCAAACGTGCCGTGTCGCCATTCTTGGCGACCACGGTCCCGACACAACAGTTGAAGCGACCGAACACGCGTGAACCGACCGAACACGCGCAATGACGTACCCGCGCGCTTCTCACGCACTTCCCCGATCCGGCGCTAACAAATACGTGCTAGGCGCACCACGCCCCGGGGCTTAGGTTTGTGGTTACTTTAGAGCACGCCGCAAAGCGCGGCGCGCTCAGTTAATCTTTCTTCTTAGCGGATTTCTTGGCAGCCTTCTTCTTGGTAGCCTTCTTGGCACGTTTGGGGGAGGCCGCTTTGGCTGCGGCGTCCTTTCGTAACTGCTGCAATAACTTGGGGGGGCGGCCTCTGCGCTTTCCAGTCTGGAGACTATCCAGTGCAAGAATCAACTTGTCGATTCTCTCCAACTCTTTTCGTAGTTCACCAATAATTTCAATGACGTCCATGTTACACAGTACTCCTCGTTTTTATAAACGTAATGGAAGGGAGCGACGGTCTTAATTTACTGAGACAGTTCTCCGGACGAACAGTTACTTCGGCAACCAAATCCCGCGGTTCATAGTCGACAATTTAGCTCCGTCAACGAGCCATCCTAAGCGCATCGCGACGGTGTTCGGCGATGTTGGATTATAGGCCTATTCCTCATGAAACAAGCCAGTCCATCTCTCCACGAAATTCCTTACCGAAGCCGGTATTGTAACATCCCGCGGCTAGCCGTCACAGCATAAGGAATATGGAGCGGTTTTTGTCGGCTTTGATTTCTAGGATCAGGTTAGCCACGACGCGCCGCGTCTTTCGTTTCCTGCCGCGGCAGTGGGCGAGCATGGCCCCACCGGAGACAAGCATGGCCCCACTTTGGGCTCATACGGGATCGATTGGGGCGTCGCGCGGAGTGCATACAGTGAGCGGCGAAAAGGCGCCACAATACCGCGGCGGGATCGCTTCAGTGCGTCGCCGCGGAGCGGAAGTTTCTTGCCGGTAGTCTCGCATTTGAATCGTAAGACAATACGAAACAACGCGCTGAATGAGGACTCTTTGCGGTCGTGCTGGAATGTTATTCCGCTCGATTTATGCCCAAGTTGCGCTCCCGTTCAGGTTGGCAATCAATCGAGTTCGCGAGCGCAAGGCATTGCGGTCACCGCCTGTATTCTAAATGGACTCGCTGAAACTAAAGCATCCAAGTCAGGCAAATATAGGCGGCGACAAAGGAGAACAGGACGCCGTCCAAGCGGTCGAGCATGCCTCCGTGGCCCGGCAAGATGCCGCCGCTGTCCTTGACCTGAGCCCCTCGTTTCAGGGCGGACTCGGCTAGGTCGCCGAACTGCCCGCTGACGTTGATCGCCGCCGTCAGCAGCACGACTTCAAACAGAGGCAGCGCGGCAGGCTGGAAATACTGCAAGTACGCGGCGCCAACCGATAGGGCGGCCACCGCTGATGCGATGGCCCCTTCCCAGGTCTTGTTCGGGCTGACGCGCGGGGCCAGCTTGTGACGGCCGAACGCACGCCCGGCGTAATAAGCAGCCCCGTCCCCAACCCAATTCAGAATCAGCACAAGAAACAACCAGTGAGCGCTGGCTGCGTGAATTTCCCGAGCCAGGGCGAACGGCCCCGCGATGTAGATCACTCCAAATAAAGTGGAGGCAACGCCTGGAAGCGAAGTTTCCAGAGCGCGTCCCCGCTGCATTGACAGCAACAGCAGGGCCGCGGCAAGCACAACGAAGAAGGCTGGTTGCGGCAGTTTCGGTGAGACGGCCAGCAGCACCCCCGCCGCATATCCGACAAGCCGAAACGGGCGCATTCGCAGAGCGTCCGCGATTTCGTAAAACTCATGCAAGCACAGCAGCACCGCCAGCGCCATCACGCCCAACATGGCCCACAACGGAGCGTAAAAAACGACACCCGTGACGACGGGGATGAGCAGAAGGGCCGTCAGGACCCGTTTCATTCGGAGTATTCGGCCAAACGGGAACTATCGTTGATATCGGACCGGGAGACATCGGGCCGGGAACTGCTGGGGGCCGATCCCAGCCCGGCGGACACCAGTTCGGTGGCTGGCTCGGTTTGGTCTTCCGCGGGGCCTAAGCCTCCGTAGCGTCGTTCGCGCTTCTGGTAGTCGAGAATCGATTCAAGCAAATCGAGGGTTGTGAAATCCGGCCACAGTTTATCGGTCACCCAGATCTCGGCGTAGGCGATTTGCCAAAGCAAGAAATTGCTCACGCGCAGCTCGCCCGAAGTCCGAATGAGAAGGTCGGGGTCGGGCAGCCCAGCGGTGTAGAGTTCAGAGCTGAAATCGCTTTCGGTTACGCGGAGGACTTCTTTGGATTGATGAGCCCGCTTCAGCAGGCTGTTGACCGCGTCGACGATCTCGCTGCGTCCGCCGTAGTTCAGCGCCACGTTCAGCCGCAGCCCGGTGTTCGCGGCGGTCTCGACGATCGCAAGATCTAGATCCTGTTGAACCGCCTGGGGCAGCGCGTCGATCTGGCCGATCACTTGAAAACGGACATTATTGCGCTTGAGGTCGGGCAGCTCCCGATGCAAATAGTGGCGCAGCAGCGTCCAAAGCGTCCGAACCTCCGAGCGAGGGCGCTTCCAATTCTCGACCGAGAAGGCATAGAGAGTCAGCGCCTCGACGCCCAGCCGGCAACAGGCTTCGATCGTCTCGCGGACTGGGCGCACGCCGGCGCTATGACCAGCGACACGCGGCAAGTGCCGCCGCTTGGCCCATCGTCCGTTGCCATCCATGATCACGGCGATGTGCCCCGGCAGGCGCGCGGGGTCCAACTCGGCGGCGAGCGCCGCTTCTGGACTATTCGGGCTTGCCCACTCTTGAAAGGCCTTCATTCGATTACTGACTATGCTACAACGAGCTTCGCCTTGCCGTCCAGCAGGGCACCGCCCCTAGGAGTCCGTCCCACAGAAAAAACCAGAAAGTAGTGGAATGTTTTGAGCTGAGGGGCGACACTAGAGCCATGGGGACAAACTACCGGCCGTATGAGCCCGATCAGCCCTTCCTATTTCCGCCGTCGCCGCGGGA
>Ga0209501_10005778_pt1 | contig 11331 bp, 17 predicted proteins | sample ArcticOcean_MG_C_4_FD_187434 | JGI IMG/M metagenome (GOLD analysis project Ga0209501, IMG submission 187434) | Marine microbial communities from western Arctic Ocean - ArcticOcean_MG_CB4_134 (SPAdes) (version 2) | ecosystem: Environmental > Aquatic > Marine > Oceanic | place: Arctic Ocean...
TGATAAGGAACAGATCCGGCTAGTTCTGATTCATAAAAAGTCCAGTCTTCTATATTGTAAGTCCAATGCCCTTCGGCTTTCATGCGATGGAATTCTGAGTCTCCAAATTTAGTATGGACTTCTTTATCTGTAGGTACTAGAGTAATGAACGCGAGAGTTTCTGCACGTTCTTGACGTATCTTCTTAGCTTCTGAAAGAGCTTGAGGACCTTTTAGTTGATTTACTCTTTCTTGTTCTCTAGTATATACATCGTCGAAGGCTTGCATTCCCTCGTCAGTTATATACATCCTCTTATCGTCTGAGGGAGCATCTCTTTGCTCTCTAGCTTCTCGAGGACTTGGACTATCCAGTTCAAAAACATTAGCTACAGCTCCTTTTGCTTTCTGGAACATACTACGAAGCATGTTTACACCTTCGTCAGTAGGTTCAACTCTAATAGGAGCTTGGGCACCTCGAGCAGGATAGGCTACTCTTATATTATTGGGAATAGGAATCCAGATACATTCAGTAGTATCTACATTACCATCCCCATCTAGATCAATAAAGCAAATAGAATACTTCGTCTCAATTCCAGGATTTAGGCGTAGTACTCCAGGACCCCCTGGTTTACTTCTATTTATCTCACCGAACTCTTCTGTATAGAAACCTTTCTGTGATGTAATAGAAACTACTTCGCCTGCTTCATAATTATGTACGGTAGCTGCCATACGAAACCTCTTTTTGTACTTCTATAAGGATATTATACTCTAATTTAATCTGATGCTTAATGTGGTGTGGTGCGAGCTAATGTTCCTGAGTTATACTAATTATTTGACCTATACTTTTCATTCTCTTTGCAGCATCATGACTAGACTTAGCCATAGTTCTAAAGGTCTTAGCTTTACCATTTACCTTAAATCGAATCTTAAACATCCTTCTTTTCTTAGCCATATTATATTGTATAAGAATGCTGAATCTTCGAAGTTATCCAAGCTATTAAAATTACAAGAATAAACGTTGTAACTTGTATAGCTATATATACTGGTTTATTATTTCTAAACTTACTTGCTATGTAACCTCCCATAGCAGCTACAGCTATAATGTTAAAAAAGAATAATGCGTTCTTTCCAGATAGTATTACACCTCTTAAAGGATATACTATCTCGACACCTGTTACTAAAGGTACTGATAAATATGCAAGTAGAAACCATCCAGGGATTAGTATTATTGAGACTGCTTGTATAGCTTTGGTTAACATGTCCATTGCCTCTCTCTAAGCTCGCAGTCTAATCTTGCAGTTATTGGACTTTCTAACCACTTAACAAAATCAGCGTATTCTTTATCATTCTTATCTAGCTGTTTAAGTTGTACCTCTAAAGTTTTAGCATCTATTAGGGAGTATTCATATAGTCTACCGTCTTTTTCAGCATCAATAAGAATATCTAAATCAGGATTCCAATCTTTAGTATTGGTAGCGTACTCTCCTAAGAGATCCCAACTTAGATTTTTAATTTCAGTATCGTTTTCTAGATTATGTAACATTATCCATAAAGGAGTTAGGAATCCTTTATTACTTATTACTACAGCGTCTGATGGAAGTTCTTCTAATGTCTCTAAGAATTGTACATTGGTCCTTTCTTCATCTAAGGTTCTTCCGAAGTCGTACCACATGAAGTTCATAGCTATAAGGACTATAGAACCTGCTATACAAGCGTTTCTAATAAACTTCCATTCATATTGACAAGCTAGAATTATTCCGAATGCTATAATAGGTAATGTATATGTATAAGCCCAAGAGCTTAACATACCGAAGTAATATAATAGAGGTAGAAAGAATAGTATAGGTAAGACTATACTATCTTTGATTGTATTTTTAATCCCATAGAATATAAGTATTACAGATATGCCTAATCCGCCTAATACAAGTCTGACTGTTTCCCAAGATCTAGTTATTAGATCGTCTGTAGGAATTATAGATAGACCCATTATGAGACCTCTTTGACCTAGGAAGTAATTAATGTAGTTCCTTGGACTGTCTCCATCTATCATTAGAAAAGGTGGTCTGTTGGCTAAAGGTATATAAGCTAATAATGGAAGAGATATAAAAGACCACAAGAAAGGTTTTAATGAATTATGACGATATATATCATTAGCTAGATAAGCTATGATACAAAAGCCTGCTTGATGGTTTACCATAATTCCAAAGCTTGCAATTGCATAAGCTAAGGAACGTTTATCTTGACGATAGAAGTAATAAGAGACTATCATAAAAAGAATCATCAAAGAATATTGCTCTAAGATGGTAGATTGACTTACTACTATACCTGCTGACATCCAAAGTAGAGGTGCCATTACTGTACGAGTTATTAAGTAGAGTACACCAGCAACTGCACCAGAGAATAATACGTTAAGGAATGTAAGAGAGAATACATCGCTCCAGAAAGGAGTTATGTATAACCAGCCTGCGTTTATTAAAGTGTATAAAGGATAGCCAGGACTAGGATGTCCTATTCTAAGAAATTTAGCTGCTATTAAGAATAATGCTGAATCTGAATTTGCGTTAAAAAATGTAGGAAACGTTGCGGCCATAGAAAGGAAATATCCCGAAGCAGCAATAAATACTGCTAAGGGAATAACCCACGGCCTTTGTAAAACTTGTGACATCTATTTCTCCTCTTCATTAAACGGTGAGGGTCTTCTACCTATGAGTTTACCTCTTATACCGTACTTAGGGAAGTTAATCTTTAGTTTTTTCCTTGTTTTATAAACTGTAATTGGGGATATTCCTAACGTATCTGATATAACTTTGTCAGTATGTTCTTCTCCGAATTCTCTTAAGTATTCCACTAATTCTTCACGAGATGTTCCTGCTTTCATTAATTTAGTATCAGTTAGTCTTCCTCCTGATTCTTGATAAGCTAAACTACGATCGAAGAGATTCCCTAAAAGGTTTCTAACCGTTTGCCACCCTAGTTTATAATCTTTAGCCAGTTGAATTACAAGTTCGTGTTGAGTTGGTTCATCTTCTTGAATCATTCTCTCAACAAAAACATTTCGGATTTCTTCTTTGATTATATCAGTTCGTTCTTCGCTTTCCTCTTTATCGCCTACACCGTAAAGAACTTCGGTAGTTTGTCTCCTTTTAGTATACTTTGGAGACTCTGCTACAAATATTTGAGGTAAGTTAGGGTTATTACGGGCAAACAGGTCTTTAGTCCTTCCTATAGTTCCCCTTAAAGAATTGGATACATAGCCAGTAGTAAATCCTAAATCGTTTGCTATCTCCATTCTGGTTTTCTCAGGATGATCTTGACCGTAAGTTCTTACCTTTTGCCAGCCAGGTACATAGTGTGGAGAACTTCTTGGACTCTCTATTCTCGGAGTATGAAGAAAGCCTCCTTTCGCATAAGGAAGCTCCCAAGGACCCATAGTAGGACCACCCATTTCATGTTCCCAAAGATCTGATTCAAACATTCCAACACTCTGAGTAGGTGCTGAAATAGGTTCAATCTCTTCTTCTTCTTTTTCTTTTAGCTTGGTATCTACTTGTTCAGCTATTAACTTTGGTGAAATGTATTGTTCTAGAGATAGGGCTATAATAAGTAAAACTTCTTCATTTAAAGCAATCTCATCAATATCTAAATTGTAGTCATTGCTTAGATATCTTAATACTAAAGTAAATCTACTTCCGTATTTAGGATTATCTAAGTGTTGTTGTAATGTTAGTTTAGATTTAGCCATTATCTTTTCTTCCCATACTTTCAAGATTTCCTAAAGGTTCGGATTTGGAAATATTCTTTGCGTAAAGTCTGAAGTAGGTTCTTTCAGCTTTCTTTAATATTCTTTTAGTATCCTGATAACAGTCCATCCAGGTTTTTAAGTTTTCTTGTTCAATCTCTTGTGAGGTCTTCTGACCTCCTCCTTCTCGTAAAGAGTCAATCACATATGCATCTCTGGGAGCTAGCGGATTCTTATGAGCTACCCAAGAGGAAAAGTCTTCTTGGACCTCTCTAATCCAGTCTCTACCAAGAGATACTACACCTCTTAAGAATATAATTTTCTGTCTGTCTGATAAATTTTCTATAAGACCGTCAGGATCTCTATCATAGAACCAAGGAGGAAAAATTCCGCAATTAAATTCTATTTCATAGAGTCTATTCCTATCTCTCTGATTGATAAGAGGCCAAAAAACTTGACTAGCCATTATCTTTTCTTCCTATAGGAAACTTGACTGTTAGTATGTAACGTTTATTAGGCATTATCTAAAATCCGAACTCTGAAGTCTTGCCTGGATCGTCTGCTCCTGTATTAGCCTCTCCACGAATAGAAGGATACATTCTTTTAAAGAATCTTTGACGTTTAGAAGGACGATCTCCATCCTTCCTACGGTGTTCGACTGAACCGCTAGGAGGATGAGATCTAGAACCTGGCTCAGGACCCATATAAGAGTTATCCCAAACACGGTTACGGTTAGTACTCTGGTAAGCTTCGAGATCTCTTATTACTCTATTCCATGTATTAGGTTGCAGGATTATATTTTGATATATCCATTCGTTAGAATATTGTTCATCTAAGAAACCTGAATCTCTAGACTCTTGTGCTAGCTCCCAGAAATGATCTAAATTCATCCCTGAAGCAATTTGATCCATAGTAGCTCCAGGATATTTAGACTTATAAGCTGATCCTGTACTATAAAGAGTCCAAGCCATAACGTCTATTAGCTGACCTATAGTCATCTTGGGATCAGATTCTGGACCTCCCTCAACCCACCTTACTTTCTGACGGGTACTAGCTCTGTAAGCTTCTTGAGGATCTAAATCCATTCCTTTAAAAGGATTGTCTGTAGAACGTTCTATGTCTTCATGTAGAACTGCTGCATTTATTAATCTACCTTCAGTATCTGTAGGATGTCCGCTAAGACCTCCAGGTCTCATTGCTTTACATAGAGGGCACCAAATGTATCCGCTTGGACTAGTCATAATATACGTACGCTCCTAAAGCTGTTATAAAGCTTATTAGTATTATCGATGTAGCTACTTTACTTTTAGTTCTCCACCAGACATTATCTCTTGATTGAACTACCATATCTTTAGTTCTCTTTCTCCAATTGCAATTAGCACATAATAATTGGTACCTGTTAGTGTTCTTTCTTACTCTCGAGTACAGTTGGGATCTAGTAAATTTTCTTTCTTTATTACCGTCAGAGTATCTATGATCAATCTGAAGAACCCGTTCATCTGTCTCGTGACATTCGACACACCTTCCCCCTAGTAAACTGTATACTTCTAACTTGCGTTCTTTGTATCTTTGTTTACTTGCTCTTCCCTGAAGAGATTTAGATTGATTACCCAAATTATCTCTTTACCATTACATGAAATTTACAGACCATCTCTTCCTCTACATTATTTTCTGAAGGTACAATTATTCTGCAGGCCCCACTTTTATTAATCTCTTTATAGTGAGCACATGTACCACATTCTCGAGGCCACTCTCCTGGACCGTATTCGCATTCTCTTTTAGTGTACAATTTAAAATCCCCTATTCTTTAGGTCTTGATATACTCTTTCTAATCTTGCAATTAATACAGACCTACTACCTCTAACATTTAAGTCGAAGGCAGAGGCAACGATTTGTAAAGTTCCTAAATCCCACATTCTTAAACTACGTCTATGCTTAAGTAAATAATTTACGCCTTCTCTATTCTCGTATTCTTCTCTAAATTGCATTATAAAGATAATCCTGAGTTCCAGCAGGTAGCTCTTATTTTATTACAGGGTTTACAAAGTCTAAGAGGGGGAGAATATGAAGAAGCTCTTCTAGCTTCTCTTTCTTCATTACAATTAGGACATCGTACCCAAAACCATGTACCTCTTTCGTCTTTCCATGTTTCGCCTACTTTCATATTTGAGCCTTCTTAAAGTCCCACAAACCAGCCATCTCCCTCTTACTCTTAATATAATTACATTCAGGACATAAGGATTGGGGAATTTGGATATAGCTACGTTTTCTTACTCCTCTTTCGGAAAAGCACATAGGACATCTAGACCAAATGTAAGTTTGGTTGTTGTCTCTATATGTATCTCCAATTTGCATATCTACTATTCCTTTACATTCATTATATTTCAGTTCCAGGATCTTCCATAAGTTCTAACCACTTAGGATTACCTTTATAACTAGGCCATCCTTCTCTTCTCTGATCAGCCTTTAGTTTATCAATAGCTCTTCTGATTATAAGTCCTTGTCTCTTGAAGTGACCTAAACCTTCTGAATCCATTAAATAAGGATATTCTTTTTCTCCTCTAAATTGCTCTGCAGTCTCTCTGGAATGTTTTCGTAACATAATTTTATTAGATCTTTCAAATACTTCCAGATTCTCTAGAAGAACATTTTTAGGTAGTCCGCTAATATCTCTAGGTGTTGTTATTTTTTGAAATCTAGGTTCTAGATAACCGTAGAAGTCAGTAGTCTCTAGAACACTGTTTATATCAGCGATATCTCTTCTAGTAAGAACTGAATAGAATCCCCCGTAGGCATCTTTTCCTACCATTATGATATTGGTCCATCAAAGATTATATTTACCTTAGCCCATAGTAAGGGAATAGTCCATTTAGATCTCAACCTAGCTTCTTGAGGAGAGCGCTTTCTCTTTGATCCTTTTAAAATGTATGGAACGTTAGTATGAGCTTTTATTATTCCGTCAAGTTCTTCTCTAATATCTTTTGTAAGCATTTCTTCTTTAAGATCTGTAAAAGCTACCCAAGCTGCTCTAGTACGTCTACTAGGTGTTAAAGGTTTAAAATGATTGAGACTATCGCCTGAACAACTCTGCCATGTATTATAGCCTGCTTCATTCAAATCACTAATCAAAGGTAGTATATCAGGATCTATCATACTTTAAACGTCCAATGTTTATTTAAGATGAAGTTCGATATAAGTACTACACCTATAGCAAACATTTCAGATACTATATAATGGAATCCAAAGGCTTCTGTTAATCCAATTAAAATACCAAAGTTGATAATTACACCAAGAGAACCTACTAGGCAATACTTACCTAATTGTCGAGGGTTAAAGAAATCTATGTATAAGTTAGATAGCTGCTTTAAATATTCTTTAACCTGTTTAGAGGTGAATTTAGAATCTCCATGTTTACGTGAACTGAAAATATAAGGTACTTCAGTTTTACTTTCGTAACGTAACTTGTTGTATATATCTAAACCTATTTTAAATCCTATAGGGTTAAGATTATCTATATTTAATAATGATTTATAAGTTCCAAAGATTCCTGAACTGGAATCTCTAATACCACATAAAGGTCTTCCCATTAAACTAGCTATTCTACTTACTATCTTTCTCGATAGAGTCCAACCAGAAGTTCCTCCATCTCCAACATATCTAGAGCCTACAACCAAATTATGATTGTCTAATGCTCTAGTTAGAGAAGGGAGGACTGAAGGAGGATGTTGATGGTCTCCATCCATAACTACAAAAGCATCTGTCTCGCATTCTCTAATACCTCTAATTACTGCACTTGAGAGACCTCTCTCGTTCTTACGAACAATTACCTTTGCATTTTCTAATTGTTCTGTACCATCATTACTGTCATCGTCTACAATGATTATCTCATGTAGATCTCCATTAAGAGTTTTACGTATTTCAGGAATAAGAGTAACCAGATTGTCGTATTCTTTATATGCTGGTATGATTACAGAAATCATTAGTTATTGAAACGTCCACTTAAATGGTTGGAAATCTGTAGGTTAAGACTTCTAGGCATATCTTTCATACCAATAGAATTCGAGAAGTTTTTCTTCTGGTCACATTTTTTACATACACCTTCACTTATAGGACCTATTGAAGATTCTATTATCCAATGATGTATGCACTTTTCTAAATTAATCATTAATGAACTACCTCTATTAATCCTTGCGTTATACCTTCAGTTAAAGCTCCAGTTACGTTGGAAAGTCCGTACTCTTCTATAAGGTCTCCTATACGATGAGAACCGCCTTCGCCAATTAATCCGAGAATATAAAACTTTGCATTAATTATACCTCCGGATCCAATTAACTCTCCAGATTCTGCATTTCTAGAATCTGTACTAGATCCTAATGATTTATATCTCTGGAATGCATTAGCATTATCTACAGGAACTATTTCAGCATGAGTATAAGGAATAGATTCACCTCTAATATTCCTCATACTCTGACGTGTCTCAGTTACTCTAACAACCCAAGAGTCGTCTAAGTCCCTTTTAAGAATAGCTTGGGATATTAATTGTGAACGTTCTCTATTTTGTTTCCTTTGAAAATCTCTACCAACCATTGATCCTGTTCCAATTCCTCTTCTTCTAGTCATATTATCCTCTTCTAAAGACTCCCTGGAATAGACTTGCACCGGTTATTAGTATGGTATACATAAATCCTGCAGATATAGGATACAAGATCATATACTTAAAGTATGAAAAGTTTCCTTCTAAATATGCGAAGTCCCAAGCAACTAGTTTTATTGCTGTCTTACTCAATGCTATAGGTAATAGAACGAATGTCTTAGCAACTCCAGCTGTTGTTGCACTTTGAGCTATATTCATTCCTAGAGCCTGATTTACTAATGAAGATCCTCGGTTAAAGACTTTAGTACCTCTTCTTGCCGGTACTTTTGCAGGATCGGGACCTGCATGAGGTTTAGCTTCAGTTTCTTCACCGTCGTAAGAATCAGCTCCTCTTATTATTGGAACTGTAATACTATTTGTTAGTACCATACAAGGGCATGTGTAAGCTATCTCTCCTGTTTCAGGTAAAATATCTGCATCAGGACCATCTACACATGAATTAGCTAGTAAGGTTCTGGTAGATAACCATAAAGATCCATCTTCACAAACATTATCATTATTTACAGCAGCACCTAAGGTACTAGAATCGTATAGTCCATCAGCTCCCGGATCTACAGAAGTTAGTATTCCTGTAGCTTGTATACTATTATATCTAATGTCTTCATCTTCAATTGTTATCCTATCACCTCCCGTTAAAAAGCCTACAATGCTATTTACAGGTATAACATTCTGTGAAGCGGTAATAGTAGCTCTTAAATGTGTTGTTACTATACCAGAACCGCCTTCCATTGTAAAACTTATCATTGATCCACATATGAATGTGAATACGAAGAACGCCATTAACTTATTCATATATTATACCTTAGTGAACTTGACTTTCCAAGGATGAACATCTTTTTCGTAAGACATTATACTTACACACTTAAAGGAGAGGTTAAATCTATTTTCAAAGGCGTTTCAATACCTTGAATCTTCTTGTTAAACTGGAAAGGAATACTAGTTTGAGCCTTTACGATACTTTCGATGTCTTCTTTAATTTCTTCTGTGAGCATATCGTGTGTAAGGTGCTTAAATGATATTTGCTGGTTACTCTTTTCAGTTTTCACTGTTTCGTATCCAGCTTCATTAAGTTCAACATCTAGAATATCTGCATTAGCGTAAATATAACTATCTGAACTATGAACACCTCCAGTTTCTGAACCTGCTTGGACTTGCCAAGTTGGTATTTCAGTACTTGTTCTGCCTTCAGAAGCTTGTGAAGCTCTATGGTGATCAATTATTTCTTGAATCTTAACTTGATCTTCTAGAGTTAGTTCAGCTTGAGTAACAGATTGAATACCAGAGTCATTTATTTGCCATTGACCTGATAAAATAGGTTCGTATGGAATTCCAGGTTTATCTATTCCACTAAAACGAGTTTCTCGTGGGTCATCATATACAGAAGTAGGTCCGACACTTAAGTCCGCTATACCAGCTTCAGTGTAACCTTCTATATGTCCTAATCTATCTCTCTCTGTACTAGCTTGTTCTCTAGCATCTTCTATTTCAATTTCTGTTAAACCAGTACTTGTTAAATAATCTCCAACTTGTTCAGAAACTCCAGAACCGTAGTTAGAAGGAGATCCATCTGTTCTCCACTGATCCATTATATACTCAGCTGCAGGAGATAGATTAGTAGTTTCATCAGGTTCAGGATTTGTATCGAAAGTAAATCCTTGATCTGCTAGCGAATCATCAAAGACTAATTTAGACTCTACATACTCTGGAGTATACTCCATAACAACAGGTGTAGGAGACATATCTAAATTAGAAGAGGTATCTATAGAAGGTCCTGGAGAACCTGCTATTGATGTTGCTGCTACTGCTCCTATTAAGCCTGCCTGTACAACTGTAGGTACAGACTTAAGTATTTTCTGAGTAGTCTTCTTTCTAGAGTGAAGTGTGTGAAACATTATACGTATGCCCTCCTAGCGAATACGAAGATTCCTCCTGTCATTGCAAATGTTATTAACATCCACCAGGGGAATACTCCTCCGAATGATAGTGCAAATACGGCTATCATTATAATCATTACTATGAAAGATGCTGCTACAGATTGGAATGATTTAAAGGCTAGAACACCTGCAAATATTACAAATGATAATGCAAACATCAAAACCATTACTTTTGCAGGCATTCCAGTTTGGGACTCTATATATAACCAGAAGGGTTCTAGAGGTAGTCCTGTAACTCCCGAAGATGAAGTAGCCGTAAGATCCGGAGTGTTATCTGAAACACCTACTAACTGAGAATATGAAGGTAAAGCAGCATTTAATGGCGCTACGCTTGCAACACCTACGTTATTAGATAAGCTTGGTGAGACTGCACTCGAAGGAATTGCAATTTCATAAACTGCGTTATCAATATTAGCATCAGCACCTAAATCATAGAACCAATTTTCGGGGAAGCTATGTATACCAGTCAGAGTCCAGTCGACAATAGGACCTACAGGATTATAGGTTGTAGGATTTCTATATATCCTAGTGTAATTAACAAATGAGGTAGGTTTCTGAGGATCGCTTGAAGTATGGAAAGTCCAATTATTTAGATTGTCTACTTGAACTCTATTAAAACCGTAATCCGTAGTATTTGTACTATTGCCTTCAACCTTAGAAACTATTACAGGTCCTTTAGCAAGTACTCCCACAGTATAAGTTCCATCAGATTTTGGTATGTTAGCAATACTCGTTATATTAGTTACAAGGTCTGCAGGAGTACCAGCTGTTACCGAAGTATATGTAATTAATAATTTAGGTACATTAGTAGCATTACACATATTATATGCACTATCTGATTGTATAACACCCCAAGTACTATCTGAAGTACAAGCTGTAGGGAATTCGTTACCTACTTCCTGACCTCCATAATTAATTTCTATAAACTGATCTGTCAGGGAAGCAGGAGTATAACTAGAACTTGCTTCATGTTCGTGTCTTAATATTAACTGAGAGATTCCAGTAGGGTCAATGAAAGTGGTTGCA
>Ga0209501_10005788_pt1 | contig 11319 bp, 5 predicted proteins | sample ArcticOcean_MG_C_4_FD_187434 | JGI IMG/M metagenome (GOLD analysis project Ga0209501, IMG submission 187434) | Marine microbial communities from western Arctic Ocean - ArcticOcean_MG_CB4_134 (SPAdes) (version 2) | ecosystem: Environmental > Aquatic > Marine > Oceanic | place: Arctic Ocean...
ACAGTCGTCAATGTCATCACACACGCCATCTGAGTCTATATCCTCCGTACAACTTCCTCCACATACGCCCAATACATCGAGTTGTTCTCCATCACAATTGCAATCTCCTTCTGGTATATCTGCACACCCACACTCGTATATGTCTCCTGGTCCATTACACACCTGACATGAGTCGTACTCACCTACACAGTCATCAATGTCATCGCAAATTCCATCACCATCGATATCGTTAATACAGTCTCCATCACAGTCAACAAACTGACTTATTGGATAAGTACAATCGCCAGGAGCATTTATTGTTGCTGAAGGATCGTAGCTACAAGATGTCTCGTCCATACAACCTGCACATGTTGTGAAGTCACAAAGCTCAATTTCTAAATAATCAGCACTTGGATCGTAGTTACAAGCAAATATGAGAGAACAACCTCCAACTAAACAAGAACCATCATCAAAAGCGGCGTTGGGATTGAAGTTAGGGCTGGAAGAGTCTGTACAACCATACTCATCTATATCACATATACCATTTTCGTTAACATCCTCAGTGCAATCGCCTCCACAAACTCCAATAACATCGAGTTGTTCTCCATCACAATTGCAATCTCCTTCTGGAATATCTGCGCACCCACACTCGTATATGGCCCCTGGTCCGTTACACACTCCACATGAGTCGTACTCACCTACACAGTCGTCAATGTCATCGCACACGCCGTCTGTGTCTATATCCTCCGCACAACTTCCTCCACATACGCCCAATACATCGAGTTGTTCTCCATTACAATTGCAATCACCTTCTGGTATATCTGCGCATCCACACTCGTATATGTCTCCTTGTCCGTTACATACTCCACAAGAGTCGTACTCACCTACACAGTCGTCAATGTCATCGCACACGCCGTCTGAGTCTATATCCTCCGCACAACTTCCTCCACATACGCCCAATACATCGAGTTGTTCTCCATCACAATTGCAATCACCTTCTGGTATATCTGAGCACCCACACTCGTAAATATCTCCTTGTCCGTTACATACTCCACAAGAGTCGTACTCACCTACACAGTCATCAATGTCATCGCACACGCCGTCATCGTCGAGGTCGTCATCACAATCTCCTCCACAAATATTCAGAGCGTCAAGTTGAATTCCACCACAATCACAATCTGAAGAAGGTAACTCAGTGCACCCACACTCGTATATGTCTCCTGGTCCGTTACACACTCCACAAGAGTCGTAATCCCCAATGCAGTCGTCAATGTCATCGCACACTCCATCTGAGTCTATATCCTCCGTACAACTTCCTCCACAAACTCCAATAACATCGAGTTGTTCTCCATCACAATTGCAATCTCCTTCTGCAATTCCTGAACCGCCACATACTCCACATTCGTCGAGGTCTGTGAGGCAGATGCCATTACAATCATAAAAGGTGTCAGAGTACTCACAAGAGGCGTCGTCATAATCTGCTAAGGGATTATAGTTACAAGCTGCATCATCCATACATCCACAGATGTTGTCTGAATTTCCCTCGAGAAATTCAATGTCAGGCCTTACGTCATTGATTTGATCTCCTTCTGGGAAAATCTGAGACCTAAATGAACCTGAAATAATACCATCGGTAGTTAACTGTGCGAAAAGAATACGTAAATCTGAACCAGCAACACTATTTAAAGCACCGGGAAGAACGTACCAACCAGATCCGACTCCATCATCAATCGTAAAGCTTTCTCCATTTTCGAAGGTTGAAGCCCAAGGCCCAGGTAGTAAACTAACATCTGCTTCAGGAGCTACAGCAGGCCCATCAAGGCCTATTGTTATCCAAGAGTCATATGCGAGATTAGGGATGAATGATATCGCAGCATTTGAGATGTTAGCTGGAGTGGGGCCACCAAAAATAGGTTCTTGGTAGAAACTTGTTGTTGTAGCAAGAGATAGAGCAAACTCGTCATTACCAGTAAAGCTAGTTATTTCATCGTTTTCAGATGGTACAGTTAAATAAAGTCTGTAAGTAGTCATTCCCGAAAGGTCACCATCAGAATGTTCAGCTACAGCTTCAATTTCTACACCGTAATCAGCCTCAGAAGTTTCGAACCATGTGCCGCCGCTACATGAGCAAAAATCACAATTAACATCCTCATCGGTGGCTTCAAGGGAGAAATTGCAGGCTGAGGGGTCGTTACAAATTTGGGCTGAAAAATTTGAAAAATCAAAGAAAAAAACAAAAGTAAATAATAGCAGAATACTTTTTATAATGTTTGAAATAGTTGATTTGTTAATTGTGAATAACATCCGAGTAGACTACGATATTTAACTTACTGTAAAAGTACGACTTTGATTTCGTTATAGAAAGTCGTACTTTTATTATAATATTAAAATACTATGAAACAGATTACTATATTCTTCTTCTTTGTTGCACTCATGTTTAATAATGATGTATTTAGCCAGGATTTATGTATTGATGAAAGCTTGATTAATATTTTTGATGTATGCATTGAAGTTTTCGAGCCGGTTTGTGGTTGCGATGGTATTACATACGCGAATAGCTGTGTGGCGACAAATTTCTTTGGGATAACATCTTTTACTGAAGGTACTTGTGAAAATGTTGGAGTAGTTTCTCCTTGTGATGACCTAGGGGAAGTTGATTTCGGATTGTGCGATATGGTTTTAGGGGTAGCTATGGTAAATGGTGGATGTACTTATCTTAGTGGATGCGGATGGGAAGTTAATGGTGTGGACTATAGTCCAGCCTTCTTTGATTCTATCGACGCTTGTAATGCTGATTGTGGTGATAATGTATTAGGTTGTTATACCGATGCTGGCGAATTCTACGAGGTAGGACAAGTCCTTGAAGTATCTGAAGACTGGTGCGAAAATTACACGTGTTCTCCAGTTGATGTTGCAGGGGGGAATTTCGAGTTTATTTTAAACGCGGATTTATATCCATGGGAGTGTGACCCTATTTGGGAAGACGGATGTTATGGAGATGACGGTACATTTTACTTACCTGGAGAAGTTTTAGAAGTGAGTGATGACTGGTGTGAAAATTACACTTGCATTGCTGGCTTCGCTGGATTTATGTTTCTTCTAAACTCTGATTTATATCCATGGGAGTGTGAAATAGATCCTAATCTTGGTTGTTTTGAAGATGGTGAATTTTTCCCAGTTGGAGCTTCATACTACATAAGTGAGTGTGAGTACATAATATGCGAAGGAGAGATGGATTGGTCAGCTATAATAGTGATTGATGACTGTGAACCTAATGACTGTATCGACACATCGCTCATTGACCTTAATGCTGTATGTTACGATCTTTGGGATCCAGTTTGTGGATGTGATGGGGTGACATACTCAAATGATTGTTACGCTATAAACTTCGCTGGAGTGACATCTTTCACACCTGGACCATGTAACGATGTCCCTGGTGGGTGTACCTATATACAGGCATTGAATTATCAGCCAGATGCATCTTGGGATGATGGGTCGTGCTTGTTCGCTCCGTGTAATTCGGACTGCACGGGGGATGTAGATGGTGACTCAAGTGTAACGGTTAACGACATTTTGCAATTACTTGGAAATTTCGGTTCGATTTGCCAGTAACATTAACTTAAATTTGTCGCATGAAAAATTTCATTGCGATTACTTTTAGTTTAGTGTGTTTTCAGTTTGTTGTATATGCTCAGAGTGTAGATGTATACGAGGTGCGTCTTAGCTTGGGGGATTTAACGTCAATGGTAGATGAGGTTGATCAGGCTGCGTTGAGGGCGGAATCAGAGTGGGGAGTTTGGGCGAGCGAACACCAGGGGTGGAGAGTAGTAATGGGTGGAGGAACGAAGTTGCCGCATAGAGCTTGGGGAGGAGGGATTGAAGTAGAAGGTGAGGGATTGGAGATGAGGCACGCCGTCTTTGTTCAAGGAGAGATGAGTATGTTCGGGGTGGATGAAGATCAACTCGGCGAGGCGAGGTACGCATATAAATCTAGTGGCGCCATTCACGAACGAGCGTTCTCTAACCAAATTATAGAAGGTTATGATGTCCTGTTAAGTTCACTTACCACAAAATGGCGTGACGGGAAGCTCGTGATGTGGGGGCTAGATTGGTGGCCAGATGCTATAGTGCCAGAAGGACAGATTTTATCTGATGATGAAATTCTAACTTTTGCCATAAACAACCTTCCGATGAATAACATCGAATCAACTTGGAACGGTTGGGGAATTTTACCCGATGATTACGCAGAAGGTGAATACAGGCTTGTGAGAAAAGTTTTAATTGAGGGATATATTGATGGGTTGTTAAGGAAGTATTCGACTTGGGTGGATGCGATAACGGGTCAGGTTTGGTTGAGAAAAAACGAAGTAGTTCACCATGTAGGTAAGCACGCAACAAGGAGCATGGGGATGCCGGTAACAAATGTAAAATTTGAAAACAATGAGGTTTCGCACAAGCCTTCCCCCCCGATTATTACAGGCATAACTCAAGCTGAAGCCCACGCCGCATATCCATTTGAATCCCCAGAGATATTAGCGATGCCTCATTTGAAGATGATACTCAACGGGACGACATATTACTCTGATGAGAATGGTGGCTTTGTAACGGTAGAGTCCGGCGATGTTATCAACGTTCCCTTTGTTTTAGAAGGGAGATGGAGTAAGGTTTATACCGACGATGTTATGCCTTCCGAGAACATTGATTTACAAGACGCATACAACTATTTAACTGTCCCAGGAAATGTTAAGGAAACGAGTGCGTATAGGAGTGTGAATTTAATCCATGACCATATGAAATTATGGATGCCTGAGTTTACTGGACTAGATTTTCCGATGACGACAAATATTGACGTGGAGGGAGAATGTAACGCCTTTTTCGATGGCGGAAGTATTAACTTTTTCGATACAGGTGGGGGATGTAATCCAACCTCTTTAATAGCGGATGTGGTGTCTCACGAATACGGTCATGCGATAAATAGCTACTACTACAATTCACTTGGAGCTGGGTTTAACAATGGAGCGATGGGAGAGGGATATGCTGACTTTTGGGCTATGTCATTAGGAGATATAGCAGAGATAGGAAAGGGTTTTTACGAGGAGAATAATGATGGGATTAGGCGCTATGATGAGAATCCCAAGGTCTACCCAGAAAACTTAGTGGGAGAAGTTCATGCCGATGGTGAAATTATAGCCGGAGCTTGGTATGACACCCACCTATTAATGGGCGGGGATTGGTCACAAACGATATCGCTGTTCGTAGATGCATACCCCGGATTACAAGCAACAGCAGTAGATGGCAACGAAGGTCAAGCTTTCACAGACGTCCTTTTAGATGTCCTACAGGCTGACGACGACGACGACGATTTAATGAACGGAACTCCTAACGCTATTGATATTATCGAAGGTTTTGCGATCCACGGAATTACACTTTTCAGCTACGCTACAGTAGATCACTTCCCTTTGTTGTTCTCAGATGCTGATCAGGTTATTGAAATTGAAGCAGAGGTAGATATTATCTTCCCGTACAACCTATATTTCGATGGAGTTTACCTGAAATACAGAACAAATACAAATGATGATTATTCTGAAGTGTTGATGGATGAAGATGGTGATGTGTTTACCGCTGAACTAAGCGCTCTACCACCTGGAACGGTGGTAGACTACTACATGGAAATCCACGATGTGTTTGGTGGTATAAGTGGAGTAACTCCGTTTGCCGCAAACAAAGTCTCTAACAGCAACTTGCCATACCAAATAATAGTAGGCTGTTACCAACACCTCATAAACGACTCTGACGAGTATGCTGAGCTTGGGAATTGGCAATTAGGCTCCCCAACAGATAACGCAACTACAGGAGAATGGGAAGAGACGATTCCAGTAGGCTCTTTCGGTGAGCCAGGGGTGCCTTCAACAATAGTAGCTCCCCAACAAGATCATACAGTGGGCTTTAGTGGATATTGCTTTCTTACAGGAGTAAGCCCTGGGTCGGACGCAGGTATAGGTGCTAATGATGTTGATGCGGGACATACAACACTACTTTCTCCGGTAATAGATTTAACACTGTACGAAAACCCAGTGTTTTCTTATTGGAGGTGGTATGTAAATGCTCCTGCTACTGGAGCGAATCCGGCTACCGATTGGTGGCAGGTAGAGATTTCAAGTAATGGTGGAGATTCTTGGCAGTACTTAGAAAACACTCTTCAACAGGATGTCCGTTGGAGGAGAAATGCCTTTAGAGTCGCAGACTACTTAGATCTTACAGATGAATTCCAAATGAGGTTTATCGCCTCAGACAGCACCACTATAGGAGAGTATTTAGACGGTGGGAGTTTAATTGAAGCTGCTTTAGACGATATCGTCCTATACGATGTCTTACCCACAATAGATAACGTTCAAGACTCATCAATTTCTAATTCTGTTGTGAGTGTATCTCCCAACCCTGCATCAGAAAATATATCTATTAATGGCGGCCTACCGAATTCTACTATCAGAATCTTCAATATCAAAGGTCAAATGATTTACATAGGGAAAACATTCCAAGACGGAACAATTACAATTTCTGTAAACGACTTCTCACCTGGAATGTATAGCGCTCAGCTTATAGATTCTAACTCTAGAAACGCCTCTATAAAATTCGAAGTTCTTAGATAGGCTCTATAGCAGAGGTTAAAAGCCATCCCACATTTCCGTTATCTAATTTCACTTGGGTCCACTCGTTTTCCTTGCTAACTATGCAGGCCCTGGTCCCTTCGTGAAGTTGGAATAAACTCATCCCTAATTCGCCTGGCATACTCCGGACTTCCACACGGCTATCCATTACTATGGCGCATGAGCTTTCAGAAATCCTCTTATTGGTGGAGTATAAAAACAATAGGAAAACTAAGGAAAGAGCCGCGCTCACCACTGCGCCACCTCTTAAAAAAGGTTTAGATAAACTCACCCCCCACTTGAGGTTTATGGCGATAAATACGAAAGCGGTCGTCCATGTTACTAAGCTCAGTATAAGCCAAACCCAGTACAAGTTTCCCGCAAAAATCACCGATACTAATCTATCTATCCCCACTCCAGGCAAAGCTTCTATTCTATCAATAGCTCTTAGTTCTGCAAGAAGTAGATTGGCTCTCAAATCTCCATCGAGCGGGTTTATAAGCCGCGCCCTCTCGTAGTGAAGGATAGATTCACCGATATGACTAAGTTTGTAATGAGCATTCCCCATATTGTATTCGAGCTCAAAACACAGGTGATTTTGCGCCACCTCTTCGTAAATAGCCGCCGCCAATTCATACTGACCATCTACATATGCGTCATTCGCCTGTTGGAATAATTTGTCTACGTCCTGATCATTCCCGATTGCTAGTGAAGGTGCCATGACCATGGAAATTAGAATTATCCCAAGGCCTAGTAAGTTAGAAGATTTCATCTTTTTTTCACCTTTTTTTGTGAGATCTCGAGCAAGCGAAATCGAATCATCAATTTCTGGAAGTAAGCCAGGCGCAAACCTAGCCATTTCACAAGTTTTTAAAAGCCCATCCCATTTATCGGCATCTTCTTTACCCACAATTTTATCCAGCTCAGCCACCCCTGTATTCCTACTGAATGAGCTCCTACCGATTTGGAGTTTAGAACACAAGTACACCTCTAATGCTTCACCTAAAATAGTAAACGCCTCCTCACGGTTTTTGATCTTTGAACACTCTCCGAGCACTTTATGTAGCACCTTAAGAGCTTTCTTACTCTTAGTACCTGTAGGGTCGTGAAGTTCAGAGTCTCTTCTAAGCCTGAACAGATATGCCACACCTGCGACAATCGGTCCTAATAAAAACAACAAGTACATACATAACGTCTGTAGTTTTCCATCATCTCGCGATCCCCAATGCGCATGAGTTGTGTTGATATGCCTGATGTCGTGATTTAAAATCATCACATCACTCTTCGTACCAAACATAGTCTCTCCTTCATCCCCAGACTCTCTCCCGTAAACTACAATCTTCCCTGAGTTTGTCGATGTTCTCACGAACTTATCTGACTTAGAATCGAAGTAGCTCACCTTAAGGTTAGGCAATTCGTAGTCGCCCGGTGCTCTGGGTATGATGACGTACTTATACGACCTCTTCCCAGACTGTCCATATTGACTTACGTTTATCCTGTCTTTCATCTCCGGATCAAACACTTCGAACTCTGTAGGCCAAATAATCTTAGGCTCCCTTAACAGCTTCAAATTTCCAGTTCCAGAATATTTAACTGTGAAATTGAACGCTTCATTTACCCCAACAGAATCAACCTCCACAACAGCATCTACAGTTAAGTTGCTAAATGTTCCGATAAACCCTGGTGGTTTTCCGTTTGGGTAAGGTAGTACATCGATTTTTATGGATTTTGAAGTCGCGGTTACGTTTGAACCGTTAAAAAAATTAATCCTCACAAAACCTTTAATATTGAACCCATCGATGTTGAAAGTCCCGGTCTGCTGGGGAAATGCAACCACACGCCCCACGGTAGCAACTTGATACCTCTTGCCGTTAACGACTTCTGTTTCCCATCTCGCTTCTTTAGCTTCTACCTCCTCCTTCCAAAACCCCTTCAACTCCGGTAGATTGTACTCGCGCACCTCTAATGAGTTGTGTTGGTTATAAATTTTGTATTCAAAAACAATAGGTTCGCCAAGATGAACCTTCCTTTTAGACACTTCGATTACTGTAGCAAGATTGCCCAAACCCTTTTGTTGCTTAGTGTTAGGCGTCTTTGCCCCGTCTTTCAGAACTCGTATAACGAACGGTTTGGAGGTGAGCACTCCAGCGGATGTAGACAGTTTTATTGCCGGAATATTAATGTCCTGATTAGAAGAAATCGAGTATGCGTATGTGTAGACGTGTTTGCTGGTCTTCTTCCCATTTATCCAATTAGAGCTGTGCTGTTGTGACGGTCCCCCTAAAAATGTAAGCCCTTTTAATTGAGGCATGGAGATACTACCAGAACTGGATTTACAGTTGTCGAGTGTAACCGAAATCTGAACGCGGCTATTTAACCTGACTGGATTAGCGTTTACAGAAGTAGTAACAGATGGAGTTTGGGCATATATCGAGGTTAATCCTGCTATTGTCAGAATAAATATCGAAACTAATCTATTTGAATATACTATACTCATTACCACTGTTTTTCTATCGTCTTTTTCTCTCCCTTTCCCTTTTGTCTGCGCAATTTAGCTTGAATTTCGGCTTCCTCGTTTTCTAAGTTTTCTAAAATTCTTGCCATATCCTCCTTTGAGATCTGACCCTCTACTTGCTGTTCTTCCTTTTTCTGTTCCTCACCTTCTTCACCTTCTTCACCTTGCTGTTCTTCCTTTTTCTGTTCCTCACCTTCTTCACCTTGCTGTTCTTCCTTTTTCTGTTCCTCACCTTCTTCACCTTCTTCACCTTCCTCACCATCCTCACCATCTTCACCGTCTTCGCCTTCTTGCTTCTCCTGTTGCTCTTGTTGCTGCAACATTTTATTTGCGATTGCTAAATTATGCCGAGCTTCGTTATTAGTAGACGAGTTGCGAAGTGCCGATTTATATGCGTTTACAGCTGCTCCTGGGTCTTGGGATTGTAGGGCGATATTACCCGTGTTATACCATGCGTTAGATATTAATTTAGAGTTTTCGGAAGAAGCTATCGCTTGTTGAAATGCCGATGTGGCCCCTTCAAGATCTTCAGTTTCCATTAAAGTTCGTCCCAAATTATAGGCAGCGATATCCTCGAATTTTTCGAGTGTGCTCCCGTTACTAAATGAAGTTGTAGCTTCGGGAAACTCACCTGATGAGAACTGAGACACTCCGTTTATGAGATGTCCTTTCAGATCGATAGAAGATTGAGTTTGGCCTAAAACCCCAAGGATAGGTGAGAGTAGGAGTGTAACCGCTAGCTGTATTTTAATGTAAATATTCATTTGCGACTTGTGGTATGCGGTATAAATGTCTCGAGTACGACGAGGCACAGTGCGATTAATAGGAATATTTGGAAGCGATGGTCGTAGTCGGTAAACCTCACGTTACTTGTGCGAGTTTTTTCAGCTGAGTTTAATGCGTTAATTATGGGAACTATGTTCACAAAACTTTTTTTCGCTCTAGTAAAGCTACCATCTCCAGCAGTGGCCGTGGCTACTAATACCGTTTCGTCCAAGCGAGAAACAACAGGTGAGCCATCCGCCCCTTGTATGAATCCTACTTTGCGCCCACTCTTATCGTATTTAGGAATAGGAGCTCCTTCCGTGGTCGCTAAACCTATGATGTGCACGGAAATTCCTTTCTCTCTAGCTCTTGCTGCAGCAGCTACTGGGTCGTCTTCGTGATTTTCACCATCTGTAATAAGTAAAATAGAACGACTCGATTCAGGTGAATTTTTAAATGCTAGAACACTAACATCTATGGCCTCTCCTAGGGCGGTTCCTTGAATTGAGATAAGGTCGGGGCTGATCGTGTTTAGGAAAAGTTTAAGGGCGCTATAATCAGTGGTTAGGGGACATTGAACATATGCCTGGCCTGCGAAAATTACGAGACCTACTCTATCGCTTCCTAATTTAGCAAGTACCCTTTCCACTGTCCGTTTCGCTAAACTCATCCTATCCATGCCTAAATCCTCGGCCATCATGCTGTTGCTTATATCTATGGCGATTACGAGGTCTGACCCTTGCGATTCTACTTCCTGTAACTTACTCCCCACTTTTGGATCTAATACCCCCACAACTATCATTGCTATAGCTAAACGCCAAATTAAAAACCTCCAGACCTCCCTACCCATTGATAGTCTCGGAAATGTAGATTCAGCTAGTTTCTCTTCAGAGAGAGCCGCCACAGCTTTCATCTTCCACTTTAGATGTATAAGGAAACTTACAGTCGCTATCGGCAAAGCGAAAAGTAATAAAGTCAAGTCCTTTCTGTGAAGTTCTATATGTGGAGCGAACTCATTTACGAATAATACAGCTGCCGTCACAAAAACCCAAAATACTAGTTCCGCGATAAACACCCCCAATACCATGGACTGAAAGGATTTATTATTTCTCGAGTTTAAACTCATGAGATAGATCTTATCACGGTGAATCTCAGAGTTCGTTCTAAAAGAAGAGAAATTAGAGCCATTAAAGCGAAGGGTAGGTAGGCCTCAGTTTTTCTTTGGTATCTCATCACGTTGAAGCGAGTCTTTTCTAAAACGTCGATTTTCGAATAGATGGATTTTAGTTTTTCTTCGTTTGTAGCTCTAAAGTATTTCCCTCCCGTTATTTCTGCGATTTGCATCAGCACATCCTCATCAATTTTCACATCTATCCAGTCATACCTATAAGTACCATCAGGTAAAATTGCTAC
>Ga0209501_10005789_pt1 | contig 11318 bp, 10 predicted proteins | sample ArcticOcean_MG_C_4_FD_187434 | JGI IMG/M metagenome (GOLD analysis project Ga0209501, IMG submission 187434) | Marine microbial communities from western Arctic Ocean - ArcticOcean_MG_CB4_134 (SPAdes) (version 2) | ecosystem: Environmental > Aquatic > Marine > Oceanic | place: Arctic Ocean...
TGGGGGGGGGGGGCATCAAAACAGCACATGGCTGAAAATTGTGCTCACTCGTCGGACTCGCTCGGCGTGCGAACTTCGCGTAGACGTGGGCGCTCTGCTTCCTCCGCATCAGTGTCCGCCTGGTTGTCAAAAAACGCCTTCATCAAGTGCCCTCCGCAGGTCATCCGTACTGAGAACGGCCAGTTTGGCGCTGTCGTGGGCGTTGATCGTGAGGTTAACCCCATCACCCGGGAGCATCCCCAAGGTCTTCGCCAGAGTGACTAGCGCCGCGTGCTTATCGTGGAGCTTGAACGACACGTTACCCTTCGCGTCGGTCTTGATCGAGGCCACGGCACGCAGCTTCGCGGGGTCCACGTCGCCCAGGTCGAGCACCGGCAACCCGTCCCGGCCGATGTGGATGTAGTCGCCCATGTCAGCGAAACCGATGGCGGCAAGCTCATGCGTGATTTTCTCGGGAGTCACATTCTCTTGTTCCGCCAGAACCGCTCGCAGTCGCGTGATCTCCGCCTGTACGTCGGCATTAGCAAGCAATCTCGATCCTTCAACAGATGCCGACTTGGCAGCGTAGCCAACGTCGCGTGCCGCTCGTGAAGCGTTGAGGTCCACAAGGTATTCCCTGACGAACGCTGTTCGTCTTGGAGGCAGGGCTTTGGTTGGTTGGGTGGCAGCGGAAGTCACCTGGTAAGGGTAACTGGGTCTCGGGGAATGACATAACACCTGGGTCAGGCGACCGGCAAGGTCAAGCCCAAACGAGACACATTGGAGATGTTTGTGACCAGTTAGTGACCATTACCCGGTTTATCGATGATATTTACTGAGACATATTCCAGTTCAGTTTCAGTATGAATTACGACTCCGATTTCACGTTCTTTACCCTCTCCCTTAGAGGGTTAGGGTGTGGGTTGTTGCGAAGTTCTTTCCTCCATTTCCCGACCCCTGTGGAGGGACCTTCGGCGGTGGGCTGGTGAGGGGTCAATGATCACATCGCGCAAACACCTGATAATGTGCCCACAATCCACCTTGTCATCCTGAATTCATTTTCAGGATCTATCGACCAAGCCCTAATCAACCCAACATCTCAGCCAACAGCGAACTGGCAAGGAAAAATGGCTTGCCACTGGCACCCAGACATGACACTTGATCCCAAAATTACCCAATTCGTCTACGACAACCCGCAAGGCGTACTCACCACCTACCGACGTAACGGCAAAGCCCAGATGAGCATCGTAACCGTGCGCCCCCACGAACGCGGAATCGCCATCTCTATCGCCGAAGATCGCATCAAGTTCAAAAATCTGCTCCGTAACCCCGACTGCTCGATTCTCATCTCAGCAGAAGACTGGTGGTCCGGATTTATCGTCATCGACGGCACAGCCGAACTAACCTGGTCAGGCAACACCGAACCCGAAGAACTACGCCTTGCAAGACGTGACGTATACAGCGCAACAACCCGCCGCCGAGTCGACGACTGGGAAGCCTACGACGAACGAGTAGAAGCCGACAAACGAGTAGCCCTAATCGTCACGCCAGAACACATGTACGGCACCTTTTTCAACGAAAAATGGAACCCCGGAATCCGCAAATAGCCTCTGCTCCAGCCCCCCAACGCCGCAAAGACCACCCAACCACCACACTGTCATCTTGAATTCATTTTCAGGATCTAATCGACCAACCCCTCAAACATCCACCAACCCAGCCAACATCGCATTGGCTAGAAAACGTGGCTAGCCACACCCCAGATCCTTCGACTACGATTACTCCGCTAAGGACGCGCGTATCCTCGTAGCCAACACCCAACCCCCCCCCCACCCCCCACGTGACCACCACAACCCCCCTCCAACCAAAACTCCTCCGCAACGGACAGTTTTTGCGCCTATGGTCAGTCGGCTGGATGACCGGCACGATGATGTGGCTCGAAATGCTCGTCATCGCCCTGCTCGCCCTCGAACTAACTAACTCACCGTTCCTCGTTTCCGTCACATTCTTTCTAAGATTCCTGCCGATGCTCTTCGGCTTCGGAATCAGCGTCATCGCCGAACGATTCAATCGCAAACACCTGATGATCGTCGGCCTCGCAGTGCAAGCCGTCGTATCGGCAATACTCGCAGCCCTAATCATCGCCAACGCAATCGAATTCTGGCACCTCGCACTCGGCAGCTTCGTTATCGGACTCGTAATGGCAAGCGAATTTCCTGTTAGAAGAACGATGATCGGCGAAGTCGTAGCCCGACAATCTGTCGGGCGCGCCGTCGGACTCGAACAAACCACCAACTCACTGTTCCGCATTCTCGGACCCTTCATCGGCGGAGTATCCCTCGCCACCATCGGCGCCCAGGGCGGCTTCCTGCTCGGCGTCGTTCTCTACTCGATCGGCGCCCTAATCGCACTCACAATGAAGTACCAGCGGACCGAATCCTCGGAAGCGCCAGAAAGCCCCAAAACCCAAATCGTCGAAGGCATAAAGTACATCCGACGCAGCCAGGTAATGGTCGGAACATTAGGCGTAACTCTGCTGCTAAACGTCTTCGGATTCACCTACCTCAGCCAGCAGCCAATCGTCGCCAAGCAAGTACTCGGCGTAAGCGATGTGCTAATCGGAATACTCCAATCGGTCGAAGGCGCTGGAGCCTTCGTCGGCGCTGCGGCAATTGCCATATTCGCCAAAACCCGCCACTACACCCGAATCTACATGTGGGGATCGCTGCTGTTCCTCGTAGCGATCGTATTGTTCTCGCTCTCGACCACCTACTGGATCACGCTAATAATCCTGTTTTTCGCTGGCGTGGGAATGTCAGGATTCGCCACCATGCAAAGCGCAATCATGATCTACGCCTCATCGCCCCAAATGCGTGGACGTGTACTCGGCGCAGTCGCCGTGTTCATAGGAATCGGACCGTTTGGCCAACTCGGAATCGGAGCCCTCGCCAGTATCCTCGACCCCGCAACCGCAGTGCTAATAACCGCATCAATCGGCATAGTCTGCATGTTCATCGCCTTCGTCATCTACCCCGCAATGAACAAACCAACAACCCTCGAACCCGACGCCGCCGCGACCTAGGCGATTTACACTTCAACCTAGTAGGCTCTGCCATTGGATCGAGACACTGTCATCCTGAATTTATTTCAGGATCTACCTCCCCCCTTATTCCTTCTCCTTGGGGAGAAGGCTAGGTTGAGGGAGGAATCTTTAACTGCACAAATCGTCAACACCTAACATCCAGCGATTACGATCGACTAACTAAGCCCAAACCCCCAACCACAAACATCTCAGCCAACAACCAATTGGCTAGAAAACGTGGCGAGCCACCTTGCAACTCGGAATCTTCGGAAAATACCTCACCCTCTGGGTCGCCCTCTGCATAATCGCAGGCGTCGGCTTGGGCGAACTATGGCCCGCATTTCCCGACACCCTCAGCCGATTCACCATCGCCCAAGTGTCCATCCCAGTAGCCATCCTCATCTGGTTCATGATCTACCCGATGATGGTCCGCATCGATTTCTCCAGCGTCATCGACGTACGTAAACGACCCCGCGGCCTCGCCCTAACCCTCGTCATCAACTGGCTCGTAAAACCCTTCACCATGTTCGTCGTAGCGTGGTTCTTCCTGAAGATCGTCTTCGCCCCATGGATATCTGGCGATCTCGGATCCGAATATGTCGCCGGAGCCATCCTGCTCGGCGCAGCCCCGTGCACCGCCATGGTCTTCGTCTGGAGCTACCTCACCAAAGGCAACGCCGCCTACACCCTGGTGCAAGTAACAGTGAACGACATCGTGCTGCTCTTCGCCTACGCCCCAATCGTCATCTTGCTACTCGGAATCGGCAACATCGCCGTCCCCTACGACACCCTCTTCCTCTCAGTCGCCCTATACGTAGTCATCCCGCTGGCAGCCGGATACGTCACGCGAAAATGGGCGCTCAAAACGAAAGGCGATCAGTGGCTTGAAACCTCGTTCCTGCCAAAACTCGGACCCATCACCATCATCGGACTCCTGCTCACCCTCGTCCTACTCTTCTCGTTTCAAGGCCAAACAATCCTCGATAACCCGAGCCACATCGGCCTCATCGCCATCCCCCTAATCATCCAAACAATCGTCGTATTCGGCATCGCCTACGCCGTAGCAAAAATGTGGGGGCTCAGCCACGACATCGCAGCCCCCGCCGCACTAATCGGGGCTTCAAACTTCTTCGAACTCGCCGTCGCCGCAGCCATATCAGTGTTCGGACTCAACTCCGGCGCAGCCCTAGTAACCGTAGTCGGAGTACTCGTCGAAGTTCCGATAATGCTCCTCCTAGTCCGATTCGTGAACGCCACATCAAAATCGTTCGCCCACAGCCACGACGGCACCTGCTGCCCCGCTGGAGCAGCGCTCGCAATAGGCGATCATCCCAGCAACACGTAATTCTTGCCCGAATCATCCCGCTCACCAGACCGGATCGCCAAAGCTCGAATATAGTTACGCCACGCGAAAAACCCATTACGACCGAACCCGCCCGCCCGTTCCGGAGAACACGAATGATCAGCGAACAGATGCTCGAAGTACGCACCCAGCTGCTCGCCGCAGTACGTGACTTCGTGCGACGAGAAGCCGCGCCTCAGGCCGCTGAGCACGACGAAAACGACACCTACCCAACCGAGCTCGTCGACCAGATGGCCGAAATGGGACTCTTCGGCATGACGGTTCCCGAGGAGTACGGCGGACTCGGTGTCGACGTGCTCACTTTCGCAATGGTGTTCGAAGAAATCTCGAAGGTCTGGATGTCGCTTACGGGCCCCATCGGCTCCCACTCCATGCTCACGTTCGCGATCAACAAGCACGGCACCGAAGCCCAAAAGCAGCGCTGGCTTCCCGATCTGGCAGCAGGCAAGAAGCGCGGTGGACTCGCCCTCACCGAACCCGGCGGTGGAACCGACGTTGCAGCCATGCAAACCCGGGCGGTCAAAGACGGCGAAGAGTACGTAATCAACGGCACCAAGCAGTTCATCACCAACGGCCGAAACGGCGACGTATTTCTACTGCTGGCGAAAACCGATATGAATACCGATCCCGCCTACAAAGGAATCACCAGTTTCATCGCCGAAAAAGGCCCCGGTTTTACTTCAGGTAAAGATTTGAACAAACTCGGCTACCGCGGAGTCGATACGTCAGAACTCGTATTCCAGGACTATCGAATATCCGCCGATGAAGTCATCGGCGAAGAAGGCCAGGGCTTCTATCAGGCGATGGACGCACTAGAAACCGGCCGCATCAACGTAGCCGCCCGCGCAGTTGGCGTAGCAGAAGGTGCCTTCGAAGCCGCCATCAAATACGCACAGCAGCGAGAAACGTTCGGTCGCCCCATTTCAAGCCGCCAAACAATCCAAAACATGCTCGCCGATATGGCAACAAAAATCCACGCAGCGCGCCTCATGACTCACGATGCCGCCGAAAAGAAAAATCGCGGCGAACGGGTCGACGAAGAAGCCGGAATGGCAAAGCTCTACGCCAGCGAAATCTGCGGGCAAGTCACCATGGACGCCATGCGAATTCACGGCGGCGTCGGCTACATCAAAGAAAGCCCCATCGAACGCTACTACCGTGACGCCCCGCTAATGATCATCGGGGAAGGCACAAACGAAATCCAACGCCTGGTAATCGCCAAAAACCTCCTGAAACGCCACGCGATTTAGCCGCCTTGAGGCAACCCACCAACAAAGTCACGCCTCAACCGACAACTGAGTGACAAAAAAACGTGCCAATGGCACCTGTCATCCTGAATTCATTTTCAGGATATATCGCAAACCCAAAAACAACGTCACGCCCCAGCCAACACGCCAGTGGCAAGAAAACGTGGCCTAGCCACCCACCCACTCAAAATATGGCACACCTGTTCGATTCTTTTCACAACCAACTCCCCGAACCTTCATTGCATTGACGCCAGCACAGGCGCCAACAAGGAGGAATCAATATGCGTTCACTTACAACGCGAACACCACACACCATCGTGATCCCGATCGCGCTGGCGCTCATGGCTCTGCTACTAGCCGCCAGCACCAGCTGCAGCTCAGACAAGGCAACCGCAGAAAATCAACCTGCAGCCCCCACCGCCACCGCAATAACAATCCAGGTGACAGTCGCCCCAACACCCACCGAGGTACCGGAACCAACGGCAACGCCAGAGCCCGAGATTTCCGAAGATGAACAGGCGGTTCTCGCTATCTACAACGAGGCCAACGAAGTTTTCCTGGCTAAAGATTTCGACCGGTTCGGCGAAAAGTGTCATCCGGATTTCCTAGAAGCCAATCCTCGCACCGTCGAGGAAAAGGAAAAGTCTTACAACCAGATCATGGGTCTCGGCGGAATGACCCCTCAGAACATCGGATTTGGGGAACCGAAAATCACCCTGATGATGGGAGGACTAACGGCCATGGTCGAATATTCCATCCAGCGGGACGGGGAAGACCGATACCCGTGGGCAGAGTTCTACACGAAGTACGAAGAAGGCTGGTACGCAGACTGCGTATAGCTTCCAGTTAGCACAACAACCCAACAGAAATACCCCCTCCTTGTGCCGATCGCGGTTCTCACATCTCGTGATGAACCGCGGTCGCCAAGAAGATGAGGTTCAACCTCGATACCAACCCTTAACCGGCGCACTCGTTCGTATAATCCACCCGCTGTTGCCTCTCCGAATGGCAATACGACCCACTACGGATTATGGAGTAACGAGTGCGCCCAAATATCGTTTTTGCCTTCGCCGATGACTGGGGTCGATACGCCAGCGCCTACCGAGGCCAACCCGGCGAATCCTCCATCCACGAACTAATCGAAACACCCAACTTCGACCGCATCGCAAACGAAGGAACCCTGTTCCTCAACGCCAACGTCCCGGCTCCAAGCTGCACCCCATGCCGAAGCTCCATCCTCACCGGACGCTACTTCTGGCAAACCGGTCAAGGCGCAATTCTTCAAGGCGCACGTTGGGACGAAACGATCCCCACCTACCCGCTAATTCTCGAAAAAGCCGGCTATCACATCGGCTACACATACAAGGTCTGGGCACCCGGCGTCTCTATCAACGCACCCTACGGCGGCAAGCGAACCCAATACGAATCGGCAGGGAATCGCTTCAACCAATTCTCTGAAGAAGTGACAGAACGACCCAAAAGCCAATCGATCGAGGACGCCAAGCAAGAACTACTCGACGAAACCGGAGCCAACTTCGACAGCTTCCTAAACGCACGCACGGATAGCGACGAACCGTTCTGCTACTGGTGGGGTCCAACCAACACTCACCGCACATGGCAGCAGGGCTCAGGAAAAAATCTCTGGAACATCGACCCCGACGATCTCGAAGGCCGCATGCCCGATTTTCTACCAGACGTACACGAAATAAGGGAAGACTTCGCCGACTACTTAGGCGAATGTCAGGCGTTCGATTCCGGACTCGGAGTCATCATCGAACGACTCGAAGCAGCTGGCGAACTCGACAACACAATGATCGTCGTTTCTGGCGATCACGGAATCCCCGGCTTCCCACGCGCCAAGTGCAATCTCTACAACTTCGGCACCGAGGTCGCTATGGCAGTTCGATGGCCAAAAGAAGTTGCCGAGGGCCGCACTGTTCAAGATTTCGTGAACCTCATGGACCTCGCCCCAACGTTCCTCGAAGCAGCCGGTGTCGACTTCCCCGCCGACATGACAGCCAACAGCCTCATACCGCTGCTCAAATCAGAAGCAAACGGGCAAGTTGAACCCGAGCGGTCGTTCGTCGTCACAGGCAAGGAACGACACAACATCATCGACGGCGCAAAAGAAGGCGAAGCCCTACCCTATCCAATGCGCTCGCTTCGCACGCAAGACTTCCTCTATATCCACAACTTCGAACCCGACCGATGGCCAGCTGGCGACCCCGGAGGCCTCGACGATCCGACCGCCGAACCGCCACCAGCACAAGAACTTCTCGACTCGTACACCGTCGTCTACCCCGATTTTGATAGAGGCCCCACAAGATCGTGGATGATCTTCAACCGCGCCAAGCCCGAAGTCGCACCGCTATTCGAACTCGGATTCGGCAAACGACCGCAGGAAGAGCTATACGACCTGCGATCCGACCCCGACTACATGAACAATCTCGCAACCGATCCCGCCTACGAAAAAACCCGTGAACAACTCCACGGTCAACTCATGCGAATCCTCATAGAACAAAAAGATCCTCGAGTCGTCGAGAACCCACCCCGCTTCGAATTCCCGCCATACGCCGGACCCAACCCGCCAGAATGGGACGCAGAACGACTACGCCAAGAAAAACTAATGCACCCAAACAACTAGATTCTCAGATCACGAAAATGATCAACCTTGTCGTTGCTAGTAGGAACGACGTGGCAACCAGCGGCCTCACTCAACGCAATGTTCAACTCAGCCCAAACGCCCCAGGCACTGTCAACCTGAATTCATTTCAGGATCTACCGTCCAAACCACCAACCACTCTCATTTCAGCCAACCACCAACTAGCCAAAAAACGCGGAGCGCCGTCTGTCATCCTGAATTTATTTCAGGATCTCTCTCCTTCTGCGCAGCGAACACGTCCACAAGCACACATCCCTGCTAAAGTCCCCACATTCCAACCACACACCTCGAAGAAAACCCAACACCCAAAATGCAACGTGTATACATAACCCTCCAAAACGACGACAAAATCGCCATCTACAACCTCGACTCCAACACCGGCGATCTCACCCATCAGGAAGACATCCCAGTCACCGGCGGACCCGCCCCCTTCGCTTTCTCACCAAACAACCAACACGCCTATACCGGCCTCCGTGTCGCCAACAAAATGGCAAGCTTCGACGTTGACGCCGACACCGGATCGTTAACGCCCACAGACACGGTCGATCTCGAATCCGACCCCTGCTTCATCTCCGTCGACGACACCGGACGCCACCTACTCTCCGCCTACTACGGCGCAGGGCACATCGCAGTCCACCCAATCAGCGAAGAGGGATCTGTTGGCGAAAAAGCCACCGAATGGATCGCCACCCGACACCGCGCCCATTGCGCCCACACCGACGCATCAAACAGCTACACATTCCTACCTCACGTCGACGACTCAAACGCCATTTACCAATACAAATTCAACGCCGAAAACGGCAAACTCACCCCAAACACCCCGGCCGTCATTGAACCGCCAGCAGGCGACGGACCCCGCCACTACGTCTACCACCCAAACGGCAAATTCGTCTACTTCGACAACGAACAAGGCTGCAGCGTAACCGCCTACAAATTCGACTCCGAAACCGGAACTCTCGAAGCATTCCAAACCCTGTCAACGCTCCCCGATAACTGGTCTGGCGATAACTCCTGCGCCCAAATCCACATCAGTCCGTCAGGCGATTTCATCTACGCAACAAACCGTGGACACAACAGCGTCGCCATGTACTCCGTGAACCCAAACACCGGCGAACTAACATCGCTAGGACAGCAGCCAACCCTCGGCACACCACGAGCCTTCAACATCGATCCCACCGGAAAATTCATGCTCGTCAGCGGACTCGATAACGGCGATCTAGCAACCTATAAAATCGAATCCACAGGCCACCTAACCCACCTGAAAACCCAACCAATCGGCAACGAACCAATGTGGATCCACATCACCGATCCAATCACCTAGCCACCGACTGGCGACCACCGTGTGCTGTCATTGCGAGGAGGCCCTGCGACGTGGCAATCAACGACCCTACCTCACCGATCGGCCGACTCAGCAACTCGCGTTTCAACATCAACAATCCAACCCATAACATCACCGTCACAATCTCCCCCACCCCAACCAGCACGCAGTAGCTGCACACCTCTGCTTCCCTCCTTCGGGAAGGGGTTTAGAGGCCACGTCGTAGACATACGAGCCCAAGTGCGGCCTCGGCACGCCCGGCTCATGCTAGATTGCAGCGGCGACCAAGTCCGCATCGGACGCCCGGAGCAAATCACACATGAAAATCACATCAATAAAACCCTGGCTCGTAAAAGTCGAAGGCTCCTTCTGGGGCGAATACTTCTTCATCGAAGTTCAAACCGATGAAGGCATCACCGGCTGGGGCGAAATAACAACCACAACCCTCACCGCCAACCGTGCCGTCGCCGGAATAATCGACAAACTCAACGACCTCCTCATCGGGGAAGACCCCGCCCGCATCGAAATGATCTGGCACAAGATCTTCCGGGCCTTCACCTACATGGGCTCCCGAGGCGCAACAACCCACGTCGTAAGCGGAATCGACATCGCACTCTGGGACATCCGAGGCAAAGTTCTAAACCTTCCGATCTACGAACTTCTGGGCGGCAAAGTCCGTGATGAAATCCTGCTCTACACACACCCCGACCAGAAAAACTTCGCAACCGACGAAGGCGTAGAACAAGAAATCAGAAAAATCGTCGATTCAGGTCACAAGGCCCTGAAATTCGATCCGTTCCCATTCACAGGTGAACAAGCCAAGCAAAACGCCGGATACCTCAGTGGAACCCTCGACCGCGCCAGCGAACGAGTAGCAGCCGAACTCACGGCTAAAATCAGAGAAATCGCGGGACCCGATATCGAACTGCTCATCGATGCTCACGGCCGATTCAACGTCCCAACCGCCATTCGACTCTGCAACACGCTCGAAGATGCCGGCGACATCGACTGGTTCGAAGAGCCAGTTCCGGTCGAAAGCTACCACGCACTAAGCCAGGTCCGAGATAAAGTGAACGTGCCAATCTCGGTAGGAGAACGGCTCCACACACGCTGGGAATTCGTAGCGATATTCGAGCAAGAACTCGCAGATTTCGTGATGCCTGATGTGACTTGGACCGGCGGGATTACCGAGTTGAAAAAGATCTCAAACCAGGCCGAGGCCTACTACATACCGGTGTCACCGCACGATGCCAGCGGCCCCATCAACGTACTCGCCGGAGCCCACGTAATGATGACAGTCCCGAACTTCTACAAGCTGGAAACTGCAAACGCCGATCTCACCAAGTACAACGAGTTCATCCAAACCCCACTCGATAATTCCGGCGGCGCGCTACACATGCCAGAAGGACCCGGCCTGGGCATAGAGATGAACATGGACTACCTCAAAGCCAACAAACTCGAATAGCCAGCCGACCTACGCAGCACTTACCCCCTCTCCCAAGGGAGAGGGCTGGGTGAGGGAGAAATCCAAACCTCGCCAACCAAACCCCAAGAGCTAAACCCACCACCGGTCCTCCCCCGGACCGGGGGAGCTAGAGCCGCGTCACAGACATTCGAGCCCAAGTGCGGCCTCGGCACGCCCGGCTCAAACGAGACTGCGACGCGCGACC
>Ga0209501_10005794_pt1 | contig 11308 bp, 7 predicted proteins | sample ArcticOcean_MG_C_4_FD_187434 | JGI IMG/M metagenome (GOLD analysis project Ga0209501, IMG submission 187434) | Marine microbial communities from western Arctic Ocean - ArcticOcean_MG_CB4_134 (SPAdes) (version 2) | ecosystem: Environmental > Aquatic > Marine > Oceanic | place: Arctic Ocean...
TATTTAAAAACCTATTATGAAAAATTTCCTGATTTTTCTTCTTTTGATTTCTATGACCATTCAAGCTCAAAATGATAGTCCTAAAGTAGATAAAGCGTATTCAAAGCAAATTAACCGATTAGCTAAATCAAAAATAATTAAATCTGGTTTTGATTATATTTTTGAATTAGAACCATTTACTCATAATAATTTAATTGAGCTTACAGAAATTGGAGCTCCTCCTTTCAAGGAAGAAAAACGTGCTTCTAGATTTGCTCAAAAAATCAAAGAAATTGGAGTAGATTCAGTTTGGATTGATAGTGAAGGAAATGTTCTTGGACTTTTAAAAGGTGAGGTGGGTAATCGAACAGTTGCTTTAGACGCTCATCTTGATACTGTTTTTCCTGAAGGAACAGATGTTAAAACTCGTATAAGTAATGATACTATTTATGCTCCTGGTATTGCTGACGATACTAGAGGTTTGTCAATGCTCTTGACAATACTTAAAACAATAAAAGATAATAATATTAAGACTAAAGATAATATTTTGATTGTAGGGACTGTTGGTGAAGAAGGATTAGGTGATCTTAGAGGTGTTAAACATTTATTTTATAATAATAGTCCTAAAATTGACTCCTGGATTGCAATAGATGGTGGCGCATTAGGTAGAGTAAATATTAAAGGTTTAGGATCATATAGATATAGGATTACTTTTAAAGGCCCAGGTGGTCATTCTTGGGGCGCTTTTGGTATGGTTAATCCTCATCATGCAATGGGATCAGCAATTGATAATTTTATTGAATTGGCCAATAAATATACTCTTAAAGGTCCTAAAACTAGTTATAATGTTGGAGTAGTCAGAGGAGGCACTTCGGTGAACTCTATTCCTTTTGAGTCTATTATGGAAATTGACATAAGATCTATAAAACCTGCCAGGCTTGATATTATGGAGGGATTACTCTACAAAGCAGTAAATAAAGCGTTAAATAAACAAAATGAAATGAAACGTTCAGGCAAATCCTTGACTGTAGTAATAGATAAAATTGGTAATCGACCATCAGGAGAACTGGAACCTACCCTTCCTCTTATTCAGAGAGCTTTAGCTGCAACTGAATATTTTCAAGAAACTCCAAGATTAACTAGAGGTTCAACAGATTCTAATATTCCTATTTCACTAGGAATTCCTGCAGTAACTATTGGAAGAGGTGGTATTGGTGGAAATGCTCATTCATTAAATGAATGGTGGTATAACAAAGAAGGATTTAAATCTATACAACTAGCATTTTTATTACTATTATCCGAAGCTGGTTTTGAAAAGTAAAAATATTCTATTGATTTTCTAGAGGAACTGATCTAACCTCAACATTAATATCAGAATCAATAATTTTCACAATAAATAAACTTTCATTATCTGAATCAAGCATATCGGAAAACTTCTGCTCATTAATTAATTTATTTACCATCGCAGGAGTTGTATTACTGTGACCCGAAATCAAAACATTTTTCCCATAATTACTTTTAATAAATTCCTGAATATTTATTTTGTTTGGTAAGTATATTTGAGGTTTAATTTTTTTTATATTGGAAACAGGAGTAATAGTTTGTTTAGTCCTATTGTAAGATGTTGTATAAATAGAGTTTAATGGTATACTGTCAAAATATAAAGCCCAGTGCTTCGCCCTATCCATTCCCTTTGTTGTCAAATTTGGGTTTTGTTCGTCTAGATTACTTCTGTCTTTCTCAGCATGGCGAATTAAATAAAATGTTGTACTCTTATTTTTTGTAACTGAAGTAACCTTGTCCTTACAAGATGTTGTTAAACCAAATAATACTGATAAAATAATTAGCCGATTAATCATAAACTTTATTTAGTTCTTTTTAATTTAAAGAATAAACCCCTTAATCTTAGGGTTTATTCTTTAAAAAAGTAATTATTCGTTTTCGCCTTTAACTCTCTCATGAACACTAAAGGTTTGAACTTTACCGTCAGCTATTAAAGCATCATGAATTTGAAAAACAATCACTTCCTTACCCTCAACATTTAATGTCAAATCATGCCCAGAAGTAACCCATTGTCTTAATTCTCCTTCTTTTGTTGTTAGATCATTTGCTATAAAGTATTTTGATGTCCATTTTGGTGAATTTTCTTCAAACCATTTGGTTAAAAATTCTTTATGTGCTTCAGACCCTTCAATATATTCTCCTCTAGGACCTCTAGCTGTAAAGTTATCAGAATTCATGCTCATAATGGTCTCAAGATCTCTTTCGTTATGAGCTTTAATATATTTTTCCCAAACTTCAACATTAGTCATTGATCCAGCTACTAATGTTCTTTTTTCTCCTTCATCTGATACGTCATAACCTATAACTAGAGGTGGTACTTCAGGCGGTGATGGCACAGGTGGTGGAGTTGGAGTTGTTGTATTATCTCCGAATTGACATGACATAAGAATAGATCCTACAAATATCAATGCTATAATATTTTTCATTTTTATTGATTTAATATTAAGTTCAAATATAAAAAAAACTCTTTCAAACATATATGTTATTAATTATTTAAATGTATTCACTTTTATATTGAAAGTGAAAATAATTACTTAATTAAACTGAAAAATGATATTTTATAAATAATATATCTTTGACTGATCCAATCATTCAAAAATTATATCACAAAATTAATAAGCTATTACAGAATCATTATAAAAACCTGGTTTGTCGTAAAGATCATCTCACTGAAAGGGAAATCAATAATTGATAATTATTAATAATCTATTCTTTGTGAAATCAAAACCTATATGTTTTTGGGTGTCATTTTTTGTTTTCAAAATTATTTTTGGACAATTAACCCTTGCACCTTCTTTAAGTGCTGAAGGAGAACAAGTTTACTGTCCACAATCTGAAGAGTTTATAATCACAAGCTTTAAAATTGATAATCTGGATCCCAATACAATAAACTCAGTCTATATCCAAATATCATTGGGTTTTGTTTCTTCAGAAGATATACTTAAACTAAGTGGTTCTCATCCGAATATTACTAGCTATTGGAATTCTGTAGAAGCAAAACTAACTTTAACATCTATTACAGCAGGTGAGAATTCAAATTCAGATCTTATAAATGCTGTTAAAGAAGTAGTTTTTTACAGCAGTAATCAAAATTTATCAAATGACAAGACATTTTCTTTCACTCTTGGTTCAGCAAATTACCTTCCTTCAACAGATCATTATTATGAATTTTTTCCTAGCATAAATATTACTTGGAGTAATGCAAAAAATTTAGCTGAAAATAAAACTTATTTTGGGCTTCAAGGATATTTAGTAACTATTCTTTCACAAGAAGAAGCAGATATTTCAGGAAGTCTAACCAATGGTGTAGGTTGGATTGGTGGATCAGATTCAGAAAATGAAGGCACTTGGAAATGGGTTACTGGGCCAGAAGCTGGAACTATATTTTGGACTGGAACAAGTACTGGAACAACTGAAAATTATGCTAATTGGAATAATAACGAGCCTAACAATTTAGGTAATGAAGATTATGCTCACATTACTGATCCTTCTATTGGTTTTTCGGGATCTTGGAATGACCTTCCGAATACTACAGCAACTTCTGGTCCATATCAATCACAAGGTTATATGGTTGAGTATGGAGGCTCTCCCGGTGATCCTGAGCTCCAAATTTCTGCAAGCACAAAATTAATAATACCTAAGTTAATTAGCTACACTCCTGGTGAAGCTTGCCTTAGCGAATCTATCACATTAACAGCAAATGCAAATCATTCTGACATTAACTGGTATAATAGTGCTGAGGGAGGGACAGTTCTCCACTCAGGGACTTCATTTAATGTCCAAATATCAGACACAACAACCTATTGGCTTGATATAATTCCTGGTGAATGCATAAATGAAATCAGAACACCTGTTATTGCAACAGTTCATCAATATCCTGAAATTATTGAAAGAAATCTAATTATTGAACAGTGTGATAATGACTTAATTAATGATGGGAAAACGCTCTTTAATTTAAAAGCATTTGAACCATTAATTTCCCTAAATCATCAAGAAGAAACATTTGAATTTTATAACGAATCTGATTATAATATTGATTCATTAATTTCAAACCCCTCTGAATACATAAATTCTAATTTTGAAGATCAATTATACCTAAAAATTATAAATCCTTTTGGATGCTTTGAAACTGCTACACTTACTTTAAAAGTTGCTGCCAGTTTAATTGAATCTGACTTTCTTCTTGAGTTTGAAAAATGCGAATCTGAATTTAAGCTTTTTGAACCAGGTATTGAAATTTGGGACACCACAACCTTAGAGACTATTCGGCAAACTCTTATTGATTCTGACCCTAAATTCTCAGCTCAAAATATAACAATAACATTTTATTTTAATGAAAATGATGCTTATTTAAGACTAAATAAAGTTGAAGAACAAAATGAAGAATTTATTATGAATGATCCTTATGTTCAAAATATTTGGGCTAGAGTCGATAATATCGATTTAAATATAATTTCTTGTCTTGGGATCAAACAGGTTGCAAATCTTCGAGTAAAAAAACTTCCTGAATTTGAATGGATAGATAATATTGATATTGTTTGTCTCAACTTAGATCCTGTTTTATTAAAAGTTCAAGCATTAGATGATCGAGAATATAATTATACTTGGACGAAAGACGGATTAAATTTAAACGCGGGAGGAGAAGGAAAAATATATATAAACGAAGGTGGGCTATACAAGGTTACTGCAGTCACTACAAGCGGAACTTCTTGTTCTAAAACCATAACAATAGCACTAATGTCATCTGAAATTGCAAATATTACCCAAGCAGACCTGGACATAATTGATCAGGCTGGAGATACAGGCTCTGTAGAGATTAAAAAAGAAAATATAGGTATTGGAGATTATGAATTTGCAATAGATGATATTTTTGGGTTTTATCAAGATTCACCATACTTTGACAATCTACTTCCAGGTATTCATAAAGTCTATATTAAGGATAAAAATAATTGTGGGGTAGCAGAAATTGAAGTCTCTATTTTAGGTCACATGAAGTTTTTTAGTCCAAATGGAGATGGAGTAAATGATTATTGGAATGTGCTAGGTGTAAGTCAAAATTTTCAACCAAAAACCAGAGTTTATATCTATGATCGAAGAGGTAAATTATTAATTGACTTAAACCCCTTAACCAACGGTTGGGATGGAACATATAATGGTTTAAATCTGCCTCAAGATGACTATTGGTTTCATGTTTATTTTGAAAATGGAAAAGAATATTCTGGACATTTTAGTTTATTAAGACCATAATTATGATAAAATATTTAAAATGTATTTTATTTATGGTGATTCTTCTCAATAGTTTCAATGTTAAATCACAGGGTTTTATCCCAATGTTTAATGAATATCTTTCTGAGAATCTATATGTAGCTCATCCAGCGATGGTTGGTGTTAATCTTTCAGGAACTAGAATTCAATTTGGAAGCAGAAAACAATGGTTTAACATTAAAGAAGCACCAGGTACTAATTTGCTAACCCTAGAATATAAAGCCAAAGCAAATTCTATCTTGGGTGTTCAAATAATTAATGACCATAATGGATACCATTCAAAAAAATCTCTTTATTTAACCTACGGATATCGTATTTATTTAAATGATGAAATATGGAATACAAAAAGATCTTTTCCAACAAAAAATGATAATATCAAAGAATTATCATTTGGATTAAGCTTAGGATCAGTAAAATATAATTTAGATCAAACTAGTTTTGATTCAAGAATTGTTGATCCTTTATTAATGAATAATTCAAGTCAACAAAGTTATCTTACTTTTGACATAGGAGCAGCATATATTTCTACTCATTTATCTTCTCAGTTTTCTATAAAAAATATAACATTAAATCCTTCTAGCTCAAATAATGAAGAATCTAACGTTTTTAATTCCACCAATTTCAAACATTATTTATTTTCTATACAATATGAAATATATTCAGATAATGGATGGAATTTAGAGCCCTCATTTCTGATACAATATTTAGAAAAAACAAAAGAGAGGAGCTCCGATTATAATATAAAACTTTATCGAATTATTCCAACTGGTAGAATTTGGATAGGTATTTCATATCGTAGAAATTCAGTAGGAATCTCATATGAAGATAATGGAACTATAATAAACCAATATTATAGGCACTTAACTCCAATTTTAGGCTTGAATTATAAAAAATATGTGTTTTCATATCACTATACTTCTAATCTTGGAAAACCTAACATAGGGGCATCCGGGCTCCATTATTTTACAATAGGAATAATCCTTTAAAGATCGTTTTAAGTTATTTAAAAACAAATAACTAACTTTAAAACAAACAATTGTGTTGAGGTTTATAATTGTTTTCATCGTTAGAAAAATATAATAATTTAAAAAATGAAAAATTCTTTAAACAGACGAAAATTTATTGGCACCAGTTTATTTGCTTCAGCTGGACTTGTTTTAAAAAGTAATAAAATATGGGGCGCTCCTAACTATATACCATCACTTTTTAAGCCAAATTCTAAAATTAATGGTGTTCAATTGGGGATGATTACATATTCATTTAGAGAGATGGAAGATCAGAGTGCAGAAGCTATATTAAAAAATGTTTTAGAATGTAATATTAGTGCAATTGAATTAATGGGTGATATAGCCGACACTTTTGCAGGAGCACCTAAAAGTCCCATTAATCGTAGAAAATATTACAGGTTTATGCGTGGCAATCTGGAAGGCACTTTAACTCAAGATCAGAAAAATGAAATGAAAGAAATGGAAAAGGAAATAAAAGCCTACAATGAAATCAAGTCTAAATGGCGTGAAAATAGTTCTATGAAAGCTATTGAAAAACTTCGAAAAATGTATAATGATGCTGGTGTAAGTATTTATGCTTTTAAACCCAGTCGTTTATTAGGTCCTAAAAACACTGATGCTGAAATTAAATGGGCGATGCTGGCAGGAAAAACTCTTGGGGCTTCACACGTTACTGTTGAACACACAAAAGATGAGGCGCTTACACTTAAATTGGGTCAAATTGCAAAACAGTTAGATATTTTTGTTGCATATCATGGACATGCACAACAAACTCCTATATTATGGGATACGGTTCTTAAACAATCAACTAATAATGCCATTAATTTAGATTTAGGACATTATGTTGCCGCTGGAAATACTAAACCTCTACAAATTTTAAAAGACCATCATAAAGAAATTAAAAGTATACACATAAAAGATCGCCAGAATCCTGAAAACGGGAAAAAGAATATGTCTTTTGGAAAAGGAGATACACCTATAATTGAGGCGCTTCAATTAATTCGTGATAAGAAATATAATTTTCCAGCTACAATTGAATATGAATATGAAACACCTAAAAACTCTACTATTATAGCAGAAATACAAAAATGTGTTGAATATTGTACAAAAGCGCTTCAATCATAAATATTTAAAAAGCAACCCTGTTCTATTGCCTTTATGTAACTAATTGAAATCAATTGCAATTTATAAATCAACCGAATAAACTATAAATGAATATGCTTAATTTTTAACTGCAAGTTTGAGTTAAAACACTTCTTCTATTCCTTTTTTATTAATGTGGTATAAAAACTCCATTAATTTAATGGAGTTTATTTGAGTAACTTTGCCGTTTTTAATTACTTAAACCTTTCCCAAATGAATAATCGACATTTACTCACATTACTTTTCATCACTCTTCTGTGGGTGTCATCCTGTTCGGTAACAAAAAAAGAAACAACTCAAATTGCTTGGGATAGTTGGGGTGTTCCTCATATAACTTCTAACAATGTAGAGGAACTTTTTTTTGCTCAAGGCTGGGCACAAATGCATAATCACGCTAATCTTATTATAGAACTATATGGAAGCGCACGTGGTAAAGGAGCAGAATACTGGGGAGAAAGCAAACTACAAGACGATATCCTCATCCACACCTTAGGTTTTGAAGAATTGGCAATAGAATGGGAAACTAATCAAGATCCAGAAACCAAACGAATCTATAAATCGTTTGTGAATGGACTAAATGCGTATGCTGAAAAACATCCAAAAGCAATTGAGAAAGCCAATAAAATCGTTTTGCCTTTAACCACGAAAGATCTGAATATGCATAGTATGTATGTTATTTTCACACGCTTTATTGGAGGAAATGATCTTGGTCGTGTGAAGCGATGGCCAGATATGGGTAGTAATACTTATGCAATTGGTCCAAAAAAATCGACTTCGGGGAATGCAATGTTGGTGCAAAATCCACACTTGCCATGGTGGAAAGAATTTATCTTCTTTGAATCCCACTTTAAATTGAATGGTGAAAACATGTATGGGGCTAATTTGGTTGGTATGCCAGGAATTTCTATTGGATTTAATGACCATTTGGGATGGAGCCATACCGATAATACTATTGATAATGCAGACACTTATGAGTTAGACCTGAAAGAAGAAGGATATGTTCTTGATGGTAAAATCGAAAAATTTAAGACTTCTAAAAAAAAGCTCCAGATCAAAAAAGCGAACGGAAATCTAAGAGAACATGAAATTACAGTACTAAAAACTGTTCACGGGCCTGTTGTTAATCAAAAAGAAAATAAGGTTTTAGCAATTCGTATGGTGGGTTACGATCGTCCTAATATGTTTTTACAATGGTGGGAAATGATCAACAGCACCAATTTTGACGAATTTGAATCAGCATTAAAAATGGCACAAATTCCCTTTTGGAATGTAATGTATGCTGATAAAACGGGAGAAATTTTTTACCTATTTAATGGGTTAGTTCCAAAGCGTAATGAAGATAGTTGGGCATACTGGGATCGTATTATTCCAGGTGGAAAGTCCTCTGACATATGGACTGAAGTACATCCATATGAAGATTTGCCCAAAATAAAAAATCCTGAAAATGGTTGGTTGCAAAATGCTAATGATCCGCCCTGGACTAGCACTATTCCGATAATATTAGATCCAAATTCATATCCTGATTATATGGCACCTAAACACATGTATTTTCGAGCACAACGATCCGCTCGAATGCTTCTAGAAGATGAATCAATTACTTTTGAAGAATTACAAAACTACAAACTCAACACCCGTTTAGAATTTGCTGATCGAATTTTAGACGATCTATTTGAAGCGGTGGATAACTCAAACTCGGAAAAGGCAAAAGAAGCTAAAATAGTCTTAGAAAATTGGGATAGAGAGGCTAATGCTAATAGTAAGGGAATGCTCTTGTTTTATAATTGGGCAAAAAAATTTGGTGTCTCAAATGTCAAAAACTATACTACTCAATGGAATATTGAAAACCCAAACACAACCCCTGATGGGATAGCTAATCCAGTACTTGCTGTACAATTATTAAAAGAAGCAGCATTAGAAGTTGAAAGTAAATTTGGGCGTTTAGACCCTCCTTGGGGAGATTATTATCGAATTAATTATAATGGGAAAAATCTACCTGCAAACGGAATTGATGGTTCAATGGGTGTTTTTCGAGTTGCCTGGCCAGCTGGTAATGACAAAAACAATATGTATGTAGGTGGAGGAGATTCTTGGGTTGCTGTCATTGAATTTAGCAAAAAAATAAAGGCTAAAGTTTTGCTCAGTTATGGAAATGCTTCACAAAAAGAATCAATACATAATGGCGATCAATTAGAATTGTTTTCCAAAAAAGAATTACGCAATGCCTGGATTTATCAAGAAGACATAAATGCAAATACGGTAAAAATTGAGAGTCTTAGCGGAAATAATTTCATAATTCTTAAAGATTAGTATTGACTAATGAATCTATAACTTTTGACTTAACCATCACTAAAAAAACAAACCCTTATAAATTTAATGGTTTTTAGAAAGTGTTTGAGATATGTTATGTGTATTCTAAAATCGTTTAAAATTTAAAGTGTGTAAAATGTTAATTCCCATCACAACCAGGTTTGGCATCTAAATCTGATTCCAAACGCACATTGCCCAATCCAATATCAACACCCGTTCGTGCTTTGATTACTAATGCAGAAGTGATGTTGGTCATGTCTAGTCCTAATTTTTCAAAACAGCTTAAGCTAATTCTATACTCGTTCCAGTCGCCACTTATGGTAATGTCTAATGTATTATCGCAGGTAGCACTGTCATCACATTGGCCAATTTGTACAACAGCATCAGAACCAGTAAATGATTTTGCATTAAAAGTTAATTCCATAGCACCATTTGACTGACGCGCCATATCATTTGGCTTAGCAGAAGAAATGCGCAAATAATCTCCATCAGATTTAGTCCAATTAATTCGTAAGGCATCTTCTTGAGCTATATGGTCTGTTTTACTTATAATCAATCCGCCGACAGATGTTGGGAAGCTTGCAATTTGCTTTACCAAATCTCCAGAGCTTAGCCATAAACCCCAAGGAGCAACTGCAGTTCCTTTGCTGTAGAATTCACCTGTTGAAGCTACGTCGCTATTTTCTAATCCGGATTTTTCTGGGAATACATCAAGATTGTCTGTACTAGCATAGGCAAGTCCGTACCCAAATTTAAACAGAGCTTCATTGTTTTCAGAAACTACAGCGCTGGCTGGCCATGTAAAAGACAATCGACCCATGAAATCGTGTGATGGATCTCTCTGGAATAATAGATCAGAAACACCACCACCTTCACTTCCAGGTAACCATGCAGCAACAAATGCATCAGAATTATTAATCTCTGGATTCGTCCACATTGGACGTCCGGATAAGAATACAGATACTACAGGAATTCCTTTGTTTTTATAGGCACCCAATTTGTTAACGTCAAATCCGTTAGGAACAAAATCTAAGTTCTCACGATCTCCTTGAAATTCTGCGTAAGGATCTTCTCCATATACCGCAATCACAGCATCCGCTTTTATAGAAGTATCACCATTTGGAGAGAAAATTACTTTTCCACCTGCTTCATTAACGACTTCTTCAATACCATGTAAGATAGATGCTCCATTTGGGAATTCATCATTGGTATGACCAGTTCCTTGCCAAGAAAGTGTCCATCCACCACTGGCTTTAGAAATGCTAGCAGCACCATCTCCAACAACCAATATTGTTTTAGAAGCATCAATAGGCAATACTTGGTTGTTGTTTTTAAGCAGTACCATAGATTCTCTTACCGCTTGTCTTGCAATGGCTCTGTGTTCTGGCAAGCCCAAAAAGCTTTGTTTACCCGCATTGGCACGCGTACTCGGAGCACCTTTTTGAAAAACACCTGATACGAGTTTTACTCTAAGAATACGACGAACGGCATCGTCTAAACGTTCCATAGAAATGGTTCCATCTTTTACTTGTTGTAGAGTACTT
>Ga0209501_10005795_pt1 | contig 11307 bp, 10 predicted proteins | sample ArcticOcean_MG_C_4_FD_187434 | JGI IMG/M metagenome (GOLD analysis project Ga0209501, IMG submission 187434) | Marine microbial communities from western Arctic Ocean - ArcticOcean_MG_CB4_134 (SPAdes) (version 2) | ecosystem: Environmental > Aquatic > Marine > Oceanic | place: Arctic Ocean...
AATTATCATTCAACTCCTCAATGATTGCTTCACCGCAGACCAAACATTATCACCATTTATATAAAAATCAGTAAACATTTCCCCAACTGCTCTAGCCACATCTCCCCAATTTAAATCATGACCGAATATTATACCTTCTTTTTGTACTTTTGGTGCCCATAATTCAATATCACGTTTCACAGTTTCGTAAGTATGATCAGCATCAATAAATATAAAATCTAAAGATTCATCCTCAAAATGTGCATGAGCCTCATCAGTTCGTTCTTCATATATTTTGACTCTAGATGAATATTTCTGCAATTCATCAAAAACTATTTCTTTCCGTTTTTTTAATGAATTTTCATGTTCGTATGTTTCTAATTTATTATCATCCTGTAATTCCCAAATATCAACACCATACATAAACAAATCTTCATTTTCATTCAATAAATTGAAAAGTGTTTCTCCTTCAGACACACCCAATTCACAGCCTGTTTTAAAATCAAACGCTTTAATATAAGCAGTAAGAACTTCCCACCTATCAACGTGTATGAACCCTGACTTAAATGGATAAGTAAGATATATTTTCTTTTCTAATATTTCTTTAAAAGGTATTTTTCTGGCAAGTACATCCCTATCATCCACAAGCATATCAAAAAACGATCTTTTTATGTGTTCATCAATTTCTTTTTCGGGGTATCCATTATCCATTAACCAATCTTCAATATTACTTAATTCCTCTAATGGTATGAGTTTGGGAAACCCATACTTATCTCCTGAGGGAGGATCCACCATAACCTTATGGTTTTTCATCATATAATATTGCTCACTGTCAAATGTCATATTTTATTTTTCATTATCAATGTTAAATATACCCCATTTTGCTATAAAATAAGAATCCACAATATCCGAAAGAGGGTTGGGAATTGTTAGGGGGGCACTGTGGGGGGCGTAGGGCGGTGAAGCGTCTTCAAGGAAACGCATATCAGTTTCTTTTACAAAAGTTTCATACATATCTACTTTACTGGCATTACCCTTTCCAGTAGCAAATTTCTTAATTGATGTAGGGGCAATTGTTGTAAAGGGGATTTTTGCTTCCCATAATTTATATTTTAATAGCCCCATATTTTCGGCAATATTAAATACTCGACCAACAGAACCATATGAATAATCTTCCATGACTACATGGTCACAATGCTGTAATAATTGTATTGCCCAAGTAGAAATCATATCATATCTATCCGTTTCACTTAAATAATTTTCAAATGGAGGGTAGGGTATAAAATTACTTAAATTTTCATCTGTGGTCCACCTCCACCTCCGTTTTTTATCATTAGATATAAAATGATAAGTACACATATTAAAGTCAAACCGTCTATCATTTTGTTCCTCGCATATACATATAGCTGGTGAATTGAGAGAATAATCTATACCAGATATTTTGCGCATTACACCTAATCCCAATTATCATCATATTCATCATTATCTATTTCTATTATTACTCCACAAAACGGGCAATACATAGGACTATTTGATACATTATCTTCATCAAATTTTAATTTGTATGGCGATCCACACGCATAACAATCCATATCCTCATTTATTATATCATTTTCTAAATCATCTTCCATAATTTTTTTATCCATTAAACTTCACAGGCTCCAGCTACACACGCCAATTCTTGAGAAGAGATAGTAAAATCTTTTTGTTCGTAATCTGATAATTTATCCCATTCAACATTTTTAGGCATGATTTTTAACATTTCTTGATATTCTTCCTTAGTACAATCTTGATATGGTGCTTGCCTATAAGAATGTTCACTAAAAGGTAGAAAAGAAATTCCAGAAATATCATCAAAATTTTCATATACCCAGGCGCCCACAGAAAACCATTCATCTTCTTTAACAGATATTGTAATACTTGGTTTATGCTCACACCAATGTTCAGCATAAATTTTCCATATTTTTAAATGGTCTAAAGCTGATAAATCTTTTCTAAAAACTGTTGATGTTGGCGATTTCATTGGAAATGAAAATACAGTAGTATGAGCTGGTTTAGTTACATCCTCCTCATTTGGGAATCCCTCATCTTTCATCATTTTACAAAGAGGATCTTTATTATCTGACCTAACTGTCCTAATAAAATATGGAGAATGTCTGGCGTGTATACCAGAAGCCGAATCAACAAGCTGGGAAACCGTACCACTAGGTTTTACACACGTAATAGCAGCTGATCTATTGATTCCCAATGCTTTTGAATAAAGTTTATTTGTTTCAACGGCCGTATTTCTGAGATTTTCTAATAGTTCTTCAATGCCCTTCTTTTTACCATTTGTAAGATTATTGTCCATTATTCCGGTAAGAGAAACTCCCAATAATCGTTCTTCATCGCAATTTCTTTCCCATTTTTTTGACAAATATCTGAAATTGGTAAGAGTTGATTGAAAGGTGCCAAGGATAGTCGCATTTCGCACTTTCTTTTGTAAAGATCCGAGATCATCATCGGGTCGGACGACAACTTCCGTAAGGTTACAGAATTCTCTTGACCGTAAAATGATTTCGCTGCATGGATTTGTACCAAAATCTGATCGTGCCAATCTTCGTTGAATGTATGAGCCATTACTATCCTTTTCTCTTGTGTTTAAAAGTGCCACTTGTTTCTCGGCTGCTTTAGAATTATATATACCCCTTTCACCAGATTTTGAATCATATAATGATAACCATTCTCTTAAAATTGTTCCTATATCTGGTTTATCATGATAATTTGCGGAATTATTTGCCAATGCTCGGTGTACAGCTGTTTCCCACCAATTACCAGATTTTGATTGTCTCATTTCTCTGTCACGTAGATCGGATAATGAAATAAGAGCTGATCTCCGTACACCACCAACCACTACAATTTCCGCTGTTTTACATACAATATCATGACATTCAATTGGTCTAAGTTTTCTTCCAGCTGCAGTTTTAAATGTTTGTATTGAAAATTTAAACAAATCTTCAAGAGGTCCTGGACCAGAAGCGCGACCTCCAAATGTTTTTAAAGGTGCTCCGGCTTCACGAACCCTACTCAAATCCCATTGAGGAACCTGACCCACCCAGAGTAAATTAAGTAATTCTTTAAATGCCTTAGCCCAACCTAATTTAGAATCTGTTACGATAATAGTTGTTTCAGTATCATAAAATATATCGGCAATACTGGGCAAATTATTAACATATTCTTCTTCAACAGAAAATCCTATTCCAGTGCCATTCATCAATATATAAAGAATTTCATCGAAAGACCTCGGGTGCTCTACTTTTATATATGCGCAATTATATCCAGCAACATTTTCTTTTTGTAATGCCTCACCAGCTGTCATTAAACATCTCATAGATGGCATAATTTTCAAATTTACTACATAAGATTCAAGTTCTATTCGTTCATTTTTTTGTAATATATAATTACAACGTTCCTTTAAATGGCGTTCAAAAAAATCAAAATATCTTTTAACTGTTTCTTCCCATGTTTCTCTTCTTTTATTTTCATAATCCCAACGTGCATAACGTGAAAGGTGTATAAACTTCATGTATTCAGTCATCATTTGGTCGACCATTCAACATTCTCCTTTATAAGTTGTCAATTTTTTCTAAAAATTCTGTTTCTTCTCGTCCTGATAATCGGTTAGTCGCGACAATATTATTGAGATTGTCTTTTATAATCTCCATTTCCTGTTTTGAAAATGTTACGCTATTCAAAACATAATCTTCAAACGCTTCACAACATAATGGAAATGTTGGTTTCACCAATTCATACATAGCATTTGCATAATCTTGTATTTCTTGTTGCGCATGTTTATCACCTCTCAATTTAACTACATGAAAAAAATTATGAAGGTCTATTTTCCATATAACTTCAGTATAATTCGAAACAGGAAGTACGATTCTAGCCAGCTCTCTTGTCAAATCTTCTCTCAATAAATTTTGGTATGAAATTGTCGCATTGTCAAAAATTCTATTCATTTCAAAATGAATTAATCCCTTGGTTTCTATTATTTCGTCTCGCCCCTGTTTATTTGTTTCCGATTGTTTTTGTAAATAATCTCCCTCTGGCAGGTAAAATTCATCACTCATTACAGAATAACGACCCGAATACTCATTAAGATTTGCCGTCCTATGGCGAACTAGCTGACGCATTACAAAAATTGGGAGTTTTAAATGGAACTTGACTTCACACATTTCAAATGGTGATGTGTGTTTGTGTCTCATTAAATAACGAATAAGGTTTCTTGTCTGACTGACTTTTCGGGTACCTTCTCCGTAACTGATTCGGGCGGCATTTTCTACTTCTTCATCATTACCCATTACATCTAGTAATTTTACAAATCCATGCTCATGGATTGTACGAGTACCATAATTCACTAATTGTGTTTTTTCCATAATGACATTCTCGCTTGTGCATTTAAACCATTAAATGTATTATTATTAATCATATTCAAAACATTATCTTTAGAGATACCAGAAAGTATCATATCGTTAATATCTTTTTGTTGACATGTATCAGGCCAAATACAAACCTTTAATCCTTTATCAATGATGGAATGCATTTTTTTGGTTATTTCACGATTCCGAGGTTCATTGTCATATATTATGATACTGTTTTCTTTATCAATATTTGTTACTAAATCTGAACCCGCACACGCCAAAGAATTTGGAAGAAATAGAGAATCAAAAGGACCTTCGACAATATATGTAGTCTTTTTAGAATCCCAGCGGTCGAGCCCAAAAATCTTTGAATTGTCTATTTTTGTCTTAACTGTAATATATCTTAATTCTGAATTGTCTAGGGATCGTCCCTGTGCGGCCATTAATACTCTATTTTCATCAAAAAATGGTATAACTATTCTTTTGTCATTTTTATATAATGAATCATATTTTTCTTCAGAAATTGTATTTACCCATTCCCGAAAATCTTCACAATAGTATATATCATTATAGAATTCTTCGGGAATTTTTCTATTAGAAATATATTCTCTAGCATAGTGATCTGGATCTAAGTCTGATATGCTAGGTAATTCAATTTCTGTTTTCTTGGGTTTGAATTTAGGAGGGGTAAATTTAATAGTTTTTTCTTGTGATGTTGGTGTATGAGTTTTACCTTCAGAATATTGTTCCATTATATATTGATTATGAAGGTGTGGATCAATTATTTTTATAAAATTTCCCACACTCATTCCAGCGCCACAATTATGACATTTTACAAATAAACTATTCTTTTTTTGATAAAAATATAATCGAGCTTTATTTTTATTTTTTTGGGAATCTCCGCAAAGAGGACACCGAGAATTCCATAAAAACTCTCGTACCCGTTTAAATTTACCTAAACGAGGACTGAGTAACATTATATATTTTTGATCGATATAAGTAGACACAAACACATTATATAAAAGGTGGGGGTTTATCCGGCAGAATTGAACAAATTAATAATAACATCTTCGTCTAATTTGTATTTTTTTCCCAATTCATAACAGGGCATCATATCTCTACTACCCTTGCTTTTAATACTCACAGCCAATTTGAAGACTTTCATCTCTTCTTCTGTTACGTTTTTTGTTCTCATAACTTAATTAGCTCTACCATAACGGAGATATAACATTGCTCCGGTTTGACTGTTTTTTAAAATAATAGGCGCTTTTGGATTATTTCTGCCATATTGACGTATTGATTCACCAGTATCATCATTTCCTACATATTTTTCATATCTAAGATATTTTCGTTTTCCCATACGACAAAGTTCAAAATGAGTGGGGTTAACATCAAACACATTAATACCAGCAAAGGAATCAGAATTTTCACTAACTAACCACTTTTTTCGTTTTTTTCTACGTGCACCTGGTTCACTTTGGTCACTACCTAATTTAGAAGTTGTGTCAGCCCCAATACCGGCAACACCTGACACACCCGTTTCTTCATTATTTTTAAGTTTATATTTTCTTCCTTCACCAAAAGCTTTTATATCTCTTGCCTGCCGTGGCATCTTTTTAGATTTATATCCTGGTCCGAATAGACTTTTAAAAGCGGGAGAATCTTTTAATTTATTAATCTTCCCTCCCTTCTTTTTAAATGCCAACATTGCTTGCTGAAAGGTTTGTTCAGCGTCTGCTGATCTATCTTCATCAACTTCTTTTTTTCTTTTTGGTAGCCCTTTATGTTTTGTACTAGCAAAATCTTCTACATCTTCTGGATCCATTTCCTTTGCTGCTTTTTCTGCTTCAGGTGAACCAGACGCCTTTCCTTTTTGGATCGATCTTACAATCCCCATAAATTTTTGTTGTTGTTGACTTACTGCTTTTTCTGATACATATTCTTCTGTTTTAAGTCTAGGCCATCCTCCCTTTTTGAAAGATTTTTCAAATGCTAATTGTGCTTTCTTTAAATCCTTTTTCTTGACAACTATCCCATTATTTTTCAATTCCCATTTTATTCCTGCATCATCTAATGCCATTTTTGCTTGTAGTTCCTGACTTTCACTAATCTCAACGTCTTCTTTCAACACCTTTGGTATTTCGTTTTCTGGAGTTATCGCCCATCCCATTACCTTTTCATCTGCTGTATTATTTTTTGGCTTCTTTAGTCTTCCACCAATCTCATCTACAGACATACCTTTCCATCTTTTATTTTTCTGTGCGGAATCTGCTCTAAAATATGTTCTATCACCATTCTTATATTCTTGATGATAAACTGCTCCCACTTCCCACGTTTCATCCAGTTCAACTTCCTCATGTTGGTTCAAAGGGACACCATAATCTTTATTCAAAATTAATCTAGCATTCATCGAAATAAAAGGAATATCCGCTTTAACAAGTTGTGTCAATGCTTCTTTATCTTTTGCAAGTTGTTTTACTATTTTCTCTAATTCTACATTTTGACCTAAACTAAGTCTTTTACCTCTTAATGATTCATATTTCTTTTTCATGGCATCTATCATGTCAGATGAAAATTTTGCTTCATTAAATTCAACTTCTTCTTTTCTACCGTACGCCTTGAGGTCGTCATACCTTTTCATTTTCTTCTTTTTTCTATAATCCTGTATATCTTTAGCCATTTTCTCATCTTCTTTGCCCCTAGAAGCTGATACCTTGTAACCACGATATTTTTGTGAACCAGTAGCCGGAGACGGCGGTTGTTTTTCTACTTTTCCACCCGATTTCTTATACTTATATTTTGCAAGTGCCATTTTGATCATATCTTTTCGTGATGCTGCTTCTCTTACTTCTATATCGGGGTTTTCTGTCTCTGGATTATAGACATATGTTTTAATTTTTAATTGAGGAAATTGTTCCTTTAATTTCTTTTGCTTCGTTTCAAAATCTCTCTCAACTTCTTCTTTTGGCCCATAACCTTTAGGAGTTACATCTATCCAGTTTACTTTTTCTTTACCTTTTGCAACACGTGCTGCAACTTCTGGTTTTAAATTTCCGTCTTTATCAAAGAACTTTGCAAGATGGGGTGGGAGTTTAGATGCTTCATCAAGTTCAACTCCACGGGCATATACAACCTTTTCATCCAGTTCCACAGTAAGGGATTCATAATCTCCTTTTTGAAAAATATCATCTACATATTTTTGAGCTTTGCTACCAGAATTGAACTTACCAAGTACTTTACCAGTTTTTCCATCTGTAACTTTATACTTACCTTTTTTCCATCCTTCTTCAACTTCTTCTTTTTTCTTCAACTTTTTTAATTTATCATCTCTTTCTTGTTTTTTAATATCCATCATGGACTGGAATTCCTGCATCTCGACTTCTTCTTTCAATTTTACATAAAATACCCTACCAGGTTTAATTACAGAACCACCAACCTTAGCCGCATGTTTTTCTGCTTGAGTACTATTTGTAAATTTATAAGCTTCCATTCCATATTTTGTTTTTCTAGCAGAAACAACATGACCTGTATTGAGTTTAAAAGACCCCAATTCTGGCTCTTTCTTTTCTTCTAAATCTTTTTCTGCCCATTCTTTATATCCATTAACTTCTTCTTCATATCCCTTACCATATCCACTAGATCCATGTCTTAACTTATCCTGTTTTCCTCCAAAAGCAAAATGTCTCTTTTTCTTCTTTTTTTCATCTTTCATTCTGTCTCTATAAGTACTCGCCTCAGTTTCAAGTTCTTCTTCAGGAATTTCATTCACGATGATTTTGGCTTTTTCTCCCGGTGTGACTTTTTTATATTTTTTGACTAATTTGTCCGTACCTTCTTCACCGGCAAATTCATATAAATTCCATAGTTCAAACCATTCTTCATATTTCCGTCTGTCAATCCCTAACTTTTTAGCTTCATCTTCAAGGTCGTCAATTTCTTGGTCCTTTTCACCACCCGAAGGCTTTTTAGCAAGTTGTTTGGCTTTATTCATAAGATATAACTTATTTGCCAACATAGACGCCTCACTAGTGAAAACAGAAAATGATTTTTTCTCTGATTCATTAATAAGTTGTTTTACTTGCGTATGTGTTTCATCACTATCCGTAAACTTATTAAACTCTTCTTCTAGATAAGCCATATCAGTATGTAACCTTTCATCTGTAGAATTTTCTTTAAGTAATAAAAACAGAGCGGCCGCATAAGTGGCCAATTTAGTAGAACCTCCTGGAACTTTAGCTAATAATTTTTTTAGATTCCACACTAAACTATCAGAAAGAGTATATGATTCCCGTTCACTATGAGTTTCAAGTTCGGCTCTCTTTTTTAAAATTGTACCCTTTTTATCAATAACACCTAACTTGAATGCTGGTGTTTTGTGAAAAGGTGTAATTAATTTTTTGATGAATTGGTATACAAAATATACGTTACCAACTGAGCCAATAATGCTTGCCATTAAATCTTCCTAAGTTTTTCTGCTATATTTGTGTCTATAGAAATATTACTACTAATGATATTCATCTCTCGTACATTTCTTACTATATCTGGCATATAGCCTAGAAAAATAAGGAACGTTTTTAGATAAGACCAGTACTTTTTATCTATCTGAAAGAAAAGTAATTTAGTAGCCGCTGTATGTTCAAAGACATTATAAAAAATTATAATATGGTTCAGAATTAGGCGTTCTTTTAAGTCATCAAATTGTGCATATCGATTAAATAAACGTTTAAGATATTTAATCCTTTTTAAATCATCATTAAATTCAGTTTCATCTATACACTGCAAATTTTCATATGCTTTAGCAGCATATATGTAAAAATTATTTACTGTCAGATTTTCAGTATCGAAGCGCATTTAATACTACTTCTTTTCTGTTGTTTTTTTCTCTTTATCCTTAGAGATTTCCACTACTTCTTCCGACTCTTTTACCTCACCTTTTTCTTCTGCTTGCAATAAAAAATTACAAGTTTGGATGGCTCCAGTCAAAACTTTAAGATTAGTTTCCAAAAGTTCTTTTTCAGTAGTAAGCTGAGAAAGAGCTTGATTAACCTCAATCATTCTCTCTTGAAGTGTATTTTGATCTGTTACAAGTCTATCTCGTTCTATTATAACGATTTCATTTTTCATTTCACATACTCCTATAATAAGTTAATAATTTAATATTATAACACCATTAATGTAATTTGTCAAGGGTCCTATTCATCTTCTATAAACGATTCTCCCGTAAATTCCTCTAATTTACGTATCATTTTTTCCATATTTATTCTCACCTTTTTATTTGTCTTTTTATTGACAGAATAAAATTCCCACTCCCCCTCTGTGTTGTGAGGAGATATCTTTGTTGCAGTTCCACCTGCATCCATTACATACATCTCAGCTGTCCCCGAATCATTTGCTGCATACATATATGCTTGGTCGGCAGGTTGCGTTGATGGAGCTACTCCTTCTTTCATAATAATAACTCTATCTCCATCTCCAATTGCAGGATTTCCGGCACCAACCATTATGGCATGACCATTCACTTTTAACATATCAGCGCTTTCATCCCAATGTAGATATTCGCCTGTAGTATCACCATAAAAAACTACATCATGCCCAGTTCCACTAGCCCCTACTGTAACACTAGCTGAAGCGGCTGTAGAATTAACAACTGAAAAATTATTTCCACAAGAGACAGTTCCATTTAAAGTTGTTGTTCCAGTAGATGTAAGTGAATCTGAAAGGCTGATATCTCCACCCGAAGCATCAATCGTAAGATCACCGCCTGAACTGATAGCAAATGTTGCATAATTTGAACCATCATATGATAATTTTAATTGTGTTCCTGTATCAAGAATTTCTAATGCGGCATCTGGATCGGTTACTCCAATACCCACATTTGCATTTCGCATATAAATGTAATCAGAACTCCCTTCAGAAAAAGTCATCATATCAATGCCACCGGCTTGAATGTTTACCGAATCTGCTGCAAATGCTAAAAATGTATCAGTATCACCATTATGAGATAATCTATCATTAATGGCAACATTTGCATCTAGAACAATATCATCACCAGAAGCTTCTATTGTAACATCCCCCGCGCTACTTACATTCATAGTACCATAATTTGAAGCATCATATGAGACTTTTAATTGACCACCTGTACCAAATATTTCTACAACATGATCTGGATCAGTCACACCAAATCCTGTATTACCTCCACTTGCAAGAATTGCGTAATTAGTATCACCACTGCCCGCTGTAACATCTAATCCTATTGTTTTACTAGTGCCACCAGTTGTTCCTACAACATCTATATCTACACCCGTTGTTGTAACTGTTCCATCGCCGGCTCCATTTACTTCTAAGTCTAATCCAATATTATTAATAACGGCTGTTCCAGAAGCGGCTGATTGATCAAAATCAATAAACATGCCTTTAACAGTATTGGCGCCAACATCTGTAAAATTTTTATCTAAACTAATTCCTGTCGTACCACCTATTGATTGTACTTGAAATGCTGTTGCCCCTAAAGCTGATGCGTGACTTTGATTAATATCTGCCACAACTCTAGCAGTTGCGGAACTTGAATTATCATTTGCGGAGATGAGTTTTCCGGAAGTAAGTGCGTTACCAAATATATATTGAGCCGTACCAGTAGTTAAAGTTGATGTATCAAAATATACAACATTAGTAGTAGTATTTTCTGCATCTATTTCAATAGAATATCCACCAGCAGCGAGATTACTATCGACAAAAAGTCCCCGTCCAGCATCTGCTTGAAGTGTAAGAGCTGTCGCTCCTGTAGCCTCAACAGCATTAACAGATATTTTTGCTACATTTCTAGTACCGGTATTAGTGGAAGTATCATTTAAATCTAATAATGTACCTGTAGTAGTTGCTGTTCCAATAACTTCTAATGCGGTGCCCGTAGTAAGGGCTGTGGCATCTA
>Ga0209501_10005798_pt1 | contig 11299 bp, 10 predicted proteins | sample ArcticOcean_MG_C_4_FD_187434 | JGI IMG/M metagenome (GOLD analysis project Ga0209501, IMG submission 187434) | Marine microbial communities from western Arctic Ocean - ArcticOcean_MG_CB4_134 (SPAdes) (version 2) | ecosystem: Environmental > Aquatic > Marine > Oceanic | place: Arctic Ocean...
TGGACCACGTCGCCGGGCTGGTCGGACTGCTGCTTGTGCTGGAGGCGACACGGCGGGCGATTGGGTGGACACTTCCGCTGCTCGTTCTGGCCTTCCTGGGTTACGCTTCTTTCGGTGCGTCAATGCCCGAATGGCTGTTCCCTCACCGGGGCTACGGGTGGGAACGCCTCGTTTCGCAGGTGTTCCTGCATTCGCAAGGTGTGTTCGGAATTGCACTGAAGGTGATGTTCACGTATGTGTTCCTGTTCGTGTTGTTCGGGACGATTCTCGAGCAGACTGGCGCCACCGGGTTCATTCTGGATAGTGCCAGGCGGCTGTTCAGGAACAGTACGGGTGGATCGGCCAAAGTAGCTGTGATTTCATCGGGAATGATGGGTTCGCTTTCCGGGAGCGCTGTGGCCAATACGGCGACCACGGGTACGTTTACGATTCCGATGATGCGATCGGCCGGATTCAAGGCAGAGGATGCAGGCGGAATAGAAGCTGCAGCGAGTTCAGGTGGCGCGCTGGTTCCGCCGATTATGGGCGCCGGCGCTTATATGATGCTGGAGATGGTCGAGCCTGCAGTTACGTATCTGGAGATAGTTCGCGCAGCGGTGGTGCCGGCGATTCTATACTACCTGTCACTGCTTCTGATCGTTCACCTGCATTCCCGGAAGATCGGTGTGGCAGGTCAGGTGGAGGATTACCCTTCGCGACCATCGAGAGCCAAGGGTCTGGTGTTTCTGGTTGCTTTTGTCAGTCTGATCTGCTTCCTGGTGCTTGGGTTTACCCCATTTCGCGCGGTGAGTATCTCGCTTGTTCTGGTGATCGGGGTGAGCGCTTTTCGTCGGGATACACGAGTCCGATTGTCCGGCCTGTTGAAGGCGATCGAAGGGGCGGCACAAGGAGGCGTGTCCCTGATCGCGGCTGCGTCCTGTGTGGGTGTTTTGCTCGGTACAGTAACGTTGACCGGAATCGGCACCCGACTGCCGTCCGTCCTACTTCCTCTGGCGCAGGACAATTTGGTTCTGGCGCTTCTTCTGCTGATGGTGTCGACGATTATTCTGGGAATGGGGTTGCCCTCTGCGGTATGTTACCTGTTGATGGCAACGCTTGTGGGTCCCGTTCTGGGTGACCTGGGGATTGAACCGCTAGCCGCCCACTTCTTCATCTTCTATTTTGGGATGATGTCGATGGTGACACCGCCGGTGGCCCTGGCTGCCTATACGGCTGCCGCCATTGCGAGCTCTGGAATTATGAAGACTGCACTTGCCGCGTTTAGATTTGCATTGGCCGGATTCGCGCTCCCCTACGCGTTTGTTCTGCATCCCGAACTGCTGCTGCTTTCGTCCGATGTGCTTGCTGTGATTGGAAGTGTGACGATCGTGCTGATCGGAATCGTTCCTCTTGCCGCAGCGATCGTTGGGTATGGGTTCGGTCCACTCCGACATTGGGAGCGGTGGGTGTTGTTGATATCCGCACTGGCGCTGTTCCTGACGCCTTCGGTAGAGAGCAGGGCTCTGATTCAGGCTGTTGCGATTGGGGTATCTATGGCGATCGGGATTCTGACGAGGAAGCGCGCATTGCTTGTTCCGGGCTGAAAATCTGCGCTCAGCAGGCAGAATTCAGTTTATTGAGAAAGCGGAGTCGGAAGAGTAACGCGATTGATCTGTCTGATATGGAGGATTGAGCTTTGCGACTTTCGATTGACGAGATCAGGTTTTTCAAGGCGAACGGGTATCTGATCAAACGGGATATTCTGGATCCTGCGTTAATGGTAAAAGCACGTGACCGAATGTGGGAAGGTGCGCCACCTTCGATGAAGAGAGACGATTCACGTTCCTGGGTGGGTCCGATACCTAAGGACGAGGAAAGCGCGGATCAGTCGAACAGGCGGAGTGGGTTCAGATGGCAGTTTCGGGAGCCCGGGGGTGAGTCGTTTATGGTTCAGCTGTTGGCGACCAATCCCAGGGTGTTTGGATTTGCAGAGCAGCTTCTAGGTAAAGATCAGCTCCAGAAGCCTGAACGAATTCGGGGAATTTACTGCACACTTCCTTACGGATCATACGATCCGGGACCCGGACCGAGTGGCTGCCACGTGGACGCACACCCTTTCCACCTGGGTGTTGTCGGTTATATTGATGACGTCGATCCAGGAGGCGGAGGGTTCTCAGTTTGGCCCGGAAGTCACAGGATTTTCTTTCCAGATTTTCGGACCCGGTACACTTTCAATCCAAAAAAGAAGTACGAGGTGGACAAGAAAGCGGTCGTTCAGCAACCTCCTGTGGATTGTTATGGTAAGGCCGGAGACATTGTGTTCTGGCATCACCGAATAGGACACACGGCTTCACCAAACCGGACGAACAGAATTCGGCAAGCGGTCTTGTATGACTACCGGAAAGTGGATCTTGGGGCGTATCAAGATCGAAAGCCTACAAAGAATATGTGGTACGATTGGTCAGAGGAAACGCGAAGGGCGTGAGACTAAAGAGTAAACCAGGCTGAGTCAAAGGAGATACTATGATAAATCGGATTTTTTTCGGAGGCGCAGAGATCGAGTGCAAATTGGCGAATGTGGGTTTGCTTATCCTGAGGCTGTTCGCCGGTTTGACGATGGCCTTCGCACACGGATTGGGCAAGCTTCCGCCTTCTGAGGGGATGGTCGGAGCAGTAGCCAAATTGGGATTCCCGTTGGCTGGATTCTTCGCCTGGGCAGCCGCATTAGGTGAGTTCGGCGGAGGTCTGTTGATCGCGTTGGGCCTTCTTACTCGGCCCGGTGCGTTTCTGATGGGGTTCACGATGTTTGTGGCTGCATTTATGCAACACGGAGCGGATCCGTTCCAAAAGAAGGAGTTGGCGCTGCTCTATCTGGCGATATCGGTGATGTTTCTGCTGGTTGGGGCAGGGAAGTTTAGCGTGGATTCGCTGATTAAGAAGAGAATGGAATAAACTCAAAGTCCTTTAAGGAGTACCCAATGACCCAACTGGGCGACGGTGAGTTCGTTTATGAAGAGCTGGCGGATTGGGCGCAGCTGCCGGAGGGGTGGAGTTTCAGGGAGGTGGTGGATGTCGAGGTGGATCAGGACGATCGTGTGTATGTTTTTAATCGAGGCGATCATCCGGTGATGATTTTTGAGCAGGACGGCCGTTTCGTTTCCTCCTGGGGAGAAGGGCTTTTCGTGCGGCCGCACGGTTTGACACTTGGTCCCGACGGAATGCTCTATTGTGTGGATGATCAAGGTCATTGCATCAGGAAGTGCACATTGGAGGGTGAGGAGCTGGCCGTGATTGGGACACCGGGTGAAGGGTCACCCGCCCACAGCGGCGAGCCCTTCAACCAGCCGACAAAGGTGGCGTTCGATCCGAACACAGGCGATCTGTATGTGTCGGATGGCTATGGCAATGCGAAGGTGCACAAGTTCTCGCCCGGGGGCGAACATCTGCTTTCCTGGGGGGAATATGGTTGCGAAGAAGGTGAGTTCAATCTGGTTCACAGCGTTTGTACCGACAGCTCTGGGAAGGTCTACGTGGCCGATCGGGAGAATCACCGCGTTCAGGTGTTCGATGCTAAAGGGAATTACCTGACGCAGTGGAACAATATGCACCGACCGTGTGGACTGCATATCGAGGGTGAGCTTGCTTATATCGGGCAGTTGCCCACTCACCTGGAGGTGAACGAGGCGTATCCCAAATTGGGGTCGTGTGTGACGATCCACGATTTGAATGGAAATCAGTTGGGCCGATTGGGTGATCGTCGCCCGGGTGAGGAACCTGGACAGTTTACAGCACCCCACGGAATCGCGGCGGATTCCAGAGGTGATATTTATGTGGGAGAGGTTTCGTTCAGTGCCTACGGATCGAGACTGGACCCACCGCGATTGATGAGGAGCTTCAGGAAGTTGGTGAAGGTCTGAGATGGCAGCAGAGCGAGAGATTATGGTCGGAAGGTGTTGACTCGGTTTCGAGCATCACCCATATTTGCATTCGAAAGTGATACAGAAGAGACTACCCGGTTAATCCAGTTCCACCTGTATACACTCCCCCAGAGGTGGTCATTATGGTCAGGCACGAACCTGTACGGAGAGGGAAGATCATTGGAAACATTTTGATCGGTGTGATCATCGTGGGTATGGCGCTTCTTGCCTATTGGACCCTGCGAGAGTCAGAGCCGGACAGCAGATACAAGAATATACAGAAGCTCAGAGGTGGTCAGGTTACTGTAGTATCAGTTAGTCGATCCGTGTGAGCACGCTATAGTTTCAAATGCGAGGGAATCAGAAAGATCTACCGATGCCCGGTTCAGGAACCGTACGAAGTGTACGGTTCTTTTTTTAGCCTGATGAAAGAGCTGAACCAATAGGCAAAATATGGAGATACGCGGTGTCGTTCCGATGAGACCTCGCGAGCCAGTTTGCCTACGACGCTGCAGAAATCACTCGATATTGCGAGGTATATATGTTCTCCAAAGGAATCACGTTCAAGTTGAAGCCGGGGAATTATCCGGAATACAAGAAGGCGCACGATGAGCTCTGGCCCGGGATGGTCGAGGCGATGGCAGCCAACAAGGTGAATATGGTGATTTACTATTATGAAGATCGCCTTTTCCTGTATATGACGGCGCCGACAGAGGAGCACTTCCTGCGCAGTCACCGGGGCGAGGTAGCCGACCGCTGGGCGGAGTATATGGCCACATTGATGGTGACGGACGACGAAGGGAAGTCTGTGGTGGAGGATCTGGAGGAGGCGTTCGCTTTCGGAGAATTCAAATTCTCTGAGTAACGCTCATTCTTTGATGCGGGGATAGTGAAAGGATTCAGAATGTTTTCTATAGGAATGACATTCAAGCTGAAGCCGGGATGCTACACAGGCTACAAGAAGGCGCACGACGAATTGTGGCCTGAAGTCGTGAAGACGATGTCGGAAAACAAGATCAATATGGTGATCTATCACTATGAAGAACGCCTGTTCCTGTACGCCACGGCGCCATCGAAGGCACACTATGAACGAAATTACAACAACGAGGCCGCGGATCGCTGGGCGGAATATATGACGAGATACATCGAGACGGACGACGAGGGAAACTTGATCTTTGTGGAGCTGGAGGAAGCGTTTTCCTTCGGCGAGTTCAAGACTTGAGATATTCGTTTTCTCATTCACGTTTCGCCTGCTTCCTGTTTTCGAACTCGCTCGACAGCCGGAATTGCCACCCTATCTTGAAGAACATCCACCAACGAATAATGGCCCTGGTCCGTCGAACTGCATTCAGTTGCTTACAGATACTACAGATTATCTGTAAGAAGGGATAAGGCAATGCCGCGAATCGCATTCTGCACATTTGTGATCTTTCGCGAACGGAAAGGCCACGAGCAAGTCCAGGGATTCTTTGATAGAACCCGTGATGTTATGGCGTCGGCTGCCAATTCCAAAGGTTTTGTAGAAACTCTGTTGGCTGGGTCTGGAGATGCGCCGGCCATAGCTGGTGTAGAATCGGAAGTCTGGCCTCAGTTTACTCCCGATTACCTGGATGGCGAAAAGCAAGTGTCACAAGCTGTAACGCTCTCGTTGTGGACAGATTTAGAATCCGTCTTTGCCTTTGCCTATCGCGGTGTGCACGGTGAGGCTTTTCGAAAGCGCAGAGATTGGATTCTGAAACCAGATTATCCAACTTATGTTGCCTGGTGGGTAGAAGATGATCATATACCTACGCGAGAAGAAGCCTTTCAACGTCTTGAGCATATCCATAATCGTGGTTCAAGTCCCTACGCTTACAACTTCAAGCAACCTTTCGACGAACAAGATCAACCAGTGAAGTTAGACCGCCTGATCATCGAAGAGCGGATAGCGAGTAATGAAACGCATCAAACCGAGGATTAGTAGATAGTCAACTACGGCTAACGCGTCCGTGCTCGGATCAGCCCTGACTAACCATCGAAATCACAGTCTTCGGATTGGCAGATTCTGACTAATCCTATGAGTGAGCTGCATACCGCCGGCACAATCTGGTTGCAGCGACCGCCGGGCAAGAGTACTTTCGGTGAATCCGTTGAACACAGTCCAGAGGCCCGAGCACGTTGCCGGTTCTAGGCAGTGTCCAGGCGAGAACGGCTTTCAAAATTCGACAAAACAGGGAGAGGTTATGAGAAAGGCGAATTCGGAACTGATGGGCGGAGGATTTCGGCATCACGGTGTCGCGACTCCCGTGAGCAATCACCGGGGAACAGTGGCGACGGTGGATGGAGAAGGCCGAAATGTGGTCCTCGTCTGGCTGTTCGATCACAGAGGGGGTTACGCGATTCTGGTGATCGACGCGGAGACAGGTGATTCGCAGGAAATTCCGATGCCGTTTCCTCCTGGTGGTGACTGCCCCTATGCCTCCGTGCTTTCTTCCCGCAACCGATTCTACACCCATTTCAACAGCCATTTCTGTGAGTTCGATCCTGCCAAACGTGAGTTCACCTTTTTCAGCAAGACCGCCAAACAGATGACGATGAGTATGACTGAGGCTGATGATGGTCGTATCTGGTCTCCGACCTATCCCGACAGCGGGATTGTGTCCTATGATCCGGAATCCGGCACGTTTCGCGATTACGGGCATCTCTATGAACAAAATTGGAGACAGTATCCTCGTTCTGTGGCGACGGACGATACCGGTTGGGTGTATTTTGCAGTGGGGAGCACTTCCGGTCAGGTGATTTCTCTGGATCCCGAGAGTGGGGAGAGCCGTCCGGTGTTCGCAGAAGAGGAGCGTGTGCAGGGGAGCGGCTCGGTGTACCGAGATATGAATGGGAAGGTGTATGGCACTGCCCACTCGGGAGACGATGATCGCTGGGTAGAGTTGTATCGGGGTGAGCGAAAAGATGTCGGTCGGCTCGACGACAAGAGTCCCAAGCCTGAAATCGCAGACAGCCAGGGGCTTTTCCATCAGGATTTCCCCGATGGTAAACGGCTGGAAAGCTGCGACCTGGTTGAACGCGAGATGGTGGTTTCCGATCCTGAAACCGGAAGCGAGTCCAGGGTGTCCTTCGACTATTCCAGCGAGGGCGCTCACCTGATGGGTCTTGCTGTTGCGCCAGATGATACGATTTGCGGTGGGACCGCTTTTCCGATGCGATTCTTCAGCTATGATCCACGGAAAGATGAGTGGATGAATCGGGAAGCCTATGGGCAGTGTAATACAGTCGTGCGCCAGGGTGATCGCTTTTTTGTGGGTGGATACGGGGGTGGGTTCCTTCTGGAGTGGGACCCGGCCAGGGAGTGGGTCCGTACCGAGAAGGATAAGGCAGATTGCAATCCGAAATTCCATACGGATGTGACACCGGCTATTCACCGACCCCACGATTTGCTTGCGCACCCGGATGGGAAGACGATCGTTCTTGCCGGTACTCCGGGATATGGCTATACCGGTGGGGGAATGCTGTTCTGGGATCGGGAGACCGAGTCGCAGACCCTGGTGGAGCACACGGAGATTTTGCCGGAGCATTCGACGATGAGCCTTGTGGCACTCGCTAACGGCAAGCTGTTGGGTGGTTCAACGACAGGCGCGGGTACCGGCGGTGAGCAGAAGGCCGACCAGGCTGAGCTTTATGTGATGGATATGGCGACGAAAGATATCGAGTGGCACGAAGCGCTTTTTCCCGGGGCACAGGCCTATACCGATATGTGCAATGCCCCTGGCGGAGAAGTATTCGGGATTGTGGATCGCAAACGATTCTTCGTTTTCGATCCTGACAATCGGAGGATCGTTCACGAAGAAGACACGGAGTCCAGGTTTGGGCCTTCGACGAGCCAGCAGGGAACACGCGCATTTGTGAAGGCGCCCGATGGTGCGATCTATCTCTTGTTTGTAAAGGGGATCGCCCGGGTGGATCCGGAGTCGTATGAGATCGAGATGATTGCCGAATCTCCGGTGCCGATTCAGGCAGGTGGGGATTACCTGGCTGGCCGAATCTATTACTCCAGCGAATCACACGTGTACAGCTACGAGGTACCGACGTCGTAATGAAAGATGGAATTGTTATGAAGAAGGGTGGCGGCGATGAGATCTGAAAAAGACCGGGTCTGGACTGGAAATTCGTTTTCGAAGTTTACTTACCGGGACCGCGGGAGCTGGAAGAAGACGCTTCACGATAAGGCGGTTTATTTCGAGCGGCACACCGAGGAGCGTCACAATATTCTGGGATCGTTCCCTTCCTCGGTGCGTCTGCTGCCTCCGAAGCACTACGCCGGTTCGCAAGAGGGGGCCTGGCAGCAGATTATCGAGACGGGAGAGCTCCCCGCGGGGTGGACGTTCGATCACGGGACGACCGGGGCATCGAATATCGCTCACACGAGTTCGTGGACGGGTTGTCTGCTGACGTCACAGGCGTTTCGCGTGGCTTTCTTGCGTGACACGGTTGGTGAAGACAGCGAGACTTGCAAGATCGCTCGCGCCAGGGCGACAGAGGTGATTCACTCACTGCGAATTCTGACGCTGGTGACGGGCAAGCCCGGATATCTCGCGCGAGGCGTCGCCTTTGGACACGGGATCTCGTATGAAGAGCGCGAGGGGGTCGGCACACGCGATCTGTGGGCGCAGGGCGTTGGTGAGTACGCTCATCTGAGATATCGGGGAGGACCCAGCCATCACAACTACAATCAGGTGTTGAGAGGTCTCGGGATCTATTATGTCGTGGCAGCGGATGATGCGCAGAAGGAGCAGGTGCGAGAAATCGTTGCGGATATGTCAGAGTGGGCTCACCTGAAGCACGATATGACGGTGAGACATCTGGACGAGGACAGGATCAGCACCGAGTTGATCGGTGGTTGGCGTGAGACGGCCGGTACGGACAAACCGTCGGGTAGTTCGCTGATGGCGATCGCAGGATTGAAAGTGGCAAGTCATATTACCGGCAATGTGAAGGTGACAGAACTGCACGATGAATGGGTAGAGCGGCTTGGATTTCGAGATCCAGCGCGGAACCAGGAGCATATTATGGGTCCGGCGCGCGGAAATTATGACGATAGCGATCACCTGATGGGGAATCTCTATTTTCTTCACCAGGTCGAGGAAGACGAAGCGCTTCGATCCTACTATAGAAAATGTGTTAAGGATTCCCAGGAGGCACATAAGTCTGAGCGGATGGCCTGGCTCAATTTCGTCTATGGCGCTGTTCTGGGTGAAGATTTTGGTGACCTGGAGGGGTCGATATGGAATCTCCAGACGCATCCGACCTGCCGGATTCTTCAGCCGCAAATGAACAGTCTACGGAAGGATCTTGAGTTTTATCACAGAGATGGGGTCAAGGAGGCGCTTCATCCGATTCCGGTGAATGAACGATCGTCTGACAATGAGTACGAGTGGAAGGGGAGCCCATACCGCCTCGATGGCTGGCTTTCGCGGACGGTTTCGCTGCTGGAGGTGTCTCCGCACGATTCCTTTGTCCAAATTTCTGCAGACGCTGCCGGGAAGGCCTACTGGAGCAACACACAGGGTGAGACCTGGCACGGTATTGAAGGGCTGTCGGGCGTGAGAGATATCCTGTTCTCGCCGGAATACCCCTGGATCGTGTTCGCCGCGACCGATGAGGGAATCTCGCGGACACTGGACGGCGGTGTGCGCTGGACATCCGTGTTCGGCGAACCGATACACAGTCTGACGCTCAGTGGAGACAATCCTCACGTGATTTACGGGGTTGGGACTGCAGGCGTCTACCGCAGCGAGGATCTGGGTGAGCGGGATATGGGCACGGTGTGGCGAAGTGTGAGTGGCGAAGCTCCGGCGGGATCGGTGTTCGCCGTGGATGCAGGCGGGGAAATGGCCACGGTCTACGCGTTGACGAGGCGAGGCGTTTTCAAACTGAATGAAGGTGATGTCTCCTGGACAGCCATTCCCCAGACCGGTCGGCGGCGCGGTTTCGGGACTGTCGATCCCATAGGCGGCGATCCACTTTGGATAAGAGCGGATCAGCGAGCCCCGGGGAGATTGTTTCGGGCCGTTCAGACGGAGCGGGGCCCACTGGTGAGTGTGAGTGAAGACCACGGCGAGAACTGGTGTCCTGTAGTTCGGGAGTTGAAGGCGCTCGCTGACTGGTCCGTGGGCGCCCCGAATTCAAATCTGCTGCGAGAGGAGTTGGCGAGGCTGATGGATGTGATGAAGGCGTTTCCGCTCAGCGATCTCCGGGTTCAGGCGGACGATTCGGACACGTGGTTCGGCTTGGTGGGCGACCGGATAGCCGTGACGAGAGATGCGGGTGAGCACTGGGAGGTGACACAGACCGGGCTGGATATTCCCCAGGTGCACGCGATTTGGGCGCCGAGACACGCGTCTATGGCGATGGCTGGAACACCGGCCGGGATGTATGTGAGCGGCGACAAGGGCGAGAGCTGGACGGATACCTCACTGATTCTGCAGGAGGACGGTGCGATTCGGGCTGAAATTGGGGGGATCGGGTATTTGACCGCGTACTGGATGGGGCGTTACCACGGATTTATCAGTGAAGCGGAAGCCAACAGAGACTGGTGGGTTGAGTAATTCAAAGTGGAGGGGCAATTGCGAATCATTTTCCCGGCAGTGTTGTTGGTTACATTTGTCCTGGCTTGCGGAAATAAAGAGTCGAGCCGAACACCCGGCAGGATCAGCGATCAGGCGCTGGTGATCGATGTCAGGACGGATGCCGAGTTCAAGAGCGGCCATATCAAGCGGGCGATCAATATTCCCTTTGACGAGATCGGTTCCCGGATCAACAGTGTCACCACCGAAAAGAATCGAGAGATCGTGTTGTACTGCCGAAGTGGAAGAAGGTCGGGAATTGCGCTGAAGACTTTAAAAGAAATAGGATACACCCGGCTGCAAAACGCAGGGGGATATGAACAATTCAGGAAGAGACTTGGTGAGTAAATGGGTTCGCCAGACACTGTTTGGTCAGGGGCGAGCTGAAACCTTCCGATTGTTTAGCTGTGATCGGTCCACTAGGAGTCGAATTAACCCACAAAAAGGCCTGGATATATGAGTGCTGAGTCAAAGATTTTTCCAACACATCGAAGTGACACATCCGGTGAAGGCTTAAGGAGCGGGTTCGAGAGTCTGGATTCCCGATTCGACGAGCTGCTGCCAGAAAATCCTACGCTCATACATCACTGGCGAGGAGCAGAGTGGGCTGAAGGAACTGTATATCTGCCGCGTCAGAACGTGGTGTTGTTTTCCGATATCCCGAACGACCGGATGATCCAGTTCGATCCGGCGACCGGGGAGACGACCGTGTTCCGCGAGCCTGCGAATTTCACGAATGGCCACTATGTGGATCTGGAAGGCCGGCTGGTCAGTGCGCAGCATTTGACA
>Ga0209501_10005800_pt1 | contig 11297 bp, 9 predicted proteins | sample ArcticOcean_MG_C_4_FD_187434 | JGI IMG/M metagenome (GOLD analysis project Ga0209501, IMG submission 187434) | Marine microbial communities from western Arctic Ocean - ArcticOcean_MG_CB4_134 (SPAdes) (version 2) | ecosystem: Environmental > Aquatic > Marine > Oceanic | place: Arctic Ocean...
ATACTCGATTTACAATTATATTGATAATTTATCTATCTTCCTCGATTTTACTATTGATAAAATGAATGATTCTATATATACAACTGCTACACCTGTAGCTACATGGGAGAAAGATATAAGTTTAATAGATATAAATTCCAAGCTTGCTCCAAATAAAAACCTTTACGTCGCAATAAAGGATTATAAACTTGAAAGAAATAATACTATGGGGCCTGTTTCTCAAGTTTTAGATAAATATGAGAGTGAAATTTTTGAGTCTAGTGTATTGTTTTACATGCGAGATTTTGTTTCGCAAATTATTGATGGCTCAGATATAAATGATAATCAGAATGTAGATTACTATTTTTGGCAAGCAAACAAACAAAAATTTATCAATAGTTCAATATGTTCTAAATAATACCTCATTGTTTAAATTGAATAATTTCAAGTTAAAATCTATAATATTCTTTCGTAATAATTATTGGTGAAACATGAAAATATTTAATTCGTTAAAATCTGTGAAAGGTAGAGACAGGAATAATAGATTGGTCAGAAGAAAAGGAAGAGTCTATATTATAAATAAAAAAAATCCAAGAATGAAAGTTAGACAAGGGTGACAAAAAACAACATAATTGGTTTGATAGGTATGGGCGACATGGGACATAATGTTGCTAAATATCTAACCAAATCTGATTTTAAAATTGTTACTAACTTGGATCATAGAAGCAAGAAAAGTTTCGATACTGCTAAATCTCTAAATATTGAAATCCTTGAATTAAATGAATTTGTTAATAGATCTAATATAATTATTTCTATAATCCCTCCATCAGCTGCATACGAAACAGCAAAGATAATTTCTGATTATTCGAAAAAATTAAGTAAACCTATAACTTATATTGACGCAAATGCGATTTCTCCAAAATCTACACTCTTGATTGAGAATGAATTTTATAATTCATCTTTTAAATCTAGCAAATATATTGATGGATCTATAATAGGAGGCCCACCAAACAAATCATATAAACCACGATTATATGTATCGGGGAAATATGCTAAAGAAGTACTGCATTTAAAATCATTAGCATTTGATATCATAAATCTTGGAAATGTAACACAATTAGCATCAAGCATAAAAATGTGTTACGCATCACTAACTAAAGGTACAAGTGCACTATTACTTTCATTAATTCTCCTTGCAGACAAATTAGAAGTTTTAAATTATTTATCAGAAGAGTTAGAGTATAGTCAAAAAGACACATTCGATAAAATAATAAATTCATTCCCATCCATATCAAATAAATCAGATCGATGGATTGGCGAAATGGAAGAGATAGCAAGCACATACGTAGACAAAGAGCTTAATCCAGGGGTATTTGATAATGCTAGTTATATATACAGATTGCTCTCAAAAGATAAAAAACAATTTAGTAAATTAATAGAGGAAAACTTCTAAATAATTTTCGATTTTCTTTCATCCCAATAAACCAAGATCTGGGTGGCAATTGTTAACGATGAATAAGTACCTGAAATCAATCCAACAATTAAGACTAATATAAATGGTTTAAGAGTATCTCCACCAAATAAATACATTGCCAAGAGCGTGACTAGTAATGTAATACTCGTATTTAAAGATCTTCCAAAAGTTTGAGAAACGCTTAAGTTCACTACTTGACTTAACCTCATCCCACTATAATCAATTATATTGCTACGAAGCCTGTCTAACACAACAATCGAATCATTTACGCTGTAACCTACAACAGTTAAGAAAGCAATTATAAACATTGTATTCACTTCATAATCCAAAAATATTCCAAGTATGGCAAATACTCCTAGTACCAATACTGAATCATGAAGCAGAGCTATGATTGAGGCAACGCTATATCTAATAGGATTAGGAACATTTCTAAAAGCCCACCAAATATAAATGAATATACCAATGGTGGCTGCTAATACTGCCCATATAGAATTGATTACAGTTTCTTTAGCAATAAGTGGTGAAATCATATCAAAAGAAAGTACTTCGAGATCATCTTTTGCAAGAGTTAGTGAATCTAATGTATTTAGTAAATCAGATTTTTGGCTATCGTTAATATCAAATGTCCTTACAAAAAAAGTATTATCTCCAAAATTTTGAATTATTGATGACTCAAATTCTGTGCCCACGAGTATGTTTCTCATTTCTTCTGAAGAATTATGAGTGGGTAATTTTACTGTCAAAGTGCTTCCGCCAGTAAAATCAATTCCAGGTTTTAATCCTCCCATTATAATAAATATAATTCCAACAATAATTATTATTGAAGAAAATATAAAAAACGATTTTCTATTTTTAGAAAGATTCATAACAATCCCTTACATTAAATCTTTACGGCCGGCAGGCACGTATAGTGTTATCAATTTAGATAAAATACTATTAGCAGCTAATTTTAATATTGTTTGAGTTATAAGTAATGCTGAAATCATACTTATAATTACACCTACTGATAAGGTAACTGCAAATCCTTTTACCATTGAAGCTCCTAATTGATCAGCAAACCAAAATAAAATCAAACAAGTAATTAAGGTAGAAACATTACTATCCCTAATAGCAGGCCACGCTCTAGAAAATCCTGTGTTTACAGCCATTGTTAATGTTTTACCTGATCTTAATTCTTCTTTCAATCTTTCAAATATAAGAATATTTGCATCAACTGCCATCCCAACAGATAATATAGCTGCAGCAATACCACTTAAGGTAAGTGTAACTGACAATAATTTAAATGTTGATATCACAATCAGGCAATAAAAGAATAAGGCCATAGATGCAAAAAATCCGGGTATTCTATAATAGAGAATCATATATAAGATTACCAATAATAATCCCACTCCAGCAGCATAATAACTTTTTGACAAGCTATCCGCGCCTAATACAGCATCTACATCTCTTTCTTGAATCAATTTGATTGGCACTGGTAATCTTCCCGATTCAAGCATCAAAGAAAGATCATTTACTCTATCAATAGTAAAATTTGGGCTATCAATAAAAGCAAAACCACCCAAAATAGGCTTGCTCGCGCCGGGGCTAATTAATTCTTGATCGTCTAAGAAAATAGCTATCAAATCATTAGTTGTAGAAATCTCAGTTGTTAATTCAGCAAATTTCTTTGTCCCTTGATCATTAAATTCAATATTGATAATTGGTTTTTTAGTTTGTTGATGTTGGCCTGCATAAGCTCTCTCTAGATCTTCTCCAGTTAGTCCAATTACTTCATCTCTTTGCCCAACCATAAGGCTTATAATTTCAAAATTTATTGAATTACCTAATTTTGTTGACGCTTCCTCTAGTGATTTAAAATAGTCTGACGGAATCATGAATGAAAATTGATTTTCTGATTCGGTTTCAGTTATAAAAGTTCCTAGTAATTCGAATCTCTTATTTTCATCTATCCCGCTAATCTCAACTTGTAACCTGTCATACCCAGCGTTGTCTAAGCTTTGAACCAATTGTTCATGTAGGTTTTTCACTTTAATATATGATTCTTCTTCAAAATCAACAAATACTCCAATTGGTCTTGCTACAGGTTCGGGCTCTCCTGGTTTTGATTGTGTAGTATTATTATCATTTTTTGAATCTGAAGAAATAGTATTGGATTCAGTTGATTTATCTCCCGTTGTGTATGGATCGGGATAGTAATCTAGACTAATCGATTTTATACCTTTATTAATATCATCATCAATAGGATCAGTGGCATCAGTGTATCTATGTTTAAATTCTAATCGGGCAGTCTCACCTATCAAACTTTTAGCTCTGTCAGAATCAGTTACTCCAGGCAACTGTATTAACAACCTGTCTTCTCCTAATAGTTGAATATTAGGTTCACCTAAGCCGGAAGAATTTACTCTTCTTTCAATAGTTTTTACTAAAGCTTGCATTTGTGCGCCGGTTGGTGGGATCGATAATCCTTCTTGGTCTTTCAAATCAGACTGATAAACCAAATGACTTCCACCTTGAAGATCCAGGCCTAATTTAAGTCCTAGTACAGCATCAGAACCTATTTCAGTTCCACCAATAGAAAATTTTTGATTAAAAACAACGAACGCTGAAATTAAAATTATCAATAAAGAAAATGATGCAGATTTCCAATAACGCCTCAAAAAAAATCCTTTTGAAATTATTTGTTTAATATAGTTTTAGCTAATTTTATAGCATTTTCTTTTGTGATTTCACCATTGTTTATTACTTCTTGTTCAATAGCATGTAAAACCCTACCAACTTCCGGGCCTTCGTTCAATCCAAAAATTTCCATGATTTGGCGCCCATTTAGAATATTTAGAGTTTTTTTTGTGAACTCAGTATATATATTCAGTATTCGAAAATATATTTTGCCTAATTTATTGTAATGATCAATGTAATTATCAAAATTAAATTTGCTAGTAGCTAAATAATCGGCAAAATCCAAATAAGTTAATTCCAATATAATTTCTCCGCAATCTCTATTTAATTTTCTTAAAGATTTATCAGAAGGTTCCATATCTAAAGAAATCAAGTGGCCTAATCGCAGATGGTGTTTTATTAAGTTTTGAATATAATCTATGGTTTTCAAACTAAATTTCAATCTGGTAAGTATATCAAAAGCAATTGTAGAACCTAATTGATCATGTGATATGAAAGTGATTTTCTCATTTTCAAATTCTTTAGTACCTGGTTTTCCTATATCATGCAAAAATGTTGCTATTTTAATGTAAGGAATAATTGGTTTATCATGAGCAAAAATATCAGCATTAATTTTTTCAAATAATTCATCATCAATTAATTTTTCTACAAAATATAAAGATGCAATAAGGTGGTCATATACATCTTTGTCATGTAACCCCAATTGTTCAACATTAATAGTTTGTTCTACTTCTGGAAATATCACATTTAACAACATTAATTCATCTAGCATAAAAATCGATTTGTATGAATTTTTCAAACTGAATATTTCGATGATTTCATCTCTTATTCTTTCTTTGCTAACGTTATTAAGTAAAACTGCATTATTTTTAAAGTAATTTAATGTTTCATGTTCAACACTAAAACCTAATTTACTACATAAACGAACAAGTCTAATCATCCTTAAAGGATCATCTAAAACTGTATCCTTATTAGTATATCTAATGATTTTTTTTTCAATATCAACAACGCCATCAAATGGATCAATAATATTGCTTATATAATCTAATTCATCCTTGATTTTTATTGCCATTGAATTAATAGTGAAATCCCTTCTACGTAAATCAAGAAAGAGCCCATTATTTGTATTTTCAAATTCAGTAACATCTATAGTCATCTTTTTATATGGATTAATAATTCTAAAAGTTTGCATTCCATGATTGTTAAATTTAATAACCTTACCTTGAAATAAAGATGCTAAGAATTCAGAAAATTCATCTAGATTTTTTTCAACAACTAAATCTATATCTTTTGGAACCTTCTCAAGAATCAAATCTCGAACTGTTCCTCCAACTAAATAGGCAGTGAATGTAGACTTTGCTATTGATTCAAATATACTTTTCAATTCATTACCTAACAAATCTGTATTTATATTTATTTCTTTAATCATTATTTGATTCATTATCATTTAATTTTGTAAGACCTTCATGCCATTTTCCTTCAGAATGACTGACCAAATGATCAAAATACATTATCCCATTTAAGTGATCAATTTCATGCTCTAAAACTTGAGATAATAATCCGTCAGTTTTTATCTTCCATTTCTGCCATTTCATATCTAATCCTTTCGCTTTCACCCATAGTGATCTATTAACCAATCCTGTATATCCAGGGACACTCAAGCATCCTTCATCTATTTCTCTATTACCGTAGGTTTCAGTGATTTCAGGATTAATTAAAACTCTAAATTCAGTCTCTTCTGGAAGTTTTATAACAATAATTCTTTTCAAATATCCGACTTGATTACCTGCTAACCCAACTCCTTTATAATAATCAAGAGTTTCGCACATATTGTTTGCTAATCTTCGTATATCTTTATTTATCTCAGTAATTTTCGAACACTTTTGTCTTAAAATCGGGTTGGGAAAGTGTAAAACTTCTAATAAAGCCATTAATAATCCTTGAAAGTATATATAGTCAAGATAACTAATAATATTATATATAATCAAAATAACTAAATTTAATATATATAATAATATTGTTATAAAAACTAACAAAGTATAGAATATACTATCATTTCATTTCAAGAATGATATTTCCATGAAAATAAGGATTTAATTTTGATCGAATTAAAAAATATAACTAAATACTATGGTAACTTCCCAGCTGTTACTGATATTTCTTTTAAAATTAATAGAGGGGAAATTGTAGGACTTCTTGGGCCTAACGGCGCTGGAAAATCAACTACTATGAAAATGATTACTGGATTTATGCCTCCTTCATCTGGGGAATTAACCATAGATGGTTACGATATCGTACACGAATCTATTGAAGCTAGAAAAAAAATTGGCTATTTACCTGAAACTGTCCCTTTATATACTGATATGACTGTCTATTCATATATTGAGTATATGGGTAAATTAAGAGGATTGAATAATAAAAATATAAAATCAAAAGCTGACCATGTCATAGAAGTATGCAAATTAGGCGATTATAAAAACAGTTTAATTTCAAAACTATCGAAAGGATTTAGGCAAAGAGTAGGTATTGCGCAGGCAATAATACATGAGCCCGAAGTTTTAATATTAGACGAACCTACAATTGGTATAGATCCAAATCAGGTAGTGGAAACTAGACAATTAATCAGGAATTTATCAGGAGAACATACTCTTGTATTGAGTAGTCACATACTTCCTGAAGTAAGCAGTATTTGCGAAAGAGTGCTAATCATTAATGAAGGAGAAATCGCAGCTTCTGACACCATTGAAAATTTAAGTTCTTTAGTTGCTGGAAAATCTAAAATGGAAGTAGATATAATCGGATCTCCCGAATCAATAAAAACAAAACTTGAAAAAATCGAAGGTGTTAGATCTATAGATCTATGGGTTAAAAAATCATCGAACGAATATACAACTTTTTCAATAGAATCAGATATTTCAGTAGATATAAGAGCTGAAGTTTCAAAAACTATTGTAGAAAACAAATGGGGACTTTTGAGACTTGAATCAATGGGAATGTCACTAGAAGATATTTTCTTGAAAATCACTACATCAGAGTAAAACACTACGCAAGGAAACAACATGAGAAACATATTTCTAATAACTTTTAAAGAAACAAAAACATATTTCTTAAGCCCTATGGCTTATATAGTGGGAGGACTATTTTTAGGGTTAACATGGTTTTTCTTCAACACTAGTATAGTACCAGGTGATCTTAATCCTATAACAGAGGCCAATGTAAGAGGATATCTTGATCCAACCACTCTACTATTTATTATCTTTTCTCCATTAATTACTATGCGATTATTCTCAGAAGAAGAAAAACTAGGGACTCTCGAATTATTATTTACATCACCAGTTAAAGATATCGAAATAGTGATAGGTAAATATTTAGCTTCTGCAATAATTCTGATATCAATAGTATTATGTACTCTTTTCTATGTAATATTAATATACTTATTTAGTTCTCCCGACTTAGGTCCTTTATTAAGTGCTTACTTCGGAATAACACTGTATGGCCTAGCTACTTTGAGCGTAGGTCTCTTCGCATCATCTTTAAGTGGAAATCAAATAGTTTCAGCCGTTGTTGGAACTGTGTTACTACTTCTATTATCATTTATAGATTCTTTAGGAGCAATGCTAGAAGGACTTCCAAGTACTATTTTTAATCAGATGGCTCTTAATTATCATTTTGAAGATTTTACGAAAGGAGTCATTGATATGGGGAATATTGTCTATTATCTTTCTATTGCTATTCTATTCTTATTCTTTACAACTCTAAATTTACAAATTAGAAGGTGGAAATAATTTATGAATAATAAAATACTTCAATATATAAAACAAGAAATCCTTCCATATATAACTAATGTTAATTATTGGATTATTCTTTTAGGGTTCTCTGGAATTCTATCTATTATTGCTGGAAGTTTAAGTTATTTCATGATTACTGAAATCCAAGATTTTGCTATTTCAGTCATTATCACAGGGTTGATTCTTAGCTTGTTTGCTTTGATTTTATCACCTAGATCTACAGCTTCTTTCTTCAAAGGAAGAAGAGGGAAATACGGAGCAAATTCTGTTATTTTATTTCTTGCATTTTCAACAATTATTGTTTTAGCAAATTCTTTCTTTGTAATTAACTCTTATAGATTTGATACAACTGCAACAAGAGTGTTTTCTCTTTCTAAGCAAACAAAAAAAATCTTGTCTGGTTTAGATACTCCAGTCAGAGCCAATGCGTTTTTTGTTCCTACAAACACTAATCAAGAAAACTTAAATACTAATGCACAAGATTTATTGTCCGAATTTGCAAAGAATTCAAACAAATTCAGTTTCAGATTCAATGATCCGCAATTAAATAAAACATTAGCAATCAAATATGGAGTGATGCAATACCCTGCCATTATATTTGAAGATTTATCTAGTGGGAAACAACAACCCGTTTATGAAAAAGCTTTTAATCCATTTAGTGAGCAAGATTTTGTAACTGCTATGTTAATAGCAATGGGAGACAAGCAAAAAGTTATATATTATTCAAGTGGACACAAAGAAAAGAGTCTTTCCAGAGATGTTACGACTAATAATGTGACAGATGAAGGAATTGATTATTTCATAGAAGGCCTTAAAAGAGATAATTATAATGTGAAGTCAATAAATTTTGAACAGGTTGAAAAAATACCTTCCGATGCAGCAGCTTTAGTTATTATTGGCCCTAAATCATCATTACCTCCTAATCATGCTAAATTGATTGCAGATTACATAGCTGGAGGTGGAAGAATAGCGTTTCTTCTTGATCCCAATCCTCATGTAACTTGGAATGAGCTATTAATTAATTGGGGTGTAATTATTTCACAACAACCAATTGCAGACCCTTTAAGTTCTCTTGCAGGAAGCAAATTTTTAACTCCTTTGCTACAAAAATCTAACAACCAATATGTACCTGAGCAAAAACTTCTTCAATACACAAGAAACAATACCGCCGAAACAAAAAGAATTCTGTCAATAACTGATCAAATTAATGCAGCTTTTTTCCCTGGAGCAGGAGCCATTATGGAAACTGTTGAAGAAGGGTCAAGGCCGTTTCATGTGCAAAACATACAATTAGGAGTATCTACAGCTATAAGTTGGTTAGAACCAAACATAGAAGACCCTAAATTTGATGAAAATACGGATATTCAAGGTCCTTTTTCTTTGATTTCGATTATAGAATCTACAGGCCCTGTAACTTCAAATGGTCCAGTATTTGATTTAAGTAAAATCATGATATTCGGTGATTCTGATTTTGTAACTAACAAATGGTTTTATAGTAATCAAAATAGCGACTTGATTTTAAATTCGATGGCTTGGCTAGCAGAAGATTATGAAGTTATTTCAATAAGACCCAAAATAGTACCCTTCAGATCTATTGTCGTAAACAGAAGGGATAGAGAATTTCTTAAGTGGAGTAGTGGGCTTCCATTTATTCTAATGCTATCAACAAGTACTATTGTATGGTGGAGAAGAAGATAATCGTTCTTAATATATTTCTAACAGGGCATAACTATGAATTTTAAAATAACAATATTATTTATAATTCTAGCATTCTTAACAGGTGGAATTTTTTACTATTTCACTACTAATGAAAGTGAAGATGTATCTATAGATCCTCCTTGGTTTTACCAAGTATCCATGGATGATATTAATTTCATAGAAGTTACTCGACAAGAAAAAACAGTAGGTTTCTACAAAAACGAAGATACAACGTGGTCTTTTGTTAACCCTAAAGGAATTCCTCCAAGTTATGAACGATGGGGTGGTGTAACATTATTGTTAAGCGGTCCTCAGACTAAAAGATTATTAGTTGCTGACAAAATTGAAGACCCTGCGGAATATGGATTAGACAACCCAAATTTAATTATAAATTTTGATTTGATTGGGGGCAGGAATTTAACTCTCAAACTAGGTGGCGCAACATCTGATTTCAAACATTATTACTGCCAAATCAATGATTTTCCTGAACTATTTATCATTTCATCTATGTGGAATGATGTATTGGGTGATCTTGTAGATGAATTACCTTATCCAAAATGGTATATAAAAAGAGATCCAAAAGATATGGTAGGAATAGCAATATATAAAGGAGATATTCAATCTCAAGCAACTCCTGCCAAAAAATTTGAAACAAAAAATAACAAAGACTGGTACTTCATGGACTTATCTGATTTAGATGATAACGCTACTACTAATTTGTTGAATCAAGCTCCCGGCCAAGGTTATGCTGCATTTCTCAAAACAAGCGATAAAATAGAACTAAATACATCTGAATGGAGTAAGAAACAATATTTAGTTGGAGGTCCTCAAAATATAACTGTTGTTAAATCATATGCAAGTGAACCTGAAGATTACAAAAAATATGGCATTGGAGATGCGAGTGATGCTATTGAATTAAGATTTAATTCGTTTTCTCAAAAAGGTACTGAATTTATAGATGGTATTCTTCTTAAAATCGGAGATAAAACAGAAGATAACAAATCATATTATGCATATTCTGAAAATAATGAATTTATAAAACCTGTACTAGCATTAGATGCAAACTGGGTAGAAAGTGTAATGGATTTATATAACAATCCACCAATAAAAAAATAAATTACATAGTAAAATTTCTATACAAATCCAATAATCTTTCAGGTAAATCTGCTACATCATCTAATACTTCATAACCCATATCTTGGGTCATAGCTTTTAAGTAATCATGTCCATTCTTGTCTACTGTAAGGCAAAATGCATTAATATCTTTATTCTTTGCCTCTGTTAAAGCCATTTTAGTATCATGTACAGCATATTCTTTTTCTACTCCTTCTCTACTATATCCGCGATCCTGAGGTCGGCCATCGCTAATTAGAAACAATAATTTTGTTCTAGCCTGAACTTTATCTAATTTTGAGATAGCATGCCTTATCGCAGGCCCCATTCTAGTAGCATGTAGTGGTGAAATTTTATCGATTCTTGATTTTATGTTATCAGTCAAACTTTCCTCTAAATCTTTGACAGTATAAAATTCAACGTTTTCTCTGCCGTATCCTGAGAAACAATATATACCATATTGATCTCCCAAGTTTTCCAAAGCATCCATAATTAAAACTGAAGCTTCTTTTTCTACATCAATGATTCGTTTGTATGTTCTAACTATTCCAGATTTTCTCCTAGATTTA
>Ga0209501_10005808_pt1 | contig 11286 bp, 11 predicted proteins | sample ArcticOcean_MG_C_4_FD_187434 | JGI IMG/M metagenome (GOLD analysis project Ga0209501, IMG submission 187434) | Marine microbial communities from western Arctic Ocean - ArcticOcean_MG_CB4_134 (SPAdes) (version 2) | ecosystem: Environmental > Aquatic > Marine > Oceanic | place: Arctic Ocean...
ATAGGCTTGATCCTCGATTTTTCAATTGAAGACGAAGATATAGTTTTTGCAAGACAACGACATATTGACGCATTGAATACTATAAGAGTTTTTTTAAATGAGGCAGCATTCAGTATGGAGAAAAAAGTAGGCTTAGAGATTGTTGCTGAATTATTAAGACAAAGCCTTTCTGTTTTTGATGAAATAGTTGGTAAAATAACAACAGATGATATCTTAGATAATATATTTTCAAGGTTTTGTATCGGTAAATAAACGTAAAATTATTTATCAAGGTTGAAAAAGCAATGGACGTAAAAAAAATACTTTTTATTGGTTTAAGCTGTGTAGGCGATGTTGTAATGACTTCAGTTGTCATGCAGACGCTTAAACAGAAATTCTCGCGGGCGCTAATAATGATGCGAGAAATATTTCAATTGAAAACGTCAATTCTTCAATACAGGAAATTTTAAATGAATGAAGTGTTGAGAATTTTAGATAGGCTCTTAAAACACAAGGGGTATGCAATAAAGAAACATCCTGAGTATAATTTATTACCTTTAAAAAACTTTGAAAATTTTCCTGTCCAGAAAAAAATTTATAATGTTTTCAATACAGAAAATCATAGAATAATTAATAATAACATTTTGAGTTTAAATATTTGTTTGAGAACTTGCATAACCAAAAAAAGAATTCGTGAAGGCAAAAATAAACTTACAAAAGTCAGTTATGAAAAACATTTTTTAAAGTGTATTCATTCGCTGGTTATTGCTGCAAATGAAGCAGTTAAAAACAATAAAAATGTGTCATTAACTGTGTTTGATGATCATTCAGAAGCATCATCAATATGCAAAATAGAACTTTTATTAAATAAACTTAAATGCAATTGGCGTATAATTACAACAAAAATTTCAGGGCAAGGAGAATCCTTATACGAACAATTTGATTTTTGTCGAGATAAAAACAGTCTTTTTTATTTTTGTGAGGATGATTATTTACATACAAGAAGCGCGATAAATGAGATGATAGATTTTTATAAAAACATATATTTAGAAACAGACTCTCATTTATTAATACACCCTCAAGAACACGAGCTTATTTATTCACAGATTAATTACCCATCATATATATTACTTGGTGAGCATAGACGATGGAGAACAATAAGCCACACAACACATACATTTTTTACGCATTCGTCTGTTGTAGACAAATATTGGAAATATTTTATTGATACGAAATACGTTGGAAATAAAAAGAAGCGCCATTTAGGTTCTGAAAAGAAAACGACCGATAACTTATTTCATCATATCCCTGGTTTTTCTCCAATACCAGCGGTTGCTGTTCATCTTCAAACAGAAAATACGTTACCACCATATTTTGATTGGCAAGAAGTATGGAATAAAATAGGCGATAGTTAAAAATAATTTTTAAATTTTACAAAGAGCGTAAGTATGCATGATATTAAATCTAGCGTTTATTTAGCCGCTATACGAACATATCTAAGGAATATTAGATCTAGAAAGTTTGAACCAGAGATATTATTTCTAAAAAATATATTAAGCCCCGGAGAAAATTGTTTACATATAGGGGCTAGTGATGCTCGCCATAGTTATGTTATGTCGGGTTTAATAGGAAGCGGGCATATTTATGCTTTTGAACCATCTTCATATTCTTATCATCACTTAAAACTTATGATTAAACTCCACAGATTAAAAAATATTAGTACCTATAAATATGCTGTCTCAGATTCAGAAGGCATTGTAACTTTAATTATTCCAGAAAAATCTACAGGACATGTGGGGCGTTCATTTGCTTATATTACACAAGACAAATCTGATTGCGCGAGCAGAAAAGATATAAAATCACATAAAATTAAGAAAGAAGAAGTAAAATCAGTATCAATTGACCAATTTGTCTCAAAAAATTGTATCAGTAAAATTGACTTTATTAGGTGCGATACAGAAGGATCTGAAATGTTAATTTTAAATGGCGGTCAAGAGACCATAAATAAATTTAAACCAAATTTATTGGTTGAAATACACAGCCATTCTCTCAAAGACATTTTTAATTGTAGCGCAAAGGAAGTAGCGAAATTTTTATTTGATTTGGGTTATATGATGTTTCGAGAGGATTTCGGGAAAATAACGAAAGTAAAGAGTGTTAATGAAAAAGAAAATTGGAAAGACTATTTTTTTATTCACCCAGAAAGAACAAAAAATTTACCCAAAGGCCCATTTCGTACTTTTATGAGCGGCTAAATTTGTTAAAATTTAGTACATAATTTTTTTACTTCCTCGTAGACTTTATCCGCGCCTATATTAGCCATACTAATATCATTTTCTATTACTATAGAATTCTTAGTATTTGGGTACCATTTTGTTGTTAGTTCCTTAGATGAAAAGAGTCCTATCATCTTTGTACTAACCGCATCACATACGTGCATAGCCCCAGTGTCATGACTAACCGCCAAAGAAATATTTTGAAATACATAAAATAATTCTGAGATAGATAGCTTATTACAAAAATTATAAGTATTACTTGTTTTTAGGCGTATGTATTCAGCTTCATCTAGTTCTGTTTTTCCACCAATAATAATTATTTTATTTTTGTTGTTAATTAAATTTGACAAAGTAACCCAATTATCAAGCGGCCATTTCTTTTTCATTAATTTGCTGCCGATTATGAATGCAATAAGTTGATTGTTTAACAAAGCAATTAAAGTTTTATCGATTGGGATAATTTTCTTTACAGGGTATACAATTTCACCTTTTAGTCCATGCGTTTTTAAAATATTTACCAACCTCATAGTTTCCGTAGGGCAATAGAATTTATTAGATGAAAGGTAAGATTGTTTTGCAGCCTGTTTTTGTGTTTTTATGAATGATTTAATCCTCCCATGATCCCAGCCAAAGGCATATTTAATTTTTAGAATAAAACGTACAATTAGTATATTTCTTATTGATTTATAAAGACCAAGATTTTGTGGTAGCTGAATAAAAAGATCATAATTCTCTTTTCTAAGGCTCTGAATTGTTTTTGGCCTTTCCCTTTTATTTTTTACAAAAATATTATTTATTAATTTATGCTCCAAATTAAAATCATTAAAAGTTATACCGCTATTACTAAATGTAAGTAAGTCAATTTGAGCATGCGGAAAATTTTGTCGGATTATAGATAATGCTGGTAAAGCTACAACTGAGTCTCCAAAGGCGCCATCACGGTTTACTAAAATTTTTTTTACATTAGTACTTTTTACAAAAAATAACCAAACTAAAAATTTTATGGATATAGTTCTTAATTTCTTTATGTTAAACACATAAAAAAGAAAAATTTCATCTAATAATTTCATAAAAAGTCCGTATTATTTATTTAATAAGATTCTCACTTTTAATTTTTTCTAAAACATCTGATAACTTAATCTTAAAAATTTCACCCGGAGTGAATTTGCTATCATCAAGCGGGAAATTGGAAGACACACTAATTACACGTTTATTTTGCCCTAGCGCATGCGTTCTTTTAGGATTTGTTGGGCCGAATAATGTATAAATGGGGATAGCTGAGCAGGATAAAATATGCATTGGCGCAGAATCATTAGTTATTGCAAATTTTGCCTTTCTTCCTAGTTCTGCGAGACAAAGAACATCAAATTCATTCGTTGAATTTATTCCATTGAATTCACTCAAGTGTTGATTTAATTCCATATCATCATTTCCTCCTATCCACACAATTTTGATATTTTTAGATAGAGTAGTCGCTAGCTCAGCAAAATAAGGCCATCTTTTTGATAAGTGTTTTTTACTTGAACCCGCGTGTATTATTATAAAGTTTCCAGCTTCAAGCTTATGTTTTTTTAGCCACTTATCTACTTTTGAAACAACATTAGCAGACGCGGGAAGCGAGGGCTTTGGTTTTGCCGGAGAAATTCCAGCACTTACAATAATTTGATTTAAACGTTCAAATGAGTGGCATTGACCTCTATATTTTTCCTCGGGATGAAAACTATATGGGAACCTGGGGTGATTTCCAGCACAATAAGCAGCATTAGATAGCGCGCAATATAACGAAGTTCTATCATTTGATTGCAGATCATAAATTCGATTGAATTTTTTCTTTCTAATCCAACTAACTGTATTAATAAAATTCTTCAGACCTCGTCGGTCAAAACTTACTACGTTTACTTTTTTAAAGTTATTAAACAAATCTTTGAAATTGGGAGTAGTTAGTAGATATATAGTGTCTTTTAAATGGTGATTAATAATTTTTTTTATAATAGATGTTGAAATAATTATATCTCCAAGTGCTCCTAATTTTATAATAAGAATATTCAAAAAATTTAAACTAAATTTTTAGCTTTTGCAAAGCATAATGATGTAAGTAACCAAATCATACTTGCCCAAATTGATCCATAAAATGCCATATGTGCATTTAGAGGAAATATGGCAACAGCAACCGGGATAAAGTAAGGAAGAAGATGTTTTTTTGTTTTTTGTTGTAATACAAATTTAAATAGGAAAAACAAAGCAAAAAAATATCCTATTAGACCAACTAAGCCAGTTTCACACATTATTTCTAATAAAAGTAAATGAGGCTGGGTTGGCGGCACATTATTTTTAACAAAAATATCGTCTGGTTTAGCATAATTTTCATAAACATGCCTAAAGCCCCTTGGCCCTATTCCAAAGACAGCATTTTTTTTGAATATGGCATAGGCTGTTTCCCAAATTGGGAGTCTATATGCGGTGGCAACATTAAAAGATTCATAGTTATTACTAAACAATCCTTGTGTTGCGATTATTCTTGTTTTTAAAGGCTGGTGTGAACTAATTACAGTACCAAAAATAATACTTATGAAAATGATAGTTATAGAAGCAATTTTTAAAAAGAATCTTTTATTTTCATAAAAAATAAATCCATAAATAAAAAAAGAAAATGATGTTAGTGCTAACATAATCCAAGCAGCGCGCCGGCCACTTATTAATATAATAAAAAATAATGGAACTAGGCTTAATAGCATAGTTTTTTTATAATTTATATTATTGTATACATGCAGAAATAAAAACGAAGAAAGAATTGCGCAAATATGTGAAATTGTATTTCTAGGATAAAACATTCCTGTTACATGTCCGGCCTCCCAAGGAAAACCAAAAATATCTTTTTTGTAAAAAAATTGAATAGATGCGTCAATAGTCCAAAATATAATAAGAAAAAAAATACTCTTAACTATGAAGTCTATTTTTTCTTTATCTTTTGATATGAATATAATAAAAAAAATTCCGACAAATAAAAACCTTAAATATGGTATAACTGTATTCAGCGAATGTTCTATATTAACCGCATTTATTAAAGATAATACTTGAGGCAACCAAATGCATAAAAAAACTGCTAAGAAAATTTTTAATGTATTATCATTTATTAGAATTTTTGGGTTTGATAATGTTATGTAAAGACCAATTAATGACATAACTCCAATAGGATAATTGTATAATGACTTACTTATGAAACCAAAAAAAGCCAAGACGACAAGAAAGCAGGGCCAATAATTTATTATAAAATTTTTGTAATTTATTGATTGCATCAGCGGTCTTTTTTAGTGTTTTAATATTTATATCTTTCGATAATGATATTTGTTAATCCAAAAAGATAGCCAATACCATTAGCAATTCTAATAATTGCTTTTTTGAAGTTATTTTTTTTAATAAAAATTACACCAATTAAAAAACTAAATATTGCGCTCACAAATTTGCTTAATATTTTTGGGATATATCTAAGCCACGCCGAAATTAAAGAATGATGCCTTCGATATCTCATTACTACGTTTATACCGCCAGTTAAATGACGATATAACACATAGCTAAGTTTTTTTCTTTCGGGTGTAATTGTTTCGAATACTATAGCATCGTCTATCCATACAGATGTCATGCCATTTTTAATTGCGCGATCAAAAAAATCAAAATCTTCACAACCAATAAAATTAAAGTAGTTATCAAACCTTAATTTATTCTTAATAAAAAGATCATCAGTAAATAAAACATTTCCAGCCGGAATGTTTCTTGGCACAGATCCCTTAGGTTTTTTACTGTCTTTTTTAAATAAATTGGGCGGTATCATTTGGCTTGTAGGTATAACTGGTCCGGCAATAATATTGCACTGGTATTTTTCGAGGCCTTTCAGCATATTTATTAACCAATTTTTATGGGCTAGCTCATCATCATCAATGAAAGCGATTAAATTTGCGTTCTGTAATGTTGCTTTTTCAAGCAAACAATTTCTTACAGAAGATACGCCACGTCTAGGCTCAACGTAGTAATAAGATTTAAAATTAAAATGAGTTTTAATCGTATTAAACTCTGATTCACCTGTTCTTAAAATATCATTATCCACAACTATTATAATAGGGGTATATTTTTCAGGCACTATAATTTCAGTTAGAGAATGCAAACAATTTTTTAGTAACAAAGGTCGCATATATGTTGCAATGCATATCGCAACTATATTCGTTGAGTGTAGCATATTTATTTTTCTAATCTTCAGTTAGAGATGTATAGACTGCTAGAGTTTTTTCTAACATCTTGTCTAGAGTAAAAATGTTTACATTTTTTACTCTTGGTATATTTTTGTAAAACCTTTCAATTTTTGAAACTACCCCATTAATATCATGAGGAGGAACTTTTCCCTCAGGGAATAGTTTGCTAAGCACTTCAGCAGCCCCTCCATGATTATAGGCAACAACAGGAACTCCTATACTAAGAGCTTCTAAAGCGGTTCTTCCAAAAGCCTCAGGCACTTTAGCAAGAGACAAGACTATATTTGATTTAGCCATAATTTCCTTTATGTCATCTCTATGTCCAAGAAAAGTAAAATTTTCTTGCATATTAAGTTTGAGAATTAATTTTTTTAATTCAAGAAAATATTTTTCTTTTTTATTATCTACCCCCCCAACAAAAAGCCCATGAACGTTTAATCCTAAATTATGTAATTTAGTAACAATTTCGATAAAATCTATATGGCCCTTCCATCTAGTTATTCGGGCGGGTAATGTAATTATAAATTTTTTATCAGAAAAATATTTATTTTTATCCCACTCTATTAACCAATTATCTGTAGGCAAAAAACCAAAAGGATATTTATTTTTATCTATTCCACGATGAATAACCGTAATATTTTTTTTATTAACACAAGTATAATTGTCAGTAATATATTTTTTTATATAATTGGATATAGCAATAACACGATCCCCTTTTGTCATGATACTGCTATAGCGATTAATAGAGTAGGGGCCATGTACTGTTGTTACGAAAAATGGTTTATTTTGTTTTTTTATTTTTTTAAGTGCTAAAAAAGATAGCCATGCAGGTAATCGTGAACGTGCATGCACAATGTCAACTTTTTTTTCTTCAAAAATAGTTTGTAGAATAGGTATAAATTTAAAACAAAAAAAAGATTTTTCCCCAACAGGCAAGTTTATATGTTCACTACCTTCTTTTATAAGCTGTGGGACAAGACGGCCAGAACCAGATATAACTATAGAACGATGTTTTTTTCTAACAAGCTCAGCAGCTACTTCCAATGTTCCACGCTCAACGCCCCCATACTCAAGGGCTGGCAATATTTGCACTATTGTTTTTTTCATAAAATTATATTTTTAGTGAATTATAAATTATTTACATAAAATTTTAGCTATAACTTTTTTGAAAGGAAAATAAGCCCTGGTTTTTTGTTTTTATAAAATTTGATAATTTTAAAACCATATTTTTCGAATAGGGTTGAAACAGTTTTTTTATTGAAATGTTGCACGTGTATTGGTGGCCAAAACACATCCCAATCTAATATGTTTTGCGGTACTTTGGGGTGTCCTATGTCCGGTGTCGTTATGTATGTATAGCCACCTTTTTTTATTAAGTGTGCAAGAGTTTTCATGTAGAGATTTACATCACTAACATGCTCAATCACTTCAGATGAATATATAAAGTCATATTTTTTTGTTGTTTTGAGCAAACTTACAAAATCACTATAAATATAGGATGCTTTTTTAAAACGATTTTTTGCGTATTTAATTGATTTTTGACTAATATCAATTCCTGTCGATGACTTTGCAACAAGGCTTAAAACATGCGCAATAAAGCCTCCCCCACAACCAAGGTCTAAAGTATTTTTATTAAATGCGTATGGAATAAATCGCGGAAGTTTTATAAAAGCACGCCTTAATCTAGAGCTTGATTTATTGTAGGTTGGTTCAAAAAGTTCACTATCATTAGTATTTTCATATTGTTCATTTAGTGTATTTTGATTAGGCATAGGGTGTAAAAAAACAAAATCACATTTTTTGCAACGATTAAAAGGATAGTTGTTTTTAGTGACATAAAATTCTGTTGAACTATTGTCACAAATTGGACAACTAGTTATTTCTTTATTATGCGTATTCAACACAAAATTCCTTTTTCGAGCATGATTAAAGCACAGCGCTTAGCCTCATTAAATTTTTTTTCAAATGGACGCAGTTCTTTATTTTTTAACCAAAAGCTATAGGAAGTTATTTCTTTTTTTTCAATTAATGAAGTTATAGCTTCGTTAATTCGGTTTGTTTTTTTTATAGGTAGCTCAAGTATACCAACGGATGCACCTGACGATAATGATTCATATACCATAGAGACACTATCTGGGCTAACCCATATATGGTTTGCATTAAAAATATAATTGTGTAATTGGACCATGCTAGTTGTATTTGAGTTTAATATTTTTACATTTTTATTGTATGAACTTAATTTTTGTATCAATCCTTTAGGTGTTCGAGGAGAGTCAGCAAGAACCCAATTTTTATCGTCTTTATTAGTAATAATATTTTTTACCTGGTTAATAACTATATTATTATCCCATTTATAATGATTAGATAAACCGCCGAGGAGGATCAATCCCTCATTTAAAGATTTATTTTCATTAAATTTCATTGGGTTTAGAGCACCATTGGTTTCTATTACATTTTTTCTTGTTTTTGGATGATCATGTTTTGGTATTAGACACAGATCGAAAAATGATATAGGTAAGCTTGGTTTCATAAGAACTATAATCTTTCCCTTTTTTGTATATTTTGCTGATAACATTGAAATATGCGTTTTATGTCCTGCGCCAATCAAGATATCTGGTTTAGTAATGTTTTCACTGCGAGAAAATTTATTTGATAAAATATTTTTTATAACTTTAAATGGAGAATCAGTCTCTATATCAAGAATGTTACATTTTTTTATTTCTGAAATGGCATTACACAACCCAATGCTTTGAGAATCATGGCCGGGTTTTCCATCAGTAAAACGCCAAATATTTAGTGTCATATTTATTTTTGAAAAGTATATTAATCGTTTTTTAGAATATACTCGGTTCCGCAATATGGGCACTTTACTTTCATGAAAGCATCTATTGGTAGAAAAACTTTTGGGTGTTGATTCCAAAGACTAATTTCTGGTAGAGGACAGTGTAATGGTAATTGGTCTAGCTTTATATTAGTAGGTTTGTTATTTACATTTAATCGGTTCTTCATTTTATTTTTTAAACAACATAGTTTAACCAATTTTTACATTCTTTAATTTTACCAGCAACACAATCAAAATATTGTTTTTGTAGTTTTTCTGTTAAGGGGCCTCTTTTTCCGCTACCGATAATACGGCCATCAAGCTCGCGAATTGGTGTAACTTCAGCAGCTGTCCCCGTGAAGAAAGCTTCATCCGCGATATATACTTCATCTCGTGTTATCCTTTTTTCTTTTACCAAAATATTATTTTTATTAGCAAATTGAATAATTGTATCTCGTGTTATTCCTTCAAGGGCAGACGTTAAATTGGGGGTATATAAAATACCATTACGAGCAATAAAAATATTTTCACCGCTACCTTCAGCAACATAACCGTCAACATCAAGCAATAAAGCCTCATCGTAACCAGAATGGAGGGCATCCTGTAAAGCGAGCATCGAATTGATGTAGTTGCCATTGGCTTTTGCTTTACACATCGTTGTGTTTACATGGTGCCGAGTAAATGAGGATGTTTTTACACGTATTCCTTTTTCTAGGCCTTCGGCACCAAGGTAAGATCCCCAGGCCCATGCAGCAACAATCATATGAACTTGCAGACCATCTGCTCTTAAGCCCATACCTTCTGAACCATAGAAACACATCGGTCTTATATATGCAGTCTCCAGGTTATTATTTTTGACCGCATTAAGACACGCTTCGCTTATTTTGTTTTTATCAAAAGGGATTTTCATGTTAAGTATATGCGCGGAGGAGAACAATCTATCAATGTGTTCATTGAGTCGAAAAATGGCAGTTCCATCTGAAGATTTGTAGGCACGAATACCTTCAAATACTCCCATCCCATAGTGAAGGGTATGAGTTAAAACATGTACTTTAGCGTCTTTCCATGGGACAAATTCTCCGTCAAACCAAATTACCCCATCACAATCATCCATTCTCATGTTATTTTTTCCTGATTATTTATTTAATGTAGCGTATAAATTATTATTAAGACACTAATTTATAAAATAGACTTTATGTTAATGCTCTAATCAATTGCAATCAATAAATCTTTGAAAAATATATTAAATAAACAGACAATTTTTGATGATTAAAGAAATAAATTCAACAGAAGCATATTCAATATTGCAAAAATCGGAAAATGCCATACTAATAGATGTGAGAAGCAGCATGGAGTATGAATATGTCGGGCACCCGGTAAACGCGATTCATGTCCCAATTAAGGAACCTCCTGATTGGGAAATACGAATTGATTTTATAAATAATATTAAATCAGAGCTAACAAAAAAATTTCCAAATATTCAAAATCTGTCTGAGATTTATATCTTATTGTTATGTCGAAGCGGGAAAAGATCAGAGCAAGCAGCATTGATGTTAGAATCCGAAGGATATAAAAATACAATTAACATTACAGATGGATTTGAGGGCGATAAAGATGTAAATGGTCATCGTAGCGTTATAAATGGTTGGCGATTTAATAAATTACCATGGAAACAAGACTGACAATACTCCTCAATTTTTAAAATACTTACCAAGTATTAGACCAATTTCAAATAATACCCATATTGGTATTGCTAATAATATTTGAGAAATTACATCGGGTGGCGTCAACAACATACCAACAAAAAAAGCAAATAATATTATATACGGACGATTAGAGCTTAATTTTTCTATAGTTATAAAATTAGATTTAATTAACAAAATGGTTGCGATTGGTATTTCAAACGATATGCCAAAAGCGAAAAATAGTTTAAGTATAAAGTCTAAGTAATGATTAATATCTGTCA
>Ga0209501_10005809_pt1 | contig 11285 bp, 15 predicted proteins | sample ArcticOcean_MG_C_4_FD_187434 | JGI IMG/M metagenome (GOLD analysis project Ga0209501, IMG submission 187434) | Marine microbial communities from western Arctic Ocean - ArcticOcean_MG_CB4_134 (SPAdes) (version 2) | ecosystem: Environmental > Aquatic > Marine > Oceanic | place: Arctic Ocean...
GGGTGAAAAAATTGAAGAATCTGAACTATTGGGGTGACAGCCGTTACCGCGAAACCAATAGCTGGAAAGACAACCGGAAGACTCAGTACCATGAAGACGGTCGGGGTCAACGGCACGAGTTGGAATTGACACAAAACTCAAACTTCGATAGCTGGCGTCAAGAATGGAATCTTGAGAAGTACTTCAAAGCAAACGACATTCCCTTCTGCATTGAGCAGATCAAGGAGTCTCGACAAGGGGAGTACGTGATCTACACCAAAAGGGAGAAGACCTATCAGATTCCCAAGTACTGTTACACTTGGGAGTTCATTACTCAGCCCGATGGTAAAGAAAAGTTTGGACGGGTTGTTAAGCATCAAATTGGATTTGAATGGAGATTTGTTGAAGTTCCTCTTGACAAGCCCAAGGTCATACAGTACAATAGGAGTGTAAGCATCGGAAGCCGTGTCATCTGGTGGTCAGACAAAGACATTGGCATTGATCACATTTTGAAAAGGATTCATTGGTAGAACAAATTGAAGCGTATGCAAGTCTGGATAAGCAACACGCCTGATAAGCGTGGGGGGAAACCCAACGTAGGTTCAAATCCTACCGCTTCAACTTATGGGTGAGTAGTTCAATTGAATAGAACGCCAGTCTACGAAACTGGAGGTTGAAGGTTTGAGTCCTTCCTTGCCTACTTTATGTCGCGGTCGTCTAACGGTCAGGATTTGAGTTTTTCACGCTCAAGACCGGGGTTCAACTCCCCGTCGCGATACTTTCGAGACTTTGAACAAGGAATTGTGTATAGTAGTACGACCCATACCTTTTTAGGAGTCTACTATGACAACCAAAATCTGTTCAAAGTGCCGTAAAAGACGGCAATTACGGTTTTTCTCGCGTAACAAGGCGAAGAAAGACGGCTACCAGAATCAGTGTAAAGATTGCCACAGAGAGTATACAAAGCTGCACTATCAAGATAATAGTGAAAAATATCGTGATCGGCTAAACGCCAATCGGAACAAAAGAAGGATCAAGTTTTTTACTTGGTTGAAAACAAAGCACTGTATAGAGTGCGGTGAACAGGACTTTAGAGTCCTAGAATTTGACCATCGTGATCCAGCAGAGAAATCGTTCATAATCTCAGAAAAGATAGCAGATTTGAGCTTTGAAACCTTGAATAAAGAAATTGAGAAGTGTGATATCCTATGTGCAAACTGTCATAGGAAGCGAACCGCGACTCAACTAAACTGGTATCAGTTTCTAGATTGATGTTCCCTTGTGGTGTAATGGCGGCACAGAAGGTTTTGAACCTTCTAGACTAAGTTCGATTCTTAGCGAGGGTACTTATGTTTGAATTGCCACAGAATAAGAACGGCGAAGCAATTCAATTATTATGCGGGATTGATGTAGTGGTAACATGGCAGGTTTCCAACCTGCTCTCATCGGTTCAAGTCCGATATCCCGTACTGTGGCTGATGCCGAAGTGGTCGAGGCCCCTGCCTGTGAAGCAGGGTATAACGGGTTCGAGTCCCGTCAGTCACCCTTATGTGTAGGGACTTATTGTTAACCCCCTACGTTTTCTGAAAAATCTCAGAATAGCCCTTGACATTCAGTGTTTGTGGACTATAATGAGTGAGATGAGTACGGCTTCGTAGCATAATTGGTTAATGCCCCAGATTGTCGATCTGGTGATTGCCGGTTCGAGTCCGGTCGAGGTCGCTATGGTCAGATAGGCGAAATGGCATAGCCGCTTGATTTAGGATCATGTGTTTGTGGGTTCGAGTCCCACTCTGACTACTAACAAACGTGGAACTTTTGAGGATTAACAATGGACATCACTAGGGTTTTGGCACAGAACAACGACCTTGCCGACTTTGTTCGTTGGCTGGATAATTCTGGGATCGGGGACATAGATTACGACATAGAAGATTGGGACACTATATGTAATGTCAATGTTCACGCCCTAAATTCTGTCGGTTTCCAATTTTATGAAGACGGATGTTTTCGGTGCATTGGTAGTGAATCCGACATCTCTCAGTGGGCGAGAGAACAGAAGTCTGTAAAAGAAACCATCTCACGTATGTCTTGGTGGGAACTCTTGACAAATAGATCATTGTCTTCATCGTAGATGAGCAATATGCCGCATTGGACTAGAGGCTTAGGTCGCCTGCTTCTCATGCAGGAGAACGGGGGTTCAAATCCCCCATGCGGTACTAACGAGGGAAGGTGACGGGAATTGGCATACCTACGGGACTTAAAATTCCGTGTCTGTGGGTTCGAGACCCACCCTTCCTACTCCGGTCAGATGACGGGAATTGGCATACCTGTTTGACTCAAAATCAAGCGTTTGTGGGTTCGAGGCCCACTCTGACCACTTACAAAGGACAAAATGAAACGATTCCTAATAGTTTTGCTGTTGTTGTGTAGCTTATTTTTCGTGACTACAGAGTCGCGTGGTGGCGGGGGCGGCGGATATAGCATGACCAGTAGGGGATACCTCTGGTATGGCAAAGAATACGTCAGAGGGAGAGACCTACCGGATAATCCAAACTGTAGATGCCCTATGTGTCAAGACTTGAGGGCGTCATACTACACTGCTCAAGCACAGAGGGCGAAGGCTAAGAAGCGAAAGGTTGCCTACGAGGCAGAGATAGAGAACGCCGTTACCAAACTGATCGGCACTCCACACAAAGACATACCAGCGTTAGTCAAGGTATTCCAAATCAAGAAGGGTAGCAATTTTGTCCTGCTTGACCCCGGCTGCGGCGATGCGAGAATTTTGATTCACGCAGTCAAGGAGTACGGGTGTCGAGCAATAGGCATTGAGATCAACGAAGACACATACAAGATCGCCCTCGCAAAAGTCAAACAGGCAGGACTAGGACACAGGATTAAGATTTACCACGGGGATTCTCGTAAGTTCTCTTGGGAGAAAGCTGACGGAGTTGTCATGTTTTTGTTCCCAGAACTGATTTCGGACTTGACATCCAGCTTTCGTGTGTTACAATCGGGTACAAAGGTTGTGTCGTACAGTCACGACATACCACTCAAGGGCACTGTGAAGTGCGACAACATTTACGTGTGGAGGAAAAAGTAGGATGGCTATCAACCCTCAGATTACACTTGGGCGGAAACCAGAAGAAGTGGGTGTCAAGGACGCTATCCATATCGCTATTGTGTCATGCCGTGCTGGTGAGTATTTGACTAGCAGCGAAAAGGTGACGTTGAATGAACATCGAGAAGCCGTCGCTCCACAAGACGGGGCAAAGCACATTGGCATCGTTGATCCATTCCTAAAGGGTTCCTTAGCTAAGGGTGACATCTTCTGGATGGTGATGATCCCGAAGCAAGATCAGGTTGTTCGACACGTTTGGGAACACAAGCTGGACTTTTCAGCACCAGAGCGTGCAGTACAAGAGTGCGAGTATCTGGCACCATACGCAAAAGAGCTTGGTGTTACGTATTCCGAACTGATGCACGCGGCAGACATGTTGGTGAACGGGGGAGAGACTCCCAAGTACACAGGCTCCTTGACAGATGAGAAGCTAGAAAGTGTACTGGACGACATGTACAACTTCTGGTCAGAATGGGCTGACGAAACGGGTAATGAATTTGAGAACATTGGTTCAATGTGTTGCCCAGAGCATGACTACCCAAGTTCGTTTGAACTGTTTGACTACTCACACCTAAGCTGATGGCAGCTACAAGAAAATGTGTGGTCTGTGCGGCTTGTGATGCACGGAATGTGTACTATTACAAGCCGTACAGATCATGTCTGAAATGTAAGGAACCGTTGACGGCTGAAAAGCCGAAAGGAAGACGCTGTGGCAACTGCGGGAGAACAGGACACAACAGGGCAACCTGCACTGATTAAGGTCGGAGACATCGTGGGGCGAGTTAACAGTGACTACAAGTTTGTTGGCACCGTTCGCTCAGTGTTTGTTAAGAACAGCGGGGTCACTCGCTACGTTGTTGAAGATGACAGGGGCATCTTGTTCATCTGGAGTAGAAAGAATTTTGAGGCAGTAGGGCAGCCTACTGCGTAAAGAGATGGGGATAGGTTCACTGTTGGGAGTGTTGGCTGCCTTGCAAGCAGTTTTTTTCGCAGGTTCGATTCCTGTTATCTCCACTTCGCCTTTTTTCCGTGGCGAAGCCTCATCAAAGGTGGGGAGACTAAATAGCGGAGGCGTGCTTTGGATATCTAAGACCACACCGGTTACGGTTAATGATATTGCGAAGCGTTTCGGAAGGTAGGCCAATGGTGGCAAACGGTCTTGAAAACCGTCGCGGGTAATTCCGTAGAGAGTTCGATTCCCTCACTTTCCGCTTTAATAGCGTGGAACCGGTCTCACCACGCCCTCTTTAAGGAAAACAAAATGAACATAGCAGCTACCAAAAACGCAGACCTTCAAGAGTTTTGTTCTGAACACGGCTTACGAATGAGGACGTACACTGAGAGGAACATCAAATTCCTCGCGATCACAACGCAGTACAGACCTAAAAAGAAACATCTCTGGAGCAAGAAGCGTAGCGAACAAGAAGTTGTCATTGGAACTATTCAGGGTCTTGGGTTTCTCAACATTGTGTCACGAGAAGTAATTACCCGTTACAAATACGTTCCTTTTGAGGTGGCTAACTTGTACATCTACGGGGTACCAATGTGGCCCAACGGTCTCTGTCGGTACGGAAACCCTTACAGCGAACTTTTTGACGAATTCTGCGAGAGATTCACAAAAACTGGCTTGACAAACAGTGATTTGTAGACTATAATAGAGAGATGGGCGATTAACTCAGTTGGCTAGAGTGTCTGTTTTACACGCAGAACGTCGGGGGTTCGAGTCCCTCATCGCCCACTTAACCTACTTTTTACTTTGACGAGGAATACGAAGATGAACAAAGATTTGACGGAACTGGTTATTGTATCGGATCGCTCTGGCTCGATGGGTTCCTCACGCGAAGAATCAGAAGGGGCTATCAATCACTTTATCAAGGACCAGCAAGGGGAAGAAGGCGAGTGCAATGTCACGCTCGTTGAATTTGACAACGAGTACGATGTCTTGTATGACGGAGTGTCCGTTGAAGACGTTGGAGAGTACCAGTTGGTGCCGCGAGGTATGACGGCTCTCTACGACGCGGTCGGGACGGCGATTACTACAGTTGGTGAGAGGCTGGCAAAGACGCCAGAAGCGGATCGACCCTCATTGGTAACTGTTGTGATCTCCACAGACGGTCTGAACAATGCGAGCAAAGAGTATTCGCACAGTCAAATTGTGAAGATGATCAAGACGCAGAGAGAAGAATTCTCTTGGCAGTTCATCTTCCTTGGGGTGGAACTGAATGAACAGATTGGCATTGGTCTGGGCCTGAATGCTGTCAATGTTGTTAACTTGCAGCGAAGCAATAGTAGCTTCGCCTATGGTATGACGAGCGACAAAATCAAAGGGTCACGCAACATGATGGCAAGTGGCATGTCGTGTCAGGAAGCCGGTGCAAACATGGCATATACTAACGACGAGAAAACATCGTTGGGTTCGGTTGCAGACGGGGCGGTTGCAGTTGACGTAAAATAACAAACAATTTGATGGCTGTAAAAGCCTACGGGTCGAGAATCGTCACCTTCGGGTGCTTGGAGAGAACGATTTCCCGCCATCAAATGAATCAGGACGTAGCTCAGTCTGGTAGAGCGGGGCGTTTGGGACGCTCAGGCCGCAGGTTCGACTCCTGTCGTCTTGACTTTAGGAACTTAGGAAAGGGAAAACATGAAGCTCGGATGTATCGTAGTAGCACGTCAGAACGGGAAGTTCATTGGACTCAGATGTGCAAAGGGTCGAGGGATTATCTTTCCGGGTGGGAAAGTAGAGCCGGGTGAAAACTTTCGGCAAGCCGCCCGTAGAGAATTCTTTGAAGAAACAGGTCTGATTGCAAACGACAAACTAAAGTACATTCATGCGGGACCAAGCTGTACGGACAATTTCTTCGTTACGGCGTTCTATGGTGGTACTGTCACAGGTCCATTGAACCCACAACTTGAGGGTGAACCTTGCCTTGCTACGTTCGCAGATTTTATGAGTAGTGAGTTCTCAGATTACTACGAAACCCTGTTCGAGAAAATGCAAGAAATGCACAGTCTGGACGCACTATGCAAATCGTACCAGTAGACGAAATACCAGATGTCGTCATGGATACGCCCACCAATGACCTCGTTAAGCTCCATAGAGTTTGTGAGGAAATGAAGGACGTTTGTATCGCTGGTGATGGGATTGGATTGGCAGCGGTTCAGGTGGGAATACCTTGGAAGCTGTTCATCGTTAATCACGGAGTTGAAGGTTGGGAGTGCCTGATAAATTGCAAGTACTACCCTCTGAACCCCAGACTGAAAGGCAATACCGGAGAGGGAGGAGTGGAGTACGACATGCTCGACTCTATTGAGGGTTGCCTGTCGCTGAAAGACGAACAGGGCGAACCTGCTATCTACACGGTAGATCGCTTCCACAGAGTTTTAGTTGAAGGGTTTGAGCTAACTGAGTGGCCCGATCTACAACTTCAAAAGGTTCACTTCGGAACGAAAGAGGGAGACATCTACAACATAGTCTACCAGCACGAGATTGACCACCACAATGGGATTTTAATTTCCGACAAGGGAAAGGCACTATGTCAGTAAAAATCAAGGTTCTGGAAAAAGAAGCGGGGGAAAGTGGCGATTTTATTGACCCAGTTGAGGTATTGGGCTATTTATACGGCACGGTTTTCCAACAGTACTTCGACGACGAGGCTCAAAGCACCTTTTGGGTAAGCTGTGGTCACGGTGAGAAGTCCGTGATAACCGTGTGGTTTGAAGACGAGTCCAACGAGTGGAGACTCAGTACCGACAACAAGAAATCCCTGAAAGAGTTCGTGCCGCAGGTCAAAGCGTTACTTGTTGACAGGGCCGACATCAAATTGAAACTGAAATTCATAAAATGAACAAAATAGTCTTGACAAACGAGGGTCAGTAGACTATAATAAGACAGAGGCATACGGGGTTCCTAAACTTCATCATTAACGAAAATTACCCCTCGCCTTTTTCCAAGTGTAGTGTAACGGCAGCACGCCAGTATTAAAAAATACCGGTCGCCTAACAGCAAAGCAGGTTCCTCTAACAAATGGAACTGGAAGTGTGGGTTCGACTCCCACCGCTTGGACTTTGTGGACACAAGAAGTTCCTATAACCCCGCAAGGGGTTTCACTGTAAATGAAAATTACTTCTCGTCCACTTCGGCACATGACGGTAACAATGGTTCCTATAAAATACTTGAAATTTACCATTCACCGTTTGACACATAGGTAAAGAGAGTTCCTATTAACCCTTGGCTCCGGGGTTGCTTCGGCAACATGGAGCCGCCAATAACCATACTCTCCACTTATTTTTTCTGAGGACAGGACACTATGAAGACTCTGGAATTGTTCAACGCAGTAATCGCAAAGCCAAACAAGAACTCGACTCCGGTTGTTTCGGAGGAAGGGTACATCATCGACTCAGGGGCGACGTGGGCTAAGGATCGCATCCTCAAGTTCTATCGCGACCAGAAGTTGAGCGGCAACGATCTCAACAAGACCTTCTACAAGAGTTTTGAGAAGGTTCGCAGTAGCTCTCGTTTTGAGCTATTCATGGATCAACTCCGTCACTATGCGTCAACTTACGGCTCAGACTTCAAGGATGAAATGTTCATCCCAGATGACGTTCTGGAACTGCCAGACGTTAAGCTGACTTTCAAGGTCGTGAAGGGCCTCGACAAGGAAGCTATGTCTGAGAAGTGCCTAGACATGCTTCGTTCAGGGATCGCCCTGAAAGAGGAAACCATCAACGACCTGTTGTCGATCTTGGTGGATGAGCTAGGGTACACGTTCACAGGCAAGGAAGGTGTTCGCAACAAGGAAGCTATCGTAAAGATCGCTGACTTGTATGGTGTCCTTCCAGATGACACAATGGCATTTTTCCGTTACGTCATCTACCGTGCAACCGGGGAAACCCTGTTGATTAAGAATCACGCTGCGATTGCTTCAATCAAGGCGTCGAATTTTAACCCAACGGCACAGTTTCGTCAGCACGGTTTGGAGCGGCTCGCTGAAATCTTCAATCGTTTCAAGCCACTGTTCTTGGCGTTCAAGAAGCGGTGTCCAGCGACGATCAACAAGATCAGCAAGTTGTCTAAGAAGAATCACGTTCCAGTGTCGTCAAACGCATTGAACGAGGTGACTCAGCGTCGTCTGACGAAGGATGACGTTCACTGGTTGGACAACGCGACTCCGTTCGCTCTGTTCAAGGCGATGACCGCTGTGTACAATCGTATGCAGGGGCAAACTACCTTCTGTTACCGCGTTCGTAACGGCAAGAGTTGGATCAAGGAAGGTTCAAAGTCGTTACCTTTGGATATGATGGAGAACTTCCAGTTCCTCTTGAACTATCTCAAGACTCGCATTGATTTGTGCGACCATAAGATTTTCTTGCCAAAGGATGTTGAGTACGCTCTACCTACTTCTGAGAAGATGTTCGTAGGGAATATTCCAACAGGAACTAAGTTCCAAGGCGAGAAGTTGGCGGTCGGAATTTACTGGGAGAACGCTTGGGGTGCTAACGATCTTGACCTTTCTGCCGTATCGGTAGCAGGAGTTAAGGTTGGTTGGAATGGTGGTTACTCAACTCCTAGCCTGACCTACAGTGGAGACATTGTTCATGCAGCAAAGGGTGCTGTGGAATACCTACACTGTAAGAAGGGAACCAAGGAGGCGTGGTTGATCCAGAACAACGTCTACTCCGGTGACGACGAGTCTGGGTACAAGATCATCATCGGTCGTGGAAGCGACGTTACGAAGAAGTACATGATGGACCCCAACAACCTGTTGGCCGAAGTCAAGACCGAGTCTGTTCAGAAGCAAATGATCCTCGGATTGTTTCTCCCTGAGCAAGGTGACACTCAGTCGTTTGTTCTGCTGAACTTTGGAGCGGGACAAGCAAGAGTCAGTGCTGCTGGCGGTTTGGGATCGGTTGCCCTACACGAGGAATACCGTAATCCCCTGACCTTCCAGACGATTGTGGAGGCTCTCGGAGCAGAAATTGTGTATAATGTAGAGGACTCCACGTTGGATTTGTCTCTAGAAAGCCTAGAGAAGGACAGCTTCACCAAGCTGTTCAAGTAAGACGGTGGCGACTGTGGCTATAATGAGATAATTGGCTGTCTCACCCTGACATTTCCTCCATAGAGTGTTAGGTCTGTTCATGCGGGTTCGAGTCCCGTCAGTCGCCCTAGACCATTCCGGCAAACGCTTGAGAAATAATCGAAGAAGTGACAGGGATAAACATTGAGGAAATCAATGCCCATCAGCTAGGCTATCCGTCTAGTACACTTAGGCCAAACTAGGACCGTGTAAATTCTTTAGCCGCAAAATGAATGGTTTTTGTTACGGGGAAATGGTGAAAATACCGGGGTGAAAGCCCCTGTTGGAAAACACGGCGTCCAAAAGACGCTGCCGGTGATTGGCCCGGAAGGGTTGAATGACGGCGTTGTGGGTTCAAGTCCCACTTTCTCCACTGTCCGCTTGCGGACTAAGCATGTAGACGTTGTTGTTGAAGCAGTCCAAGACGGCGGTTCGATTCCGCCATAGTCCACTTGAGTTTGAAATACGGGCTATAAGGGTTTCGATTGGTTGTGTAGATAATAACTGCATGTCGTAGTTGATAGAAGGGCTACGTTATAAAATCTATCAAACTAGAACTGGCGTAAATAACGCACTGTTGGCTGCGTAAGTGGCACTGGGAGTCGCCTCGTCCTTGTCATCCAAACGGGGTCTTTTATATCTCTGGTGTAAAGGCTGCACGACGGACTCCAAATCCGTAAGACAGGGTCCGATTCCTTGGGGATATGCTTTTAGTGAAGCCGTGCCGTTCAACTGACGGCTAGCCTAGTTCCTATGCTAGGTGATGAAGGGGCTGTAGTTACCCCAGTCTTGTGTGATAACATAAGATAATGAGGTCGGTTCGGCGGTTCCGGGGGTGACATGGCACCCTAGTAAGCAGCCCACTAACAGGGGCAAATCTTGGCTAGTACTAATTATCACTAGACAGGTACTCGATGAGCGAAAGCGGTGATATCGGGGCTTATCCATTTCGTAGTGGTGTTTAGGATGTTGGTTAATCCTTGCTGGTCTCATAAGCCAGTTGAGACGAAAGTCTCTCGCGGGTTCGATTCCCGCCTCCACCACTTTTTTTCGGAATTCCCCTTGGACTTTAGGGGTGTTCGGACTATAATACAGTGACCAAGTACCTCTAAGACAAGGAGAACAAAACATCGTGTCATCTATTGTTGAAATGGCGGAAGCTCATCTGCTCAATGTAGAGCGTGAGATTCATGCCCTAAACGAGAGAAAGGCGGTGATCGAATCTGAGATCGGTAAGCTCCAACAGTATCTACAAGAGGGGCGAGGCACGCTGTTAGAAGCATCAGCTACCCAAAAAGCAATTGAGGACAACCCTCACAATCAGGGCGGTAGCACAGTAGAATTGAGGAAAGCATTATTCAATCCAAGTCCGTAAGCAAGAGAATTGAGGAAAGCATTATGAATCAAAATTGTTGGAATGGAGCGGGTCGGTTAACGAAGGACGCGGAGTTCTCTACGACAAAAAAGGGAACGTCAATGTCTAAGTTTCGCCTTGCGGTAAATGATCGTCGGGGCGATGACACGCTGTTCATCAATGTGCTTTGTTTTGGAAAGATGGCGGAAAATCTCAACTCCATGCTTGTGAAGGGTCGCTGTGTTGCGATCACCGGCAAGTTGAAGATTGACGACTACGAAGATGAGAAGCAAGTCAAGAGAATCTCTGCCTGCATCATGGCAGACGACATCTCTCTTGGGCCTGACCCCTCTACCGTGATGCCAAGGTTACAACCTGCGGAAACTGCCACAGTCTGAACATGGGTAATGAGAGTTCCTATAAACGCGGGTTAACTCCCGCTCGAAAAACATACTCTCCACCCTTCTTACAGCCTCGACGGGAAGTCCTCGTCGGGGCTTTTTTTGGAAAAACCCTAAAGAAACCCTTGACATTCAGCCGATAGGCGTTATAATGGATCGTAGACGCTACTGGACAAGCAGGAAAGTATTACTAGGGGAATTCTAATGGGCGTTGACAATCCAGAAACCACAGAAACCCTCGTTACCATTTTCTCAATGGGAATCGGCATCTTCTTCTTCGTATGTTTCGTCGGGGGGATTCTTGGAAACGCTGAACCGTTGGATTTATCAGGCGACATCGGAGAGGTGGACGA
>Ga0209501_10005815_pt1 | contig 11270 bp, 12 predicted proteins | sample ArcticOcean_MG_C_4_FD_187434 | JGI IMG/M metagenome (GOLD analysis project Ga0209501, IMG submission 187434) | Marine microbial communities from western Arctic Ocean - ArcticOcean_MG_CB4_134 (SPAdes) (version 2) | ecosystem: Environmental > Aquatic > Marine > Oceanic | place: Arctic Ocean...
CTGCAGGTGGTAGACGACTTCGATGTGAATATCGTGGTCGAATTTCTTCGCCTTCTTCGGGTCCGGTTCGAGCCAATCCACCGCACACAGATTCTGGAGATGATCGAACTGCAGGCGTTCGTCGTCGCCACGTGCAACGATATCAGTCGTCTGCCGCCGGAACTGGTCAGAGCGGAACGCTTTGACGGGATTTTCTTCGTTGATCTGCCAGACTCGGAACAGCGTGAGACGATCTGGCAAATTCACCTGCGGACGTTCGACCTCGATGTCGACCAGCAACGGCCCACTGACAAATCATGGACGGGCGCTGAAATTCGATCGTGCTGCCGACTGGCTGCGCTGCTCGATGTGCCGCTGATGCAGGCGGCATTGAATGTCGTGCCCGTTGCGACCACGGCCGCTGATTCTGTTGATCGACTGCGGCAGTGGGCCAGCGGGCGGTGCTTGTCGGCAGATCGTGCCGGCGTCTTTCACCACGCGACGCCGAAGCCACCCCGACGTAAGCGGAGTGTGACCATCGATCCTTCCAGCAACTGACGGACTCACAGAGTCCCGACATGCTGACAATATCACTCTTTCAAGGAGCAACGCCTATGACGGCAACCATGCGTGAACCAACAGGCCACGCCGCACATGAAGATCAACTGCGTGACAGCTCGGCGGCAGTTCGGCTCAGCTTTAACTGGATGGGAGTCCGGCGAACCCTGACGCCTCATCAGCGAGCCGTCGCTGCTGACTCATTCGGTGCCGAGGGCGACTTTCTGTCGGCCGGCAAGAAGCTGCTCGACACGAAACATCCGAAGTTCAAGGCGCTGACGGCGATTCGCGGCGAAGCGGTTTCAATGTGGAAATCCATCAGCCTTCCCTGGCCCGAACCGGGCATCCGGCTGATTCACCGTGAGCAGATTGAAGATTTTGATAATCGGGCGACTTCGATCGCCAGCCGGCTGGACGAAGCCGTGGTTGATCTCGACGGGCACTACGACGAACTAAGGCACGCCGCAAGAGACCGGCTGGGAAGTCTATTCAATGCGTCGGACTATCCCGTATCACTGGCCGGCGCATTCTCGATGTCCTGGGACTTTCCCTCAGTCGATCCACCAGGTTATCTGCGGCAGGTCAACCCGGAGTTGTACGAGCAGGAGTGTGATCGAGTCCGTTCCCGGTTTGCCGAAGCGATCCGGCTGGCGGAAGAAGCGTTCACGGCTGAGCTGTCCGAACTGCTTTCGCACCTTTGCGAACGTCTCAACGGTGATCGAGACGGCAAGCCGAAAGTCTTCCGCGACACAGCCGTGTCCAACCTGACGGAATTCTTTAACCGGTTTCGGTCGCTCAACGTCGGTTCAAACGCGGAACTGGATCGGCTGGTTGAGCAGACACAGAGTGTTCTGCGCGGAGTGCGGCCGAACTCGCTGCGTCAGAGCGATGGTTTGCGGCAGCACATCACCACGCAGCTCTCCGGCGTGCAGTCCGTGCTCGACGGAATGATGGTCGACCGACCACGCCGCAACATCATGCGCAGTCGTCCTCCGCAGACTTCGGAGCCAGAAGCATGAACCTGCTGATTACTGCCAGTGGCACCGTACGGTGCGTTTACGACGAGACCGTCGACCTGAGTGCCATCGGGGCTCTTTCCATCCGGCGCGGTTCTCACGTTGAACCGGATGATGGCGGGAACTGGTGGGCTGATCTCAGTCCAGTCGATGGTCCACTGCTGGGACCATTTGGCGCTCGCAGTTCAGCGCTCGACGCCGAAACGCAATGGCTGACGGCCCACTGGCTGACGCCACGTCGTCACTGACGACACGAATGCTGAACGTATCCCGCAAGCCCCGGCTGTGTGTTCTCCGTGATCACGCAGCCGGGGCTTTTCTAGTTGTCTGTATCGAACTCAGGAGACCACTTCATGACTCAGAACGAACTGAACCGCGCCGTGGCCGCAGCCACCGGAGAATCCGTGACCGAAATCTCTTCACGCGGTTTCGGTCTGCTGAATCTGCGACCGCCCGCTGATGAACCCACGAGTCGACATCGAGGTCGGCGAAGGCGCACTCAGCGACGCAAACGACGACATCGACACCTCGTTTATCCGGAGACTGAATGAGCGCGCGACAGAAACTGAATCAGGCCTACATCAACGGGGCACTCCTGCTGGCAGGAGTGATTGGAGCCAGCACGGAATCGTGGACGGTGTTCATCACCCTGACCGTGATCCTGGTCGTCCTGTCGATTCACGGGGGCGACATCCGCACAACACCGCGATCAAGTCGCGGCCCCGTCCAGCGGCGTGGACGACGCCATTAACGGCTCCTTGCTTTCACTATTCCATACTCATCACCACAGGGGACAACTCTTGAAATTACTTTGCATTAACAATGATGGCGCAGGCTTTGCTAACTATGTGGACGTCGAAGAAGGCACGACGGTACGTCAGTTCTTTGAAGAACACATCGCAAATCCAAACCCGTCTGACTATCTGATTCGAGTCAATCGGCAACCGGTGGCCCACAATCAGATGTTGTGCGATGGAGATCGCATCAGCATTACGCCGGTGAAGATCGAGGGCGCGTGCTGGCGGTTCATTGAGGCCTCGCGATGAGTCGTCAAACGACGGTGTTTCATCGGGCTGCGGTGGCCATTCACGAACGACAGTGTCTGTTTGACGGTCATCCATCACTGTCGCCGCCGACGGAGTCGTGGAGTGAATGTTACCGACTGACTCGCTTGATCGAGAAAGCCCGTCGCCGAAACCTGTTCGCCGCCGTGAGTCGCATGGAAGCGGCTCTGGCGGCGGCCATTCAACGTGTCACAACCGCACTGCACGATTACGAGCGTGCTGCGGTCGCGATGAGAAACCGGAGTCCGTCGACCATTCGCGACATCCTGGCTGATTTCGACGCGATCGCGTCCGAGTTCGACAAGGTCTCCATCAGTGTCGAGCGGCATCTCATCACGGTCACGACGGATGAGGTGGTGCTGGAAGAAGTCTACCTCGGCAGTTTTGAGATCGTGTTGAACTGGCATCGGCTGAACGAAACCGGGGCCTACGAGGTCATTGCTGCTGATGCTCGACCCGCAGCCACAGATGACGACACGACGCATCCGCACGTACAGAGTAACGCGCTGTGCGAAGGCGAAGGGAAAGCCGCGATTCGCAACGCCCTGCGTGACGGGCGTTTGTACGACTTCTTCGTTCTCGTGAGGCAGATTCTGCACACCTACAACCCGGCGAGTGCCTACGTGCAGCTCAGCGACTGGTCGGGCATCTCGTGTCCTGAGTGCGGATCAACGACTGCGGAAGACGACAGCAATCTCTGCGAAGACTGCTCGACGACCACGTGCATCGAGTGCTCGACTCGCTGTAACGACTGCGATTACCGCTACTGCTCCGACTGCATCCGAACCTGTACCGGATGCGACAAAGACACCTGCTCGTCGTGCCGCTCTGTTTGCTCAGAGTGTGGCGACGCTTTCTGCAAAGGATGCCTCATCAATGAAATCTGCCTTTTGTGCCACGAAAACGAAACCGAAGAAACCCAACCGGAAGCCGTCGTCGCGACGCAAGCACCGACGGTCTAACCGACCCGCGATCCGGTTCACACCTTACGCCTGGGCGAAACTGCTGTACCTGCGCGACGCCGGCGACACCGAGATCGGTGGCTTCGCCGTCACGTCGCCCAATGATCTGCTGCTGGTCGAAGACGTCTGCCTGGTACGTCAGCAATGCACGGCGATCACGGTGGAGTTCGACGATGAATCCGTCGCCGACTTCTACGACGAGCAGGTGGATGCCGGGCTCAAACCAGAACAGTTCGGCCGCATCTGGCTGCACACTCATCCAGGCACCAGTGCCACGCCGAGCCTCACCGACGAAGAAACCTTCGGCCGCTGCTTCGGCAACGTCGACTGGGCCGTGATGTTCATCCTGGCCAAAGGCGGCGAGACGTACTCTCGATTGCGGTTCAATGTCGGACCGCAAACGTCACAGGAGATGAGCGTCGAGATTGACTACGCGCGGAGATTCGACGCGTCAAACGAATCCGATTGGCAGCGGGAATTCGCCGCGAACGTCCGAAAGGTCACGCGGCGGAATCCCTTCTCACCACTTCCAGAATCGGCGGACGGCTACCCGTTCTTCCATGAACTCGACGAAGCCGACGAGCACCGCCCCGGCGACTTCAACGTTGCCCTGAAACAAAACGGCGGCCTGGAACAAAGCGGCGATGTCGACTGGTTCGATCGCCTTCATTCCGAACCACTGTTCCTGGACTGGGAGGACGATGAATGCGAAATGCTGTTATCGACAATCCCCGACTGATCCGTCAGCAGGGGCTCGTGCCGTCAGATCGACTGGTCGGTCTGACGGCCACCGTCATCGGAGTCGGAGCGATCGGCCGTCAGGTGGCTCTGCAACTGGCAGCCATCGGCGTCCGGTCAATCCAGTTGATCGACTTCGACTCCGTGGACGAAACCAACATCACCACGCAGGGCTACCTGTCTTCCGATGTCGGCAAGCTCAAGGTGGAAGCCACTCTTTCGGCAATCCAGCAGGTCGACTCCGACATCCATGTCGAAACAATCAACGACCGCTTCCGACCTCGACACTCCACTGGCGAGGCCATCTTCTGCTGCGTCGACTCCATCTCCGCCCGCACCGCCATCTGGCGATCAGCGGGCGCGAGCTGTCAATTCTGGGCCGACGGAAGAATGCTCGCCGAAACGATCCGAATCCTCTGCGTCGCCAACGACACCGGACGCACCCACTACCCGACAACCCTCTTTCGACAAGAACAAGCCCAGCAGGGCCAATGCACTGCGCGAAGCACCATCTACACAGCCAACATCGCCGCTGGCCTGATGCTCCACCAGTTCACCCGCTGGCTCCGAGGGTTCCCAATAGATCAGGACTTGACACTTAACCTGCTCGCCTCCGAATTCGTGAGTGCTGAGGCGGAAGCCAGCTCGGCAGCGGTCACGTGACCGGATGGAGCGGGACGCTCATCGCTGTTTTCCGACCTTCTCAATGATGGCGGAAAGTGCCGCCTTCATCGCTTCACAGAGCCGGAAAAGCATTTCAATGGTCGGAGACTTCGGATCGTTCTCCAGCATCGAAAGTTCGCTGCACTCGTGTCCGTATCGACGGCGGGCGACTCTTCCCAATAGTTCATTTCAAGGAAACAGATATGCGACAAGTTCAGGCTGGAATTGCGGCAGCGGTCTGTGTGGTTGCCGTTTTTGCGGTGGGCGGTTGTTCGCAACCGAAGTCGGGGACTCACTTCGAGCCCGAGATCACGGCCAGTCACGACGGAATTTTCTCGTCCGACGTCACGTTCTGGCTGAATTCAGTTAACCGGATCGACTGGAGTCGTGGTGACGATGACACTGTCACAAGTTCGAAAACTCCGGTCGGAACTGTGCTGCGCGACGTCACTCTGAATGTGACGGTTCACTACTCGCAGGGAGCCGATCATGAGACGCAGGCCTTCGACGCCAAATGGCAAATCGGCTCGAAACTCGTCGTCAATGTTCCGAAGACCGCGACGATTCAAGGCTACAACATCAAGGGCACCGGCTACCTCTTCGACGAATCCGGAGAGTGTCTCGGCACAGTCCCGATCGACTCAGGTTTTCGAACAACTTCTGATTGACCTGCCACCACCGCGGGCCGTCCGATGGGCGGCCCGCGGCGTGTTTCACTTTATCTATCAGAGCTGGAAGCAGCGGCCCGCTTTAACCCGCAAACTGACAAACGTCCCACCAGAAACACACGACAGTCTACAAAGGCCACTTCAGCGATGATTGGCGACAATTAGTCGTGCGGTTTAGCACATCGTCACCAGATTCGCCCCCTCGATTCAGCGCTCCGGTCGCGCAGACCGGATGCACGAAGTAAATTGAAAGTGAGTCATTCTGATGACACTCAGTGAGTAGGTTCTATGGATCTGATGAATCAGATTGTCACCTGCTCCGGTGTGCCGGACCTCCGGTGTCAGTTTCGCAATCGACTTCCGAACGCACGGACACCTGTATCGGGTTTCAACAAACCGGTATGCTGGTCTGTGGGCCCTAAGAACTCCGGATGCAGCACTGGATGTCAGATCCCCGCTCCAGCACGCTGTCGCGACGGCGATTCGAGGATTCGCATGAGACGTAATTCCTATCTCATCCCGCGTCGAACTTTGCTGAGGGGAGCTGGCGTATCGCTGGCGCTTCCTCTTCTGGACATCATGTCCCCCGCGGTCAGCTCTGCGGAGTCCACCAAAGACGCACCTGTAAGGTTGTGCGTTTTGTACAAGGGGTGCGGTGTCAACCCGCACTCGTGGGACATTGTCGGTGGGACGGAAACAGACTTCGAGCTGTCCAGAATTCTCCAGCCACTGTCTGCAGTTCGGGACGACATCCTTGTCGTGGGAAATCTGGACAACCAGGGCTCATCCGACCATATGGATGCGCCCGGTACGTTCATGAGTGCCACAAAGCACAAGGGACTCAATCGCTATTCTTTCGATCAAAGAGTTGCAGACCACATTGGGAATGAGACGCCGATCAAGTCCATGCAGCTGACGGCCGACAACGTCTGGAAGCAACATCCCTGGTTGAACATTTTATCTTACGACAACAACAATCAGCCGCTTCGCGGGCAGCATGATCCTCAGTCTGTTTTCGACATGATGTTTAAGGACACATCGCGGGCGGGCCGCCAGAATGAACTGCTGAGCATTCTGGATGGAGTCAAGGAAGTCTCATCGTCACTGTCGAGAAAAGTCAGCGCCCGCGACAAACGGGTCCTGGAACAGTACTTCGATTCGATTCGAGATGTGGAGAACGGCATCCAGCAGGCGAGGCAGAACAGTCGGGCAGTGGACCTCGACACGAAACTGTCAGACATCGACCCGAGCCTGAAAGTGGGCAACCTCGGCGAGAGGATCAAGGCGATGCTTGATCTGATTACGCTCGCCTTCTGGACCGATTCAACACGGGTTATCTCGTGTATGCTCGCCAATACTAACAGCCGCTCTCACTATGACTTCATGGGTGTGAATGCCGAGTTTCACTATGTCTCACACCATGTTCGAAACAAGAAAGTCCTGCCTGCTTACGACAAGATCAACATCTGGCACACAGACCAGTTGAAATATTTGATTGAGAGGTTGAAATCCATCAACGACGGAAACGCGACGTTGTTCGACAATTCGCTGATTCTATGGGGCTCGGGTATTAAACACGGCGACTATCACTCGCTGACAGATCTGCCGCTTGTCGTAGCCGGTGGCGGTGGAGGACAAGTAGAACTCGGGCGACACGTCCGCTATCCCGGATCGCAGCCGTATGGGAACCTCCTGTTGACGCTCATGAATATCATGGGGAGTGATGCCACAGGCATCGGAGATTCGACGGGCCAACTTCCGGGGATCACGGAAAAGGCCAACTTCGAACCTGCAAACCCGGACGACGGTAGCTGGAAGATCGTGAAGAGCGATGACAACACGCTCACAGCGAAGGGATTGCTGCGAATCAGTATTGAGGCTGATGATGTCGAGTACTATCAGCTGCGACTCTCGGACAGGAGCGATCTTGAAATTCGTATCCCCTTCATGAATAACCACAAGCTGCGATTCGATCGTTGTGTCGGAAAAGTGGTGAGAGTCACGGGCAAGTACAAAGTGGACGGTGAAAACAAAACGATTGTCGCCCTCACGAAGGCCGAGTTGGAATAACCGTGAAGATACAGAGATTTAACGCGGCCGCCGTTGTTGCATGCGTCCTGGCTTTCACCGTGAACTCAAGTATGCGGTACGCGTCTGCAGCGAGCTTTGCCGACGCCGCCAGGGTGATTGATTCCCGGTGTCTGTCCTGCCATGACAGCGACACCCGAGAAGCCGGAATCGATCTGACTCCGCTGCTGCGGAAGGAGAACTCGTCCTACGGAGAATATACCAGGCTGTGGATTAAAGTTGAAAAGATGGTCGCCAGCGGCGAAATGCCTCCGACAGATGAGAGGGCTCTCGAAGTTCCGGAGAGAGAGGCCATCAAGCAGTGGTTTCGCGAGTCGTTCGTGTCGCGGAAGGGTAAGCCGCATATTGGGCCAACTCCGTTGCGTCGATTAACTCGGTACGAGCTGGAAAGCACCCTCGAAGACGTCTTGTCGATCAAGCTCAAGACGCCGTATCGAGACACCATCACTGGCCGCATTGAGAAATCGACAATCACATCCCTCGTGCCGTCGGATATCCCCGGAGAATCCGGGTTTGACAACGACGCGCATCGGATGGAGTCCCTCAAGCCGCCGCTCAAAGAGATCTCTGAGGCTGTGCACTATGCATTAGGAGTCTTCAGCAACGACCCGGCTGCCAGGCAGGCAGTTCTGGGCCAGGCAGAGCTGTCGAAGAATGCCACCAAAGGCGAAGTCACGCAGTTCATTTCAGCATTCTTATTGCGTGCCTGCCGCTGCGATCGAAGGCGAGTGCAGGAACTCGCGGACGCCTACTACGGCCTGTATCAAAAACATATGCGGGTTTCGCAAGACAGCAGAAATAGCCTGCTGCATGTCTTCGAAATGATCCTGGTGTCACCGGAGTTCCTTTACCGACTTGAAAAAAGCAGAAACCAGGACACGCCCTACCCGGTCACCGGGGTGGAGCTGGCAACTCGCCTTTCCTATTTCCTGTGGTCAACTGCTCCGGACGATGAGCTGATGCAGCTGGGCCAGAACGGCAGTCTGCTAAATGACGACGTCCTGAAATCTCAGGTCGCCAGGATGTTGAATTCCCCAAAGCGACTCTCTCTTTCCGAGAACTTCGCTGGACAATGGCTGGGATTCGACGATCTGTTGTCGAACCGCGAGTACTTCAAGGACGAAAGATGGAACCGGGAGGCTTACGACGAGGTCCTGTTCTTCTTCGACGAACTGATTAAGTCTGACAGAAGCATTCTGGAAATGGTGCAGAGCGTCTGGATCTACCGGAGAGCCTCCGCCCTCAAGGATCGAAGCCATGGTTATGTCCGCATCGAATCGGAGTCTGTTAAGAATGAGTACGCGGACGTGCTGTCAGAAAGACAAAGCAAGAGTGACAACAAACGCCTCAGGTATGATCCACCGGTGCTCGTAAAAGCGAAGGACGACCGGGAAGGCGGCATCATTACCAGCGCGGCAATCATGCGTCTCACAGCCTCGAAGAGCCGTACCAGTCCGATCCGACGAGGCGTTTGGATCCTGAACACAGTTATTGGCAAGACACTGGAGCCGCCACCGAATGTTCCCTCGCTCGAAGAGGCACGGGAAGCACTGAATCTCAAAGAGAACCCTTCTGTTTCCGAAGTCATTAAGCAGCATGTTTCAAGGTCGGAGTGCGTCTCCTGTCACAAAGAGATTGACCCATTGGGACTGGGGCTTGAAAACTTCGCGCCAACCGGCGTGTGGCGAACGCATTACCCCGACAAGGCTCCGATTGTGTCTGCCGGAATAATGCCGAATGGGAAATCGTTCAACACACCACAGGAGATGAAGTTTCTGCTCCTGGAGACATATAAGGACGACATTGCAACAAGCTTTGTAAAACAGATGCTCGCTTACGCTCTGGGCCGAAAAATAGAGCCGTTTGACAGAGTGTCAGTGGATTCAATCGTGAGGAAAGTGAAGGAAGACGGATACAAGTTAAACACAGCCATCGAGCAAATCGTATTGTCGCAGCAATTCAGATTCCGACAGGACCACTGACGCGGCTGTCCGTGGCTCGTTTTCAGCGGTTCTGTCCGTCTCAGGGAGTCGAAGGAACTTGCATGGCATGCGCGAGTGTGTCCGAGCACAGTGAGTAAACGGAAACGCCTGGAATGAACTTCAACGTACTAGCCTGTCTGACTGTCATCCTGTTTGCGGCGTGTAGCACTGCTGCGGACGGTGACACGAATCTGGCTCCCAACCCCTCATTCGAACAGGCCGAGGGCTTCGTGGCCGACGACTGGAAGACGCGTGAGGGCATCAAGGTTGAACGCATTACGGACGGAGGCCGGACGGACAAGGCCTGTGTCCGTTTCTCTGATGACAGCGTCGAGAAAGGACAGATGCTGGAAAGTCGAAGGATTGCGGCGCGGCCCGGTGGTAATTACAGGGCCGCGGCCTGGCTTCGCACTTCCGATTCCTGTCGGCCGGGTGTCTATCTGAACTTCTACGATCTCAACGGCCGCCGCATTGAGCATCGCTACGAACGTACAACCGGATCGCCCTCAGACTGGCAGCGAGTCGTGGTCGAGCAGACAGCGCTCGATGAACAGGCCATCAAGTTTCTCTTTGAGAATCCCGGCGCGATCTATTCAGAGAGGTTATTGCCATGAAGCTGATGGAATCTTCGCTTGTTCTTCTAAATTGTGTGGAAATCGCTTGGAGTTCGGGAGTCTTAAAGGAAATCAGATTGCTCAGCCAAAGAATGAAAACCATTAAGGCAGCAACCTACATTGTTGCGACACTTGTCTGTGCCCTCTTGACAGTCTCCGCAACTGCCGCAGATCGTCCTAACATCATCGTCATGATGATGGACGACATGGGTTTTGCCGGGCCTTCGATCGCGCCGTATGGCAACCCGCATTACAAAACTCCCGGCATGGACCGGTTGGCCAGTGAAGGGATGTTGTTCACCGATTTTCATGCAAGCGGAGCGATTTGCTCGGCCACGCGCGCCGGATTGTTGACGGGCCGTTACCAGCAACGCGCCGGTATCGAGGCGGTCATTCATCCGCACGCCACACATCCGGAACATCGCAAAGGTCTCCACGAAGACGAAGTGACGTTCGCGGAACTGTTTAAGGACGCCGGCTATTCGACGGGGCTCGTCGGCAAGTGGCACCTTGGCTATGCGGCGGAAACACCAAAGTATCACCCGATGAACCACGGGTTTGATTACTTCATGGGCTACGTCAGTGGCAACATCGACTACATCAACCACTGGGGCGACCATATGCACTGGGGCGACCATATGCAGCACGATTGGTGGCATGGTCGGAAGGAGACGAAGGAAGAGGGCTACACGACGCACCTGATCAACAAGTATGCGTTGGAGTTCATCGAACAGAACAAGGACAAGCCGTTCTGTCTTTACATCGCACACGAGTCACCGCATTCACCCGTGCAGGGTCCGGACGATCCAAGTCAGCGCGGCCCCGGCGCGAAGAAACGAACGACGCCTCATGCCGAAGCGATGAAGCAGATGATTCTGGAAATGGACAAGGGCGTGGAACAGGTCCGCTCCAAGCTGGTCAAGTTGGGCCTTGAAAAG
>Ga0209501_10005822_pt1 | contig 11257 bp, 13 predicted proteins | sample ArcticOcean_MG_C_4_FD_187434 | JGI IMG/M metagenome (GOLD analysis project Ga0209501, IMG submission 187434) | Marine microbial communities from western Arctic Ocean - ArcticOcean_MG_CB4_134 (SPAdes) (version 2) | ecosystem: Environmental > Aquatic > Marine > Oceanic | place: Arctic Ocean...
TCCAGTTCTTCCCCCCTCTGGTGGATTTCAACACGGGTCCTATCTCCATTGTCATTAGTGGTGGCTCTTAAATGAAAGAGCCGCCCGTTTTGCCAATGACTGGTGGTTTCGTGCAGGAACTCATAGGTGAAAACCCAGAACGCCTTGACGCTTATCTGGATCTGGGAGTTCACTACCCAGCCGCTCTCTAACTTCTTGAACCGGATATTGTGACTCCCAACTTGCTTTCCCTGCCGCCAGATTTCAAACTCGAGCTGTTGACCATAAAGGTCGAAAGGATTCCACTCGGATTGGAGTTTTCCAGCAGACGGGGAGGAGGTTGGTGCCGGGGATGCACCTGACACCTTTTGAACCACAAACCCGAACATCACAACTCCAATAAAGAGAGTATAGATCCATTGGTTCAGTCTAAGCGAACAACCAAAGATGTTTATCAAAAGAATGAATTAGTAATTGGAAGAGGGAAAAAGGTCTGGGTTTGTTTCAGGGAAAATCCTCGTTACGCTTGAACAAGGCTGGAGCGAGTAATTTTCTGTTTACTCAACAGGTAATGGCTGCCCCCCCACTCTTGACCATTGCGATATCCAAACAACTCGGCGACAGCCAGAAAAAAAATCCTCCAGCGTTGCCACCAGAGTTGGGATTCCACTCCATATATTTCTTGGAACACCGGCCAGATACTGGCTTTGTGCTTATCCATCCGCCTAAGCCAAGCCAAGGCTGTACGTTGATAATGTTTTCCCGGCCAGCGAAAGTGGCGCTCGACTTTTAAAGTCTCCGGAACCTGATAAGGCCACCGATCACTCGGCATGATTCCGTCAGAAAAAAAGTAGGAGGTTATCCAATCCTCTTCGTTGACCTCTTCAAAAGCATATGGGGTTGTTCGGTGACAGAACACATGCATGAAAAAACGACCGTCGGATTTGAGCCAGGTTCCAACCCGTCTGAACAGTTCCGGCCAGTTTCGCATGTGTTCAAACATCTCCGCGGAGACAATCCGGTCATACCGGGCACTGGTTTCAAATCCGTTCATGTCAATGGTGGAGATCGAAACGTTTTTGTGTCCTGATCTCTGCAATTGTTTTCTATGAACCTGCGTTGAGGATTTGAGTTGGATACTGCGTGAATCGTTGAGTTCGGATAGTTTTTTGCCATCCATAAAGTGAGAGATTCCCAGCCGCACCCCAACTCCAAAATGTGGTGGCCGTCAACCAAATCTGCATGGCGGCAGGTGGTTTTCAGCGCTTCTGCTTCGGCCTGCTCCAAGGTGCTGACACCCTCCGGCCAGAGGGCGCAACTGTACTTGAGGTTTGGCCCCAGGACTTTTTGAAAGAAAGCGGCAGGGAGTTCGTAGTGTTGTTGATTGGCTTTGTCGGGTACCTCGGCGATCCAGAATCTGTGCATGTTGGTCAAAAAATCATGCTGCAATTCAGTTCGTCGTTCACAATCATCAAGAGCGAGTTCCTCAAATCGTGTTTGAAGCAGGCACTGAATCCCCAATCGGATCAAAGGATCTGGCAGCGACCCATTTTCAGCAAGGTGTAACAGAACTTTTTTCATGAAGAAGCACGGCTCAGTTTCGGGGGTAGAAGAAAGAAGGCACTGGTGGTTTCCTGATACTCCCGGTAACGGTCTCCTCGTGAACGCAAGGATTGCGCTTCTACATGTGGAATCCCGGTAAATCGGGTCACAAGCAGATACATGGCCACTGCACAGGCAAGGCTCACCCACCAGTCATCCCCTCCAAGGGCCATCAAAAACCAGGCGATCCAGATTAGCCACTCGAAAAAATAATTGGGATGCCTGCTGTAGCGCCAAAGACCGGTATTGCACACCTTTCCCTTATTGGCAGGATCATTCCGAAATCTGGATAGCTGTCGATCTGCGATCGACTCTCCTGCAAACGATCCTACCCAAACCAGTACCGCAACCCAGTCCAACACACGGAGTGCCCCTGAATCGACATGGGCAGCGGCCATTGGTGAAAAGGCCAGCAGGTATGCTCCAAGGGCTTGAAACTGAAAAAAAGCGAAATAACCCAAGGCCGCCTTGTCTTCCATGGCACGAGTCATCGCATTGTACCGACCATCGCTTCCTTCATGACGCAAACGCTGCTGAAGGTGGAGGGCCAGCCGCGCTCCCCAAAATCCCACCCCCAGCATTGCAACCCAACTGCGTGGGCCATGGGCCTCGGGTGAAAGCAAGATTCCCAAGATCGCCAGAGTTGGAGTCAAAACAGCCCAAATAATATCAACGATTGCGGGGTTTCCACGCCTAAGTTGCCAAGCCCATGCGAGCAGCATAACCAAAACTCCAAAAGCTAGCAGTTCAATCCAATAGTCGTACATTTTTCAGCAAGGTTTGAGGTGATAAAATGCAACATCAATAGCTTGAGTCCGGAACCCAACCTCGCAGTAAGCAAGGTAATACTCCCACAAGCGTTTAAAGCGCTGGTCAAAACCGAGCCGTTGAATGGTCAGCCACTGCTCCTGAAAAGTCTTATTCCACAGAGCGAGTGTTGTTGCGTAAGCCTCCCCAAACGTTTCCTGCTCGATCTGCTGAAAACCAGCCCTGTTTATCACTTGTTGAAGAATTTGGTCACATGGGAGCATTCCCCCCGGAAAAACATAGAGTTTGATAAAGTCTCCTGATTTCCGATAGCACTCGTAACGTTGATCGTTAACCAAAATAGTCTGGATTACCACCTCGCCTGAAGGATTCAGAAGGTTTCTTAATTGAGTAAAATAGGTTTTCCAGTCCCGCTCACCCACCGCCTCCAGCATCTCGATGGAGACAATGCGGTCAAAGCTGCCTGAGAGTTCTCGGTAATCTTGAAGTCTGAGTTCAACGTGGTCTTGCAATCCGGCATTTTGGATTCTTGTTTTTGCATAATCATGTTGTTCTCTGGAAAGGGTAACCCCGGTGACGTGGCATCCGTACTCTCTAGTTGCAAACTCTGCAAAACCTCCCCAGCCACACCCAATCTCCAGCACACGTTGCCCGGCGTGCAGGCGAAGTTTTTCAGCAATTTTCTGGTATTTGTTGCATTGTGCTTGCTGAAGCGTCTCTTTATCGGACTCAAACCAAGCGGATGAGTAGGTCATGCCGGGGTCTAGCCAAAGCTGATAGAAATCATTGCCAAGATCATAGTGATCGGCAATGTTTCTACGACTGCCACGTTTGCTGTTCGGTCGTTTGAGATGCTTGAGGAGATTCAGAATCCGAAGTGGGTACCAGCCGAGCAGTTTCTGTTCGATCTCCTCATAGTTGCGAGGACCCAATTCCAACACTTTTACGAGGTTAGGCGTGGACCAATCTCCATCCATGTAACTTTCTGCAAGTCCCACATCACCACCAAGGCAGATTCTCAACCCTGCTCGTGGATGGTGCAGTTGCATCACGGCAGCCGGTTCACTACCGGACTGGCCAAAGCTGTGGATGGTTCCATCCAAGCAGCCAAGTTTGAGGCTTCCAATCGAGACGCCTTCCAGAAGTTTCGCAAAAACCTTCTCTCCAAGACGGAGGAGCCATGCATGGTTTGTGGTGCGGTTCCATTGTGATTCGGGATAGAGAATGGAGGAGGAACTCTTTGTCATTGGATGTTAATCAAGTTGCTAATGGCTGTACGACTGTATGTGCTTGCAGAGGAGGTTCAGGACGTTCAACAAGCGGAACGCCTTTGCTAAAGAGTTTCAATGCCTCCCAATGGATTCCTGCGATCACCTTCAAGGTCATCAGCGGGTGGTTTGCCCAGACCTTGATCAATTCAGAATCGTTCAAGGGTCTTTGCTGGGCTTTGAATCTTGCAAAAAGAACTGGCCCGTCTTGATCCTCTTCGTTGACATCCAAACTTAGGATCTTGGCCGGAACTTCGATCCGGAAATGATAGTGTGAATCCATTGAAACAAAGGGAGAAACGTAAAACTTTTTGGGACATCGATAAAGAGTGACCCGAGGGGCAGGTGCTTTGACCGGCATCACATAAGTATGACGCTGCTTGAAGGTATTGGTCACCTCATACAAAACTGCGGCAAGCGAGCCATCCTGATTGTGACAGTAGTAGACGCTGAGAGGGTTGAAGACATACCCCAGCACTCGGGGGTAGGCGAGTAACTGTATGGGCCCCCCGTCAAAACCAACATTCGCGGCATCAAGCAGAGACTCAACGTAATTTCGCAGGGGTTGTTTTTCTTCCAGACCAAAATCCTTGTCATGGAGGCTCAACAGATTAAAGCGGTTGTGGGAGAACCAGCGTAACGTTTGATTGAGTCGAGGTAACTCATCCAGATTCACAAGCAGAGCAAACACCCGGTAGTGCAGAGCATGCGGGTTGCCTTTGAAACGCTGATGACTGACTTCCCCAACATAGAGCTTGGAGTCTGTGTTCATGTGTCCACTCCCTGTTGCTGATTCCACCCTTCCGGAAGGTCGATGCGACCAGACTCATGCTTCACCTCCCAAGGACGTTTCTCTCCGCCGACGGCTTCGGCGACAGCCAGTCCGGCCTGAATACCATCTTCATGAAACCCCGACCCCAAATAGCTCCCGCAGTACCAGATGCCCCCTTGTCCCTGAACCTCCCAAAGCTCACGCTGGCTTTGCCTTGTACCATTGTCGAAGATCGGGTGGTCGTACAAAAAACTGCGGTGGATCAGCTTTTCTTCAGGACGCTGGTCTGCATTGAGGGTCAAAAAAAGCGGGCTGGTCGTGTTCAGGGGTTGAAGTTTGTTCATCCAGTAGGTGACGAATAATCCTCCGGTATCCTCCGTGGTTTCGTTGCTCAGGTAGTTCCAACTTGCCCATGCCCGCTTGCGCCGTGGCATGAATGTAGAATCAGAGTGCAACACCGCCAGGTTCCGCTGGTATTGGAATCGAGCAAGGATTTCTTGCTCTCGGGAACTTGGGTTATCAACAAGGTCCAACGCCTCATCTGCATGAGCAGCAATGATCACAGCATCAAAGATCTGTTGACCACCTAAACGATCCCTGACCAGCACCTTGCCGTTCTTTCTCGAAATCGATTGAATGCAGGTATTGAGTTTTACGTTTTCCGAATGCCCGTTCAGGATCACCTGCACATACTCACGGCTGCCACCAACCACCGTCCGCCACTGGGGGCGGTTGAACAACTGAATCAAGCCGTGGTTGTCGCAAAAATCCATGAACGCCCACAATGGGTAACTCCGCATGGTCTCAGTCGGAGCAGACCAGATTGCTGCGGCCATTGGAAGCAGGTGGTCCTCCTGAAAACTGCAGGAGTAACCCTCCATGTCAAGGAACTCACCAAGTGAAGTGCCCTCCGGGAGTGCCTGTGCCCGTGATTTGGCCGTCTGGTAGAACCGTACAAGATCCGCCAACATCCTCCAGAATCTCGGCTTGAGCAGGTTCTGCTTCTGCGCCAACAATCCCCCCAAATCGCTTCCGGAGTATTCAAACTGACCATTGTCCCGCGATACGGCAAAGGACATTTCAGTGAGAGAGGTCTGCACCTTCAACTCTCTAAAGAACGCCGTGAGATTGGGGTAGTTCCTCTCATTATAGACGATGAAACCCGTATCCACTGGAACAGAGCCTTCGGGGGTTTCGACCCTAACGGTATTGGTGTGTCCTCCGGGCCGATCATATTTTTCATACAACGTCACCTGATGGTGCTGACTGAGGAGCCAGAAAGCGGAGAGCCCAGAGATGCCTGAGCCAATGACTGCAACTGAGAGCTTGGATTGCTGGTTCATAAACGGTTGATCTTCATGTTTCATCTGGATCACTTTCATTTTTACGGTTTAATCTTTAAATTGGATCAATAAAACTGTAAAAATGTTTCTGAGAGAAAAAAATTCAGAAATTCTGATCCAAGACCATCTCCTAGTCGTATAGTATGAAGGATCAAACCGCCGGCTTGGATTTCTCCCTGCTCATGGTCCGGATGGTCCAGACGGAGGACAAAACCGCGTTCGCCGAGTTGTACAAGTATTTTGCCCCGAGGGTCAAAAGCTTCCAGCTCAAGCTGGGTTGTGACGAGACCACTGCAGAAGAAATCGCACAAGAGAGCATGGTGACTCTTTGGCGAAGGCGTGATCAGTTTGACCCGGGGAAAGCCTCCGTTAGCACTTGGATTTTCAGGATTTCACGCAACCTGAGGATCGACCATCTTCGGAAACACAAGCAGATCATTCTCAACCTTGATGCCCTGCCCGAGCAGGCTGACAAAGGTTCCGACCCGGCCAAACATCTGGAGAGCAAAATTAAACAGAGAATTGTCCAGCAGGCTCTGGCTGAACTTCCTGCAGATCAGTCCGACGTGTTGAAAATGTCGTTTTTTGAAGGAAAGGCACATGGAGACATCGCCCAGAAACTCAATCTTCCTTTAGGGACTGTGAAATCCCGAATACGCTTGGCGACTGAAAGAATACGAAACTCTATCCGGAGTTTGAAATGACCATCAATCATCATCCTAGTGATGCGATGCTGATGTCCTACGCGTCCAGCGCACTTAACAATGGCTTTTCTCTACTGGTGTCCTGTCACTTGGAAGGGTGTGAGCCCTGTCAGGAGGAATTGCGAACCATGGAAATGATTGGTGGAGCGTTTTTGGATCAGGACTACCCAACTCCTCTGGAGGTGAATTCTCTTGAAACAGTCTTGGGTCGGATTAGTGAGCCCGAAGCGAGTTTCACCTCAACTATCTGGCAACAATCTGTGAATGAACAAAGTCCGAATTTTGCCGTGAGTTTGGCGCCTTATCTGGACGGTTCGCTGGACGAATTGCGCTGGCAGAAGCTGGTTCCGGGCATCAAGCAGATTAAGTTGGATGTTGGTGACAATGAACTTCCGGGATATGTCCGGCTGTTCAACATCAAGCCCGGCTTCTCTTTACCCCAGCACAGTCACAACGGAGAGGAGTTATCCTTTGTCCTACGTGGCGCTTTCACTGATGAGTTCGGCCGCTACGGTATTGGGGATTTAACTGAGATGGGGCCTGACGACCAGCACCAGCCCATCACAGACACCCAAGAGCCCTGCATTTGCCTGATTGCAACAGACGCCCCGCTCAAGTTTAAGTGGGGGATGAGCCGCTTACTCCAGCCTTGGCTTGGGCTCTAGGATTTTATCAAGCTATGCCATTACGCCTTCTCACCCTCTGTGTCCTCTTGCTTGTTCTCTTTACAGGACTGACCCAAGGCGTTGAGCGCAGAAGAAACCAGTTTCCGACAGACTTTGGTTATCTGGTCGCTCCCATTCCCTACATCATTCCTGGGTCAAAGCCGGGAATCGCCTTCCTTGGCGGCTTCAATAACATATCTTTTGGCAACACTCCTTCAACCGTTGATGCCTATGTGGTTTTGATTGGAGGTGGCGTCACAGGAGCTGTGACGGCGGTTTCAGACATCTCCTTGTGGTCTGAAACCCTGCTACTGGATCTCACGCATGTGAAGATCAGCAAGGGTTCTCAAAAAACTTACCGGGACCGTCGCATGAACTCTGATCCCACAAATTTCCTGATCACTGAGCTGTCCGACACAAACCTGCAAGGAGGCCGGTTGATCCTTACCTTATTTGACCGGATGTTTGAGTTGTTCACCATTCAGTACGATATCAGTGCGTCCATTTCTGCGATCCGAGACAACAAGGAGAAGTTGCTTTATGAGAAGAAGCAGAGCTTTGAGGTTAAGAGCAGGACTTATGGTTCACAGCTTGATTGGACAGATGACCGCGTTGACCCCCGTAAAGGAGTTCGGCTAGTCTACACTTATGCGGATTCGCCTGCAAGAACCAGCGTTTCGGCTGATTACTATGTCCAAAGCTACAACGCGACCGGCTATCTTCCTGTACTTAGTAACAGCATGATTGCTTTTAACTGGTTTGAGGCGGGAGCAACGGTGCGAAAGCAAGGAAACACCGACTTGGACTCACTGATTGACCTTGAGGAAGCCCGTTGTGTGGCAAACTGTGACAATGCGACAATCACGGATCTAGCTACCAATCAGCAGACTCTCAACAGTTATGGGTCTGCGGGTACACTTGGGGGGGCTTCAAGGCTTAGGTCCTATGCAGGAGGCCGCTACAGTGGTGCACAGCTTAGTTTTCGGGCGATAGAGTTTCGTTGGAATTTAACAGATGAAAATACTCCGTTTGATTTTTACTTGATCCGGGATATCCGGACCGGGCTACAACTGGCTTTTTTCTATGAAGAAGGCTCAGTGGCTGACACACGTTCAGATTTATGGAAGGAAAAACGCACCTCAACTGGAGTTGGCGCAAGGGTGGTGACCAGTTCTGGGTTTGTGTACCGGTTTGATGTGGCAAATGGTCAAGAGGGTTCCGAGGTCATCCTGTTCGTGGACTACCCATGGGGAACCATTGGTCAATAGAGCAACCTTCCAGAAAAACATGGCTAAGCAGGACTTCAAGCATAACTTCAAAGTAGATGCAGCCATAGTGGATACTGTCCAGTTTCACCAAGATCCCTCTGCTCTTAAGCAGCTTACACCACCGGGTTCCTTCCTGAAGTTGCATACACTTGAGCCACTTGCGGAAAACTCCATTGCAGATTTTACCCTTTATCTTGGATTCCTTCCGATACGCTGGATTGCTAGACATAAGGATGTGAACTTTCCTCAAGAGTTCACTGATGTTCAAGAAGAGGGCCCCTTTAAGTCATGGCGGCATCGTCACTGCTTCATCAACCATGGAGACTCTACCGAAGTTCAGGATGAAATTACGTTAGAGTTCGCCCCCAACTTTCCTCAAAATCTTGTTGGCCGATTCATCTGGCTCACGCTACCTGTGCTTTTTGCCTATCGAGCATGGAAAACCAAGGTGAGCATACAGGCTGTGCTGGCGATGGTTGTAGCACACGGTTACCGGAATGTCTTTCTCCCGTTGCTGCAACCCCGTATGAAGAGGAACGAAGATGCATCTGTTGGAGTTTCGGCAGTTTAAACGTCCAGTGATAGGAACCACAAATGATTCAGCTTCGCAAATCAGGGGAGCGGGGACGTATCCAGACTGACTGGCTGAACAGCCACCACAGCTTTTCATTCGGCAGCTATTATGACCCACGGTTCATGGGCTTCCGCAGTCTACGGGTGATCAACGAGGATGCCATTGCTCCCAAAGGTGGGTTCCCCACCCATTCTCATCAGGATATGGAGATCATCACATACATGATTTCCGGAGCCTTGGAGCATCGGGACAGCATGGGAAATTTGGAAATAATCCATCCTGGAGAACTCCAGCGTATGAGTGCGGGGACCGGAATCCAACACAGCGAATTCAATGCATCAGGTTCCGAACCTGCACATCTGCTACAGATCTGGATTGAACCCAAGGAACACGGGATCACTCCAGGCTACGAGCAAAGGTTCGTGCGAGATGTGGTGCAACCGGGAAACCTCGGACTAGTGGTTGCTCCGGAAGGCAAAGGTGGAGCACTCACTATACATTCCGATGCCCGGCTGTATGTGGGTATTCTTGAGAAAAATCAAAAACTCACTTACATTCTACCGCCAAAACATCATGCCTGGATTCAAATGATACGAGGGAAACTGTCGCTCAACAGAACCTCACTCCAAGCCGGAGACGGAGCAGCGATCAGCGAGGAAGATCAACTTCAACTTCTAGCTTCCAAATCGAGCGAGTTCCTCCTCTTTGAACTTTATTGAACCCCTTCTGAAACATTTAAATGGAAAAACCTACAATCACTGAAATCCCCCTCATCGAATCCATTTCCCGACGCTGGAGTCCCCGTGCATTTGCTACAACCCCGGTTTCGCAGGACCGTCTCCGACAACTGCTGGAGGCCGCCCGCTGGGCACCCTCGTGCTACAACGCCCAGCCTTGGACGTTCATTGTGGGGACCCAGGATAATCCGGAAACCTTTCGGAAACTGAGCACGTGCCTCGTTCCCGTCAATCAGTCGTGGGCAGCCAAAGCTCCGGTGTTGATGCTGGCGCTCGCGGAACTCAACTTTGTGCACAACGGCAAGCCCAACCGCCATGCCGCGCACGATGTCGGCCTCGCGCTCGGCAACCTGCTCAACCAAGCGACCATACTTGGCTTGCAGGCGCACCTGATGGCTGGCTTTTCTGGAAACACCGCACGGGAGCTTTTTGCCGTGCCGGACACGCACGATCCCGTCACCATGCTCGCCCTCGGATATCCGGGTGACCCGGAATCACTGCCTGACACCTTGCGCGAAAAAGAGCTCGCTCCACGTACCCGCAAGTCCTTGGACGAAATCGCCTTCGGCGGTACGCTGGGCGAATCCTTCTTCCGCTGATCTCCCAGCACTCCCTTGGCCTATCTTATACCATTTACGAGTTGTAATTAACCATTGATGGCATCCATGAAGAACGGGAACTGCGTCAGGCTTCTCACCCGCTCGGATGTGGTCTCACAAATCAACCGGGCAACGTGATCCTTGAGCAGCCGCAAGTCCTCGAACGCCCGCCATGCGCTTTGGTCCTTGAGATGCTTCCAGTAGCGCTCGATGGGATTGAGTTCGGGCGAGTAGGGGGGCAAGAAGATGAAAGTGACATTGCCGGGAATGACTAGGTCCCTGGCCATGTGAAACGCTCCCCGGTCCATGATCATGATGTTTGTCGTCCTTGGGTATTGCTGGCCGAAGGCGTCCATGAAGACCTGGAAGGTCTCTGTGTTGAGTGCCGGCAACTCCAGGAGGAAGCCGTCTCCGGTTGTCGGTTCGACCGCCCCGAACAAGTAGTAGTACCCGGACGCCATTTGTTGAGTCACTTTCGGCTTCACGACCCTACAAGCAAAGAAGAAACCCAAGGGGGGCAAACTCAGCCCCGAAGAGAAGGAGGCCAATCGGCGTGTCTCCAAGGTACGGGTGCGCGTCGAGCACAGTAGCGCCGGAGTCAAAGTCTTCCGTAGCGTCCGTGACATTTATCGCAACTTCAAAGCGGGCTTTGAGGACACCCTCATCGAAACCGCCTTTTTGTTTACATCGATTGCTATTATGCTCGCTATCGAAAATACTCGGCAAACTCATGAAAAACTCCTGAGCAAGCCGAACGTGAGTTCTTGGATGAACTCGCTTGCCATAACTCATTGTCTCTTTTTTCTAGGCAGGGCTAGGTGGCAAAACTCTCAGACACAATTGCCCGCTCACTCGCTAGGAGGCACAGTGCGTCGAATCTTCTCTTGGTTGCTCCCGTTCGCCGTGCTGCTCGGCTTCTCTCCTTCGGATGAGGTACTTGGCACCGAAGCTCAGCGTCAGACCAAGCACGACTCCAGA
>Ga0209501_10005834_pt1 | contig 11232 bp, 6 predicted proteins | sample ArcticOcean_MG_C_4_FD_187434 | JGI IMG/M metagenome (GOLD analysis project Ga0209501, IMG submission 187434) | Marine microbial communities from western Arctic Ocean - ArcticOcean_MG_CB4_134 (SPAdes) (version 2) | ecosystem: Environmental > Aquatic > Marine > Oceanic | place: Arctic Ocean...
TTTTATATATTTTATGCGTTTATAACTACTTTTATTTAGTGTACAATTAGTGTACATTTTTTATTTGTACACTTTTTTGAACAAGAAAAAAACAATATTATTTTCAAACAAAAAATATATTTAATTTTTCGAAAATAAATATTGGCCTTCATATAATTGGTAAGCTTATAAATAATAAAGATGATATTTACGCTTATAAATTACTCTTAAAAAACAATGTAATCGCATACCCATTAAGCAACTACTATATTTCTAAAGAAAAGAAAAGTGGTTTAGTTATGGGGTACTCATCCGTAAATAATAAGGTGATGAAAGAAAAGACAGATTTAATAAACAGTTTGCTTTCAAAGGATTAAATCTATTACATTGATTTTAGAAATTCTACTTCCTGCTCTAGTACACACGCTTTGCGAGACTTAAATTCATATCCAAAGAAAGACTTTACTCCAGAATCTCACGTTTGGAAAGTAGATGATGGTCCATCACAAGGAGCGTTTATTTTTAATAAAGTTACAGGTGAAATAAAACAATTATCATCAAATGCAATAGATAAGGAAGGGATGTATATAACAATGATTGAAGGAGGGAGACCAGGAAGATTTTAATTCAACATCTGTCATTTTATTGTTATTATAACATAGTTCGGAGGGAGAAAGAAGTGACAACTAAACCATATGCAATCTTCTTCTTTTAAAATTATTGTAAATTGTAGATATGAAAAAGCTAATTTATTTCTTTCTTGTATTTGGTCTATTCGCTTGTAGTTCTGATTCTGCAGATGATCAGAATATTCAAAAATCCCTTTTCACATTATTGTCATCCGATGAAACAGGTATAACATTCACAAATACCTCCATTGAAACTCCTGAAAGAAATGGGGGGCACTATGATTACTTTTATAATGGTAGTGGAGTTGCTATTGTAGATATTAATAATGATGGTTTAGCAGATGTTTTTTTTGCTGGCAATGACACACCAAACAAACTATTTTTAAATGAAGGTGACTTTAAATTTCAAGACATAAGTAATCACGCGGGAGTAGAATCTGTTAATTGGGCAACAGGAGTAACTGTAGTAGATATTAATGAAGATGGTTGGTTGGATATTTATGTATGTAATTCGGGACCAACAGTTGATGACAATTTATTAGCAAATCAGTTATATGTTAACAATGGAGATCTAACTTTTACGGAAATGGGAGCTAAATACGGTATTGATGATAATTCTTATTCTTCTCAGGCTGCATTTTTTGATATGGACAAAGATGGCGATTTAGATTTGTTTGTTATGAATCACTCATCTATAAATTATGAGAAAAATGTTCATAAATGGGAAGAGGTATTACTAAACAAACCTGCTAGGATAAGAGAGAAATCTTTTAGCACGCTATATCGCAATAACGGAAATGGAACATTTGATGATATTACAAAAGAATCTGGATTATACAGACCAGGTTTTGGTCTTGGTGTGGCCGTTTCTGATTTTGATGAGAATGGGTTTTTAGATATCTATGTAGCTAACGATTATTTTATTCCAGATTTTATGTTTTTTAATCAGGGAAATGGGACTTTTATTGAAGATATCCGTTCCAAAGTATCTCATAGTTCCTTTTTTTCAATGGGTTGTGATGCAGCTGACATTAATAACGATGGATTGGTGGATTTAGCAGTAGTCGATATGACACCATCTGATCATTACAGAAATAAGACATTGATGGAGAGTATGGATGTAAATAAGTTTAGTTATTTAACAAATCAAAAAGGATATGTGCCTCAATATATGTTTAATACGTTGAATTTAAATAGGAGCAAAGGTCATTTCAGTGAGATCGGACACTTTTTAGGAGTAGCCCAAACCGATTGGAGCTGGGCAGCGTTGCTTGTAGATTTTGACAATAATTCTTGGAAAGATTTGATGGTTACTAATGGATTTAAAAGAGATACTAGAAATCGTGATTGGATGAATGAATTAAATGTGAGAAAAGAGATAGAAGGTGTTACAGGAGCTGTCATTTATGATCAATTACAAAAATCGAATTCGACACCAATAGCTAATTATATATTTAAAAATAGAGGAAATTTGAAATTTGATGATGCTTCAAAAGATTGGGGTTTTAATGAACCTTCTTTTTCTCAAGGAGCAGCTTATGGTGATTTAGATAATGATGGCGATCTTGATGTGGTTATTAACAACTTAGAAAGTGAAGCTTTTGTATATAGAAATAACACAATGGACCGGAACAATAATCACTATATTCAATTTGTTTTATCTGATGGTAAAAACAGTAATAGTGTTATGCATTCAAAGATTAAAATTTATACTGATAATAAACAGCAATTGGTTGAATACAGTTTTGTTAGAGGTTACTTGTCTTCCATGCATAGATTAGCACATTTTGGTCTAGGTAATATCCAAAAAGTTGATAGAGCAGAAATCTTATGGTTAGATGGAACCAAAACCACAATTTATAATCCTGACATCGATAAAAAGCATTATATAAATAAAAAAACCTATCAAAACTCCATAGTAGAAAATATAAATGTACAATATTCATTTATGGATGTTTCTCGTGGAATTGGTATTTCAGATTTTAAACATGAGGAGAATAATTATAATGATTATAAAACAGAAATACTTTTACCTCATAAACAATCTACTCTTGGACCATGTGTTGCAGTTGGCGACATTAATGGAGATGGAAATGAAGATTTTTATGTTGGAGGAGCAAAAGGTCAAGCAGGACAAATATATCTTCAAGATACTAAAAGAGGATTTATTGTTTCTACACAAAATGTATTCAGTAAAGATGAAAATTTTGAAGATCTCGGCGCCTTATTTTTTGATGTTGATAATGATGGAGATTTAGATCTTTATATCGCTAGTGGAGGTGGAGGCGACTTTAAAGATGATGAATACCTCTTGCAGGATCGATTATATCTCAATTCTGGTCAAGGGCAGTTTAAAAGATCAAAGCAATCACTTCCTGATATAAGAACTAGTACAGCTACTATTACAGCAAATGATTGGGATAAAGATGGAGATCTAGACCTTTTTGTAGGAGGTAGAAATAAACCAGGACAATATCCTTTACCACCAGATTCTTATCTTTTAGAAAATGAAAATGGAATATTTAAAGATGTAACTCAAAAGCTAGCACCTCAATTAAAAAATGCAGGTATGATTACTTCATCTTGCTGGTCTGATATAAACAATGATGGAAGGGAAGACTTAATCGTTGTTGGAGAGTGGATGCCTATAATGGTTTTTTTAAATACTACTGAAGGTTTTGAAAATGCTTCGGAACAATTAGGATTGTCGGATGATATAGGATGGTTTTATAGTATCAATAAAGGAGATTTTGATAATGATGGCGATGAGGACTTCATTGTTGGGAATCTGGGATTAAATAATAAGTTTCAGGCAACAAATGAAAAACCTTTACATATATATTCTAAAGATTTTGATGAAAATGGAACTCTTGATATCGTATTAAGTAAATCTTATAATGGCAAACTTGTCCCATTAAGAGGTAAAGAATGTTCAACAGAACAAATGCCATTTATAGGTGAAAAATTTCCTTTGTTTTCAGATTTTGCATCATCCAATTTAGATGATATTTTTGGAACTGAAAATTTAAATAACGCTCTACATTATTATGCTACTAATTTTGCGAGCATGTATATTGAAAACAAGGGAGGAAATACTTTAGAAATGACCGAATTATTAGTCGAAGCTCAATTGGCACCAATAATGGATAGCGTTATTTGGGATTTTGATGGTGATGGTAATTTAGATGTTGTTATTGGTGGAAATATATTTAATACCGAAATAGAAACACCTTCGTATGACGCAGGAAAAGGTCTTTTTCTTAAAGGTAATGGAGATGGTACATTTACAGCTGTTTTAAAAATTGATGAGAGTGGTATTTTTATCCCTGGAAATGTAAAAAATCTTGAATTACTATTTATACTAAAAGAAAAAAGACCTGCCATCCTAGTTGCTAACAACAATAGTTTTCTAAATCTAATTGCCTGGACAAAATAAGATTGATTTTTTTAAATTATTGCAAATTGTAGGTATGAAAAAGCTATTATTTCTTTTATTTATATTCTTTGCCTTATTACCTCATATAGAAAAATTCCAGTTGCTACAGAAACATTTAGTGATTCAATTTTTCCAAATATTGGTAATTTAACCATTTCATCAGATAATTTAAGAACGGACGAGCTTATTCCTCTCTCTTCAGATCCCATAATGATTGCAACAGACTTTTTTAGTGATAGATCATAAATATTTTTTTCTGCTTTTTCACTAGTTGCTATAACCGATATTTTTGAAGATTTTAAATGGTAAATAGCATCTTTTATGTGGCTTACTTTACAAATAGGAACGTTAAAAACTCCTCCTGCACTTGTTTTTACTGTATCGGCGTTGATTGGTGCAGATGATTGGTTTTGAATTATAATTGCATCTACTCCTGATACTTCAGCTGTACGAATTATTGCCCCAAAATTTCTTACGTCATTAATTTGGTCAAGGATTAATATTAATGCATCTTTTTTATCTTCTATTTTCTCCATAATTTCCTGAAGCTCATAAAACTCAATTGGAGAAATTCTAGCAATTACACCTTGATGATTCTTTTTTGATAGTTTGTCTAGTTTTTGTGTTGGAACATAGGATGATTTTAGTTTATTTTTTCTAATAAGAGCCTCAAGTTCATTAATTAATCTTCCTGTCAATCCAATTTGAATAAATATTTTATCTATTGTTTTATCCCCAGATTTAATGGCTTCAATCACAGCTCGAATTCCATATATATCTAACCCTTTTTCCATTTATTTTATTTAATTGTTATCTGTTTCAACTCTATACTATTATGAATTATGTATTTATTTGTATAGTGTTTTTATTTTTCAATATTTATCTGAAATACTTCTGAATCACCATTATTATTTGCAATTATTAGTATAGGTTTTTCACCTTTAACTATTTTTAGTGATTTTGTATTTCCATTTGTATACAATCCAGTTTTTTCTGGTCCAATTGCTATGTAATTATCTTTTTTATTTGATAGTAAGACTAATGCAAATTGATTGTCAAGCCTTGGTGTCTCTACTTCTGTATTATAAATGTTCCCACCAATTATTATATCTTCATATCCATCTTGATTTATGTCATATTTATCACTTGAAAGTATTGGGATTGTTTGAGCTAGCTCTGGTAGTTTATTTACCCTAAATGTTAAATCACCATTATTTAAGAGTAATAATGATGAGAATTCAGTTACTTTTCTCGTATATGCGCTTGTTATAACTTCACCATATATATCTTCAATACTTGCAGTAGCAAATTCATTAAATGTTGGAATTTTTTCTCCAATAAATGGCATTTGTTGAGTAGAACATTCCTTACCTCTTAGAGGAACATATTGATTTTTATATTCATAGCTTAAAACTAAATCATGCGTCCCATTATTATCAAAATCATCTGCAAACACCTTAAGAGGCTTTGTTTTATTGGTTTTATATTTTGAATTTGTGCCTATATTTCCAATAATGTAATCCTTATATCCATCATTATTCACGTCTGTCTCTTGAATATCAAACCACCACCCATAGAGATCTTCAAGATTACTCTGATTTGACACATTCTTAAAGCTACCTTTATTATTAATGAATATTCCAATATTTGTCCATTCTCCTACACAAATAAAATCCTCCCATCCATCGTTATTTATATCTGTTGTAATAACTTTATTTACTATTCCAAAATTTTCAAATTCAGGAGCAATTTTATAAGTTACATTTTTAAATTTACCATTAATGTTTTCATATATTATTGAGGGTTCATGTAATGGATATTTTTGAGGTATAATTCTGTTTCCTATAATCAAATCTTGATCACCGTCTTGATCAAAATCTATTTTAGACACTGTTTTACCACTGATTGTGTAATCTGATATTTCTGATTGATTGCTTCTAGAGAAATTTCCATTGCCATCATTTAGATATATTCTATCTTTTAGGTTTTCAGATCTCTGATTAAACTCATTTCCACCACTTACTACATATAAATCCTGATCATTATCGCTGTCAATGTCAATAAAAATGGACTCCATATCTTCATAATTTGCATCTTCAAGAAATACTCTGTTTAATTTTTTTTCATAATGATTATTTATTTGAATAAATAATTGTCCAGCTTGCCCTTTAGATCCTCCGATAAAAATATCTTCTAGATTATCATTATTTACATCACCTGATGTAACTGATGGTCCCAGGGTAGATTGTTTAAAGGGGAGAAGTATTTCTTTTTCAAAGTCATTAAATTCATTTTCTATATTGGTATAATTCAATTGACTTGAATCACTCTTATTAAACCAATAGTTATTCCCATTATTTAAATTTTTATTTACAGACGCATTTTCTTCAGATAGCTCAATTGTTTGATTTGCTTCTAGATTTGCCAATTTTTCTATTTTACCAGAATTCCATTGAATTATTAGAGAATCTATACTCTTTCTATCTCCAAGTCCAAAATGAATATCATTATCCACAGCTGATAAATATCCTCTTACTCGTTTTGATTCTTTTGTTTTTATTATTTCATCATATTTAATAGTTACTTTGGCAAAGTTCTCTGAAGTATTTCCTTTAGTAACTACTTTTATGAAGTTCCCCAATTTTTTCTCTCTTGAAGTATTTCTAAAAACAAAGGCTTCTTGATCAATATTATTAATTATAAGATCTAGATCACCATCATTGTCTAGATCTGAATATACAGCACCATTAGAAAATGTTGGTTCTTTTAGATCAGAAAACTCAGAAATATCTTTAAATTTTAAATCACCTGTATTTTTATAGAGAATATTTGCTAGTTTTTCTGATGGAAGAGCATTGTATAATTCTTCTTTTACTTCTAGAGGAACTTTTCCATTGTATAATTTTTTTTCCTGATTTATTTTTATCCTAGAATCATTATCAGATCCATATCTTCTATATCCATTGGTTACCAATATATCTTCAAGTCCATCATTATCATGATCAAATATAAGTCCAGCCCAACTCCAATCTGTTTTAGCAAGTTTTAAGTGCTGTGCAATATTATGATAAGTGTTGTTGCCAAGATTAAGTTGAAGAGAATTAAACATGTATTGATAATGGAGATCTAGTTTTTTTGTTATCAGATCAAAATTAGATGTATTCATAGAAGCCATAAGGGTTTTTGATCTTACATGATCACTTGAGGCCATATCAAGAACATAGATATCCTTTAAGTTGTCATTATTGATATCTGCAATATCTACTCCCATTCCATAAAATGATATTTGTTTTGTAGCGCTCTTTATCTTATCTGTAAATGTGCCATTACCATTATTAATATACATTGCGTCCGGGACATAGTAGTCATTGGCTATATATATATCTAACCAGTTATCATTATTTAAATCACTAACGCATAATCCAAGACCAAAACTTGGCTTCAACAAGCCTGCTTTTTCAGTTATATCAATAAATTTTCCATCTTTTTGTTCATACAGGTGTGAAGAATTATTTTTTAGACGTTCTTTATTCTCAAATAATTTGTAAAATCTTACAGGATCAAGTCCATAATAGTCACTTTCATTCATTACAATACAATCTAGATCTCCATCCTTATCATAATCAAAGAATGCTGATTGAGTACTTATCCCTGAATCATCGAGTCCATATTCTGCAGCTTTTTCTTTAAAGGTTAGGTCTCCCTGATTGATAAGAAGTAAATTTTTTCGTTTCTCCTTCTGATAAGGACCTCCTTGAGAAATGTATATGTCTATCCAACCATCTTGATTTATATCTGCAAATGTAACACCGCTTGACCAGCCTTTATTTAAATTAATATTACTTGTTATAGTAATATCTTCAAAGGTAAGATCACCTTTATTCAAATAAAGCCTATTCTGAACTTGATTTGCGCACAAAAAGACGTCTTTTAAGCCATCATTGTTAAAATCTGCTATACCAACGCCAGAGCCGTTATAAAAGTAGTCGTAATCGAATAAATTTGCTTTAGAAGCTAAATTATGCTCAATTTTATTAATAAAATCAATTCCACTGACAGAACTGGGAACTTTTACATAGTTATTATATGATTCAGAAGATAGATGTGTATCACCTGTATTGGTTTCACAGGTATAGAAAAGAAATAGTAGTAGAAAAGATATCCCGTATTTAATTCTCATTATCTGATTTTATTAAGGGATAAAGATAAAAAAAAGAGCCTTATTAAAATAAAGCTCTTTTTTTTATTATTCAGTTACTCTGTGATTACTGAGCACAAATCGCTACTGGAAGTAATCCAACAGTAGCAGTACCAGGGTCAAGAGCAGAATAAGCAACTTGCCCATTAGGGCCAGTAATACTAAATCCTATCTCACCGTAGTAATCTCCAGGGAATGTCCATAAAGCAGACTCTGTTCCAGCAGGAATAGTTACAATTGCTGTAGCTTCAGTATATGCAGCATTTGGCTGAGTACAAGTGAAATCATATGTTCCCCACATAGAGCACATAGCTACAGAGGTAATTACACCATCCATATTGATTTCAAGTCCTTGACCACCGTCACCACCTGAAGTAGTTTGCCACCCATCACCATAAGAGTCAATCATAAAGACTGTATAATCTCCAGGCATTGGCGAACAAGTTAATAGAGCATTGTACTTGAACGGAGAAGAGAAGAATCCACCAGTAATAATACCAGCAGCAGATGTCCAATCATATGTTCTTCCATCTGTTAATTCAACTTCTAATCCAACAACAAATACATCACCAGGTGAGTACTGGCTAGGGCCAACGCCCATTGCAGCAGCAGCATCACCGAATGTCATAACAACATCTCCTCTAGGAAGTCCTACAGGTCCTGTAGAAAAAGTACTAGCATCTATTGTTGTTACTAACATAAAGTCCGTACTATCGTTTCCGTCAGTAAGATCCTTTAGTTGGCAGTAAACATTAACTTGTTTAAATAGAGCACCATCTTCTTCATCTTGTTCCTCTACAGTTACACTAAATGTACTTGAAGCATCACTAGAATTCAAGACAGCGTTATTCACTGAAATTGTTCTTAGTACCGCTCCAGTTTCATAGTCTAGAACTGCATCAATAGTGTTTTCACTATCAACACAAGAAAAAGTTACTACAAATAAAGAAGCAAATAAAAATTTAAATATATTTCTCATAGTTTTCATTTTTTTAATTAGAAATTACAGTTGTTCCCGAATCCCAGAAGACAAGGGTATTATTGTCTTGTCTCTGTAAGATGTTAGGATTAGCGCTTATTTCACTTGACGGATAAGTACCAGTTCTTGGGAAAGCTCCTGATTCATTGTTGTCCATAAGACCTCTAGAAACCGTTCTTGGGTGTCCAGTTCTTCTCATGAAGTTCCATGCATCGTTCGCACCACCATACATAGCAACAAAATATTGCTCACCTAGTATATCCATTTTATCTTTTTCAACTGGCCATCCTAATCCATCTAACGCAGATGTAGAAGGAGCAGCGTTGAATTTAGCCATTACATCAGCTACAAAAGCAGCTACATCACCTGAAGTAGGGAAATGACTTGAATCAGCCTCAGCATCAACAGATGCAAAGCCCATTACTTTCGTAATTGATTCATTCATTCCAGCTTCCATGTACATTGCAGCCATAGCAGCATCACCAGAAGCTAAAGCAGCTTCAGCTTTCATAAACTTAACATATGATGATAAGTAGATTGGCCAAATACCAGCTCCACCACCACCATTTCCTTGCCAAACTTGACCAGCAAGAGCATTAAGTCCACCTAATGAACCAACACTATCATAATCACCGATATCATCTAAATTATCAAAGCTACCACCAGAAGGATAAACTCCAACAGCAGTTCTAGTAAACCCATCAGGAGGTGTACCTTCATCATTACCGTGATGTCTACCCCAGTATCCTATAAAATTAGAACACCATCTTCCATCACCAAAAGAATTATCTCCATCAGGAGTAAACTCTAAATGGAATGGTTGATCTTGTAATGAACATTGAAGTGTTTCACCATTAGATGAATCACCAGCCCAATCATATGGGTACATATAAACAGAACCAAAAGCTTTAATCATTTGATTATTACCTGGCGTCATAGTAGTTTGTCTGTAGAAGTAGTATCTTCTTCTAGGATCATTAATTGGGAAATCTCCAGCAGCCCAATCAGTTACAGTCGTTGCATACCAGTCATTTATATCTCCATCCATAAGATCCATTAACCAAGATGATTGATAGCCATTGGCACCTGAAGTTTGATAGCCTGACGCATACCAAGGGTGACGTGTATCTGGTTGTAATTCTTGCGAACCATATCTAAACTCTAAATCATCAGCAGCAGTTTCAATAACATTTGTCTGAGCTAATGCAGCAGCATAATTACCTGTTGTAAGGTTAGCACGCATTTTTAAAGTGTTAACATATTTTGTCCATTTAGAAGCATCTCCTCCGTAGTAAAAGTCATCACCACCACCAGCAGCATTAAGATATCCTTGAGCTTCGTCTAGCATTGCTAATGCAGCAGCATAAACCTCTGCATCATCAGAAACACTTGGGCTAGGATATTCAGAAGGGTTATTTGCTTCAGCCCATGGAATATCTCCCACAGAATCAACAATACCCATCATAATATGAGCAGCCATTGCTTTTGACATACCTAGATGGAAAGCCAATAAATTTTCTTCACCATTTAAACCTTCAATAGCGGCAATATCTGGCATAATGCTAGCATATAACTGATACCAAGCACCGCTTATAGTTCCACTACCAAAATTGTTATAGTATACTCTACCACCCATATAACTTACTCTTCCTAATGACGCACCATTCCACTGCATATCCTGCATCGCACTAAGGAAGGCTATTTGGATATTGTTTAATAACAGATCAGCATCCGCTAGATCTGGAGATAGTGAGTTAGGACTTGCAAGATCTTCTAATTCCATGGTTTCACATGAGTAGAACATCGTAGCAGACGCTAAGACCATCATTATTAAATATTTAAATATTCTTTTCATAATTATAATTTTAGTTTATTTAATTTAAACGTTATTAAAATGATGCTTTAAGACTAACACCCCACCTTTTTGAACTAGGTCCATTAAGGAAGTCCCAACCTCTTGCATTACCGACACCGGTACCTGCAACATTAGGATCGTAATTAGTAGCATCAG
>Ga0209501_10005849_pt1 | contig 11211 bp, 11 predicted proteins | sample ArcticOcean_MG_C_4_FD_187434 | JGI IMG/M metagenome (GOLD analysis project Ga0209501, IMG submission 187434) | Marine microbial communities from western Arctic Ocean - ArcticOcean_MG_CB4_134 (SPAdes) (version 2) | ecosystem: Environmental > Aquatic > Marine > Oceanic | place: Arctic Ocean...
CAAACATCCCGACCCGTAGGTTCTGCTGTAACGCTGGATCAGTGTGTGCGAAACGTAATTAACTGGTATGACATGCCTTTGAAAGAAGCCGTAAGCTGGGCCGCCGATAATCCAATGAAAATATTATCTGTCTCTAAAACAAATCCTCTTTTAGCTAAGAGTGAACGGAATGTATGGTGGGAAGAAGGAAAAGACGGGTGGGAAGTCAAAGCTACTCAGATCGGAAAATTTTTGTATACAGCATGAAAAGTAGATTTTTTTGAAAGCGTGGTTTGCAAAATGAACAAAAATATAGATTTTGGATAGCCTAAAGATTTTTTTTATAAACACTTAAATTTTAAACTGATTTTATTAAGCCAAAAAAACTATAAATAAAATTTATCATTCCTGATAAATTAGTTAGGAGTTGAAACCCAAAATATTACTGCATCTTTTTCTTCAGTACTTATACAAGCATGTCCCATTGAACTGTCAAAATAAGCACAATCGCCTTGTTCAAGTTTTACTGAAGCATAATGTTCAGTGATTAGCTCAACAGTTCCTTCCAAAACAAAAAACAATTCCTCACCAGAGTGACGCATCATTTCCCCAAACTTTTCTAAGCTATGAGATTTGATCCGTGTTACGATTGGGATCATTTTTTTGTTAATAATTTCATTACAAAGTGTTTCATAAAGATAATTCTTTGTTTCATGAATTTCCCCCTTTCCTTTCCTGGTAAAGACCTGACGTGTACGAGGAGGTTTGTTTTGGATGGAAGTCAATAACTCTGAAATATCTATATTAAGACCACTTATTATTTTGAGTATTGTCTCAAATGTAGGTGATAGCAGATTATTTTCAATTTTTGATAAGGCTGAATGGGATAATCCACTAAGTTCAGCCAGATTAGTCTGAGTAAGCCCTTGTTCAACTCGAAATTGACGAACTCTTTGGCCTAAATTTTCTCTATGATATTTTTCTGGTATTTTTGTTTCTTCTGTAATACCAACGTTCTGTCTCAATATTCCTTGAACAGTTTTGTCCATTTAATATAAATAATTAAAAAAATATTTTAATTTAAGAAAACTATTGTAGTTTATTATATTTTATATATTATAGTAACATATTTTATAAATATGCAACATATAAGTAAAATTTTAAAAATTAGAATAAGGTGGAATGTTGTTTAACCTAATTCACACCCCTTGTTGATTTCATAAATTTTTATTAGAATTTTTAAAAAAATATAATTATAGATTATGGAATATCGACTAATAGGTAAAACAGGACTAAAAGTATCTAGTTTGGCCCTTGGAACTGATAATTTTGCAGACCCAACACCTGAAAAAGAAGCAGCTATGATCCTGGAAGCTTCAATTGATGCTGGAATCAATTTGGTAGATACTGGTGATGTATATGCAGATGGAGAAGGCGAAAAAATAATTGGTAGAACACTAAAAAAATCCAAGAAAAGAGATAGTGTTTTAATAGCAACAAAAGTAGACCACGGTAAAAGGCGCCCAGGCTTTTCAATAGACGACCCATCACTTTCTGGCCCTAATGATCATGGACATAGTAGACTAAACATAATTAGAGCTTGCGAAGATTCTCTTAAAAGATTGCAAACTGACTACGTAGATATTTATCAATTGCATCGTCCTTCTCCTGAAATACATTTTGATGAAATACTTGGGGCAATGACCGACCTTGTTCGTCAAGGGAAAGTTCGTTACATTGGCTGCTCAACACATCCTTCTTGGATGGTTATGGAATCAATAATGTGCAGTGAATTAAAAGGATATTCTCGTGTAGTTTTTGAACAGCCCCCATATAATTTATTAGACAGACGTATTGAAAACGAACTTATCCCAATGTGCCAAAAGCACGGCATAGGACTTATTACATGGGCCCCCATGGCCATGGGGGTTCTTGCAGGACGGTATAAAAGTTTTGATGATTATCCTGAAAATTCCCGAGCTTCCCTAAGAGGGGGGTTTTATGCTGATCGTGTAACTAAAAAGGGGATCGAAGTAGGTCTTATTTTTTCACAATTAGCTGAGGAGATTGGCTTAACTGCAGCACAGCTTGCAATTTTGTGGGTGAAGGATCAAGAAGGTATTGCTGCACCACTAATAGGCCCAAGAACATTAACTCATTTGGAAAATCTATTGCCAGTAGCTGATATGAAATTGAGTGATGATATTCGTATAGCCTGTGACAAATTAGTGCCTCCTGGAAGTGTAATTGCCAACTTTCATAATACTGCAGAATGGATGAAAACAAATATAGATTGGAAAATTAAATAATGAAGATATCTAATATGATACATGCAGTCGATCTGCATGCCTGCGGAGAACCAGGGAGAGTAATTGTTGGAGGAGTGCTAGATGTTCCTGGTGAATCAATGTTTGAAAAAATGCAATATTTCGAACAAAAAGCAGATTCATTACGTTTAAGAATGCTTCGCGAACCAAGAGGATATCCTGCTGCAAATTGCAACCTGATTTTACCATCAAATAATCCTGAAGCTGCAGCTGGATTTATTATTATGGAACAAACTGAATATCCAGGTATGTCTGGGACAAATACAATTTGTGTTGTCACAACACTAATCGAAACCGGAATGGTAGAGGTAAATGAACCATTCACTGAGTTTAAATTGGATACTCCGGCAGGATTAATATCTATAAAAGCAGAAGTAAGGAACGGAAAGGCAATAAATGTAACATTTGAAAATGTACCAGCATTTTCGGTTTACTCAAACGAATCAATCTATGTACCAGAAATTGGAGAGGTAAAAGTTGATGTTGCTTACGGTGGAATGTTTTATGTTATTTTAGATTCGGAAGAATTAGGGTTGAAATTGACCCCTGATAATGGAGGTAAAATTGTTCGTATCGCTGAGATGGTAAAAGCTATAGCTTCAGAAAAATTACCAGTTGTTCATCCTGAAAACAAAGATATTTCTGGGATTACAATAGCAGTGGTGTCAGGGCCACCAGATAATCCTGATGCAACTTTGAAAAACGCTGTAGTCGTTTCTACTGGAAAGTTAGACTGGGACAGACCGGAAACGTGGAAGGGGGTTATAGATAGATCTCCATGTGGAACAGGTACCTGCGCGAAAATGGCCTCGCTATTTGAAAAAAATAAATTGGACCTAGAAACTGATTTCATTCACGAAGGAATACTAGGTACTACTTTTACAGGCAGATTAGTAAAAAAAACTAAAGTAGGACATTATGACGCAGTAGTCCCAACAATTACTGGTAGGGCATGGATTACTGGTTTAGCTCAATATGTCTTAGATGATAGTGATCCTTTCCCTGAAGGTTATACAATTGGAGATATTTGGGGTGGCAATTGATTAATTTAAAAAATGAAAGTGAGGTGAAAAAATGTAAAATTAATTTAAATCTTTAACTAAATCATTTTATTTAAACTATTGAATCTATTAAAGGATATTTTATGAAAAACTTAAAAAATATTGTAACATTGTTTGTTTCTATAACTATGTTTACTACAACAATTTATGCGGCAGAATTTGTTTTGAAGCTAGCCCATAATGGGCCAGAAATACATCCATTCCAAAATGGTGCAGAACGTTTCAAACAAGTGATGGAGGAGGAGACTAACGGTGCTGTTACAGTACAAATATTTCCAAGTGAACAGTTGGGTTCTGAGGAAGAAACCAGTCAAATGATCAAACAAGGTACAATAGCTTGTGCTGTGGAAAGTGCTGGTGGAGGTCTAGCTCCTTTTGTTTCCTCTGCGGATCTTTTTAACTTACCATTTCTCTTTAGAGATATACCACATTTTTATAGAGTTTTGGACGGACCGGTAGGGAGTCTAATCGCTCGAGATGTTGAAGACAAACTAGATGCAGTATTTCTTGGGTGGTGGTCTTCTGGAGTACGTAATGCTTGGAATGCAAAACGCCCGGTAATGAAACCCGATGATTTGAAAGGGTTGAAAATTCGAGTAATGGGTAGTCCAGTACTGATTGACACATTCAACGCTCTTGGAGCACAGGCGACCCCAATGTCATGGGGAGAAGTATACACAAGCCTGCAACAAGGGGTGATTGATGGAGCTGAAACTGATCATGTAGATCTCCTGGTCGAGAAATTTTATGAAGTGACAAAACACGTCTCCCTTACTGGTCACCTATACCTGGCAGCAGGATTAATTTGCAGTAAAAAAGTTTACGACAAACTTCCAGCGAATTACAAACTTGCCCTTCTTCATGCTGGTCAAGCATCAATTCAGACGGAACGTGACGCAATGGAGATTATGACAGGAGAAGCATTAGCACAATTGAAAAAGAAAGGCCTGAAATTTTATTCGGTTGACGTTGCACCTTTTCAAGCAAAAGTAAGTTCTGTATATAAAAAGAATGCTGAAAAAGTTGGCGGCATGAGTGTAATTGAACTAGTCTCAAAACAATAATTTTTTCAATAACATAATCCTCTTTTTATTCCATTTTTATTTATGGGTGGTGTAATTAAAATATACCACCCATATTTCTATTATGACTTAACAATATTATACTTATAGTTAATGGATAAATATTAATTTTTTAAAATAGATATTTTATAATATTTAGTGATACTTTATGTTAAAAAAAATTTTTAGTAATCCTCTTGAAAGTACACTATGTGTTTTACTTAGTACACTTTCTATTGTCACATTCAGTCAAGTTATAGCACGTTATATTTTTCAAGCTCCTTTGTCGTGGTCGGAAGAACTGGCTCGTTTTTTACTCTTATGGTTGGCAATGATGAGTGCTGCATATGCTTTTAAAATAAAAGCACATTTTGCCCTCCACTTTACTATTAAGTTTTTCCCAAAGCGTATACAAAAATTGATTTCGCTTTTTGTCTCATTGCTAGTGATTATTTTTCTTTTAGGTTTTATTTACTACTCTTTCAGATTTGTAATAGGAGTAAGAGGACATCTCGCACCAGCACTTCAAATACCAATGGAGATACCTTATTCTGCATGTATCGTGGGAGGTCTCCTTATGCTCTTTTATGTGTCAAAAAATTTCATAAAAGAGATATACATTAAATAATAATAGAATTACAAAGAAGGTTTATTTTTGGGAATCATCGTTCTTTTTATTTTAATAATTTGTTTGCTTGCGTCTGTTCCGATAGCCATATCACTGGGAATTGCTACGTTTATTGGGTTGTTTATATTGTCACCAGATTTTATGGTTACAATGCCTCAAAAAGTACTTAGTGGCCTAGACTCTTTCACTCTCTTGGCTATACCTCTTTTTATTTTTGCAGGAACTATTATGGGGCAAGGAGGTATTGCTGGCAGAATTGTAAACATGTCTTTAGTACTTGTAGGAAGAGTTAGAGGTGGGTTGGGCATGGTAGTGGTTTTTGGTACAATGTTTTTTTCAGGAGTATGTGGTTCTGCAAGTGCAGATACCGCTGCAATTGGCTCTATAACGATGCCAGAAATGATAAAGCGTAAGTATCCACCTCCTTTTGCTACTGCATTGCTAGCAGCAGCGGGAGGTACAGCTACTATTGTTCCGCCCTCAATTGACCTTATTATAATAGGTATTGTAGCCAATATTTCAATTGGTGGACTCTTTGCTGCAGGTTTCTTACCCGGTTTAGTCAATGCTCTAGCTTTAATTTGCCTAGTATATTATTACGGTAAGAAACTTAATCTTCCTCTGGTAGAGTCAGTAAGTTTGAGAGAAAAAGTAAAAATTTTTTCAGATGGGATCTTTGCTTTACTCATGCCCATCATTATTCTTGGTGGAATTTTAGGAGGTGTATTCACTCCCACCGAAGCCTCTTCTGTGGCGGTGGTCTACGGGCTGGTAGTATCACTTTTTGTTTATAAAGAACTTAAAGTCAAAGATTTACCCAACGTGTTTCTTGATGCATGCAAACTAACTGGGGTGGTTATGCTGGTTTTAGGTATGGCCTCTGCTTTTTCTTTCCTCCTTGCTTTTGAACGAATTCCCCATGACATAGCAGAATTTATTGTTGAGCATTCAAATAATTGGGTGGTTTTCGTAATTATTGTTCATGTAGTTTTTTTGATATTAGGAATGCTGATGGATGCACTCCCTGCTTTAATAATTCTCATGCCAATATTAGTGCCCGCCGGAGTTGCTCTTGGAATGGAGCCAATACATATAGGAATTCTAATTGAGTCAAACGTAGCATTATCCATGTTTACTCCACCAGTAGGAATTTGTCTCTATGTAGCATGCGGATTGAGCAAAGTACCTATTGAGGATGTCGTGAAACCTCTACTACCTTTCTTCGCAGTACTACTCACTACTATGATGTTAATAAGTTTTGTTCCTGAAATTACATTATTTATCCCTAGACTTCTAGGTTATATAAATTAATTATAATTTGAAAAAGGAGACCATTTGGTAGATAAAAAAGTTGCTATAATAACTGGTGCGGGAAGAGGCCTAGGGGAAGCTGTTGCGAGAGATTTGTTAGGTAAAGGTATTAGTGTTGTGGTAGCAGATATGAATAAAATAAACATCTACAAATACAAAGTTAATTCTCAATTTAATGATTCTGCAAATATTATGTCTTATCAAGTTGATGTTTCAAAAAGAATGGAAGTAAAAAAAATGTTTGCATCAGCATATGAAAGATTTAAACAAATAGATTATCTTATAAATTTTGCTGGAATAAATAGAGATGCACCTTTTATAGAGATGACTGATGAAGACTGGGACAGTGTCATATCAGTTCATCTAAAAGGAACATTTATTTGTTGTCAAGAATTTGTAAAACTAAAGTCTCATGGCAACGGACATATAATAAATGTATCTGCAGCATGCGGAATACAAGGGAGGAAAAATGGGGTAAACTTTTGTAGTGCAAAAGCAGGAGTATTAGCTTTTACTAAATGCTTAGCTTTGGAATTGTCTCCTAGAATTCAAGTAAATTGCTTAATACCAAGTGCTGTTGATACTCCTGAAGTCAGAGAGCGTTATAACCTTGATACCAAAGAAGGATTTGATTCTGTTGTAAAAGGTATACCTATGGGAAGACTCGGTAAAACAGAAGATGTGACGCAAATGATAAATTGTATACTATCTTCTAATTTTACAACTGGATCAACATTTTATGTAAATGGTGGTGAATATATGAGCTAAATTATGATCAACAATTCTCTTTTACTCATTATTGTGACCCTTGCATACGCGGGATATAATTTATTTATTAAATTAGCTGGCTCTCAAAATATTAATAATAGTAATGGTATAGCGGCTACATTATGTTTACAAATATTTGCCTTAATAGTTACTTCCATTTTTGCTATATATTTGTCTTCAATAGGTGAAAGTATTTTTGTTCTTCCTTCAAAAACATATCTCTATGCTATATTTGGAGGAATTTCTATTGGAGTAGCTGAAATAGGATACTTCTATTTATTTAATGCTTCAAACTCAAATGGTGCATTAAACGCTAACACAGCAATCCCTATAATTTTGGGTGGCACTATATTGGTGACGATGATTTTTTCTTTTTATATTTTTGAGGAATCATTAAATTATCATAAACTTTTAGGAACAACATTTATAATTTTTGGTATATATTTAGTTGTAATAACAAATAATAATTAAGTATTAAATATATTTGGATTTAGATATGGAAAATGAACATGTATTTAAAGGCTGCATACCAGCAATAATGACACCTTGTAATTCTAAGGGTGAGCCTGATTTTGATGCTCTTGTAAGAAAGGCAAAACAATTAATGGAAGCAGGAATGCAATCCATTGTCTATTGCGGATCTATGGGCGACTGGCCACTTTTATCAGATGAACAGAGAATGGAAGGAGTTTCATCTTTAACTAATGCTGGAATTCCTGTGATTGTAGGTACAGGTGCTCAAAATACATTAAAGTCTTCAAGTCACTCAAGACATGCTTTAGAGAACGGTGCAATAGGTTTAATGATTATACCAAGAGTACTCTCTCGTGGAAGTTCACACGCCGCACAAAAAAACCACTTTGAGTCAATTTTAGAAGCTGGGAAAGGTTTGCCATCGGTCATATATAATAGTCCATACTATGGTTTTGAGACAAAAGCAGATCTGTTTTTTAATCTCCGCGAAAATTATCCTCAACTTGTTGGTTTTAAAGAATTTGGTGGAGCAGATGCTTTAAGTTATGCAGCAGAAAACATTACAGAGACAGAAGAAGATCTTGCTTTAGTTGTTGGGGTTGATACACAGGTTTTTCACGGGATTATAAATTGCGGAGCTATAGGAGTCATAACTGGAATTGGAAATGTTATACCAGAAGCTGTCATTAGACTATACAAATTATGTGTAGAAGCTTCAAATGGGAGTGCTAAATCAAGACGTCTTGCTTTAGAATTAAATGATGCTCTTAAAGTTCTATCTACATTTGATGAAGGATCAGACCTCGTCCTTTATTATAAGTATCTATTGTATTTAAAAGGAGAGCACGAATATAAATTTAATTTTTACGAATCTGACAAACTAAGCAAAAGTCAATCCACATTTGCAAAAAAACAATTTAAATTATTTAATGAATGGTGGATAGCTTGGAATAAATAATTGAATAATGAACTTACTAATTATTTATGAATATACTTGAATTAAAGATATTACCACATCAATATTCAATACATAGACTATTACCTGATTATAGGTTGCCTGACGTATTTTATAAAAAAAATAGTTTTTTTTCTTTTACTACAACAGATGATGAAAAATCATTAATTTGTGAGTCTAGTTTTGATATCAAAGATAGTGTAAGAGATGACAGATGGTCATGTATAAAACTTGTTGGCCAATTAAATGTCGAGGAGACAGGAATCTGGTCTCGAATTACTTCGGCTTGCTCAAATTGTGATTGCGCAGTACTGACAGTTACAACTTTCAACACAGATTATTTTCTTGTTAAAACAATCAAATTGGAAAAATTGAGGTCTTTTTTTTTAGAAAATTATTTTGTGTTTGTTGATTAATTATTAAATTAGAAATGATCTATGTGTTATTAATGAATTTTGTATAATAAATAATAACGGACAATGAAAAAGAATAACTAAATTTTTTAGAGTAGTTACTTTTTCTATTAAATATACCTAAAACTGATTGTTTTTATATCATTATCAATAATATAAATTAAAAGAGGAATACTTATATGATTACAGGTAAGCATTTGATTGCCGGAAATTGGGTAGGAGGTGGAAATTTATTTAAATCTTCACCATCAACCGGACTATCTTATAAATTCAGTGTTGGTACTCCAAAACTAGTTGATAAAGCAGCAAAAGCAGCTGAAGAGGCATTTCCCAGCTATGGCTATATTACTCGCAACGAACGAGCAATTTTCTTAAATAGAATTGCTGACGAAATAGAAAAACGTGGTGATGAAATAACTGAAATAGGTTGTCAAGAAACCGGCCTCCCTGAAGCACGTCTGGAAGGAGAACGTGCTAGAACTGTGGGACAATTACGGCTTTTTGCAGAACATATTGAGAATGGTGATTATTTAGATAGACGGCATGATTTAGCATTGCCCAATAGAGTTCCCCTGCCACGTCCAGATCTTCGTCTAATACAGCGCCCTATTGGTCCTGTTGCAGTATTCGGGGCTTCTAACTTCCCACTCGCTTTTTCAGTAGCTGGTGGGGATACTGCAGCTGCCTTGGCAGCAGGTTGTCCAGTTATAGTCAAAGGTCATTCGGCCCATCCAGGAACCAGTGAGATTGTTGCTCAAGCAATCGATGATTCTATTAAAGCATGTAATATGCATCCTGGTACGGTTTCTGTTATTCAAGGTGGATCACGTGATGTTGGTCAAGCACTGGTTCAGCATCCATTGATTAAAGCTGTTGGTTTTACCGGATCACTTGCCGGGGGAAAGGCATTGTTTGATTTTTGTGCCGCTAGAGAAGAACCGATTCCATTTTTTGGTGAATTGGGTTCTGTAAACCCAATGTTTCTGCTACCTCACGCAATTGCGAACCGAGGTGGAGAAATATCTTCTGGGTGGGTGGGATCATTGACAATGGGAGCTGGACAATTTTGTACTAATCCTGGTATTGCCATTGTAATTGATGGTGCTGATGCAGCAAACTTTATAAATGATGTGACTACCTTACTTTCCAAGGTAGATTCACAGATGATGTTGACAGATGGCATTTCGAAAGCCTATCGTGTTGGATGCGAGCGTATGTCGTCTTTTGACGCTGTTGGGCAATTGAAAAATGCTAGTGAAATAAACCGAACAGCATTGCCCCAGCTTTTCGTTACAACTGGAAAAACTTGGCTTACTAATTTTGAGTTGTCCGAGGAAGTTTTTGGCCCGTCTGGTCTTGTTGTAAAGGCCGTAGATTTCAGTGAGATGATGGAGATTGCAACAAAACTGACTGGCCAGTTGACCTGCACATTACATATGGATGATTCAGATCAGAATGAGGCAAAAAAGCTGTTGCCGATTCTAGAACGAAAGGCAGGCCGTATTCTTGCCAACGGTTTTTCGACAGGTGTCGAAGTGTGCGAGAGTATGGTGCATGGCGGTCCATTTCCTGCGTCGACTAATTTTGGAGCAACCTCTGTAGGGACGATGTCTATTAGGAGATTCCTGCGGCCCGTTTGTTATCAAAATATGCCAACATTGATGCTACCTACTGATATGATGTCTCATTGAAATTTGTTCGTCAATGAAACAAGTATGTTGCTACTCATGTATTCCTTTAGCAATCATAATGTAGTGTCTAACAGACTTGATATTCTGGAAACATCATATGCAACTGTTATTTTTCCCAGACCAATCAAGCACAAATCCAATTTATTTATTTCATAAAAGACACTAAACTAGATTAGTGAGAATAGTAGGTGGCAAATCCATTATAATAGAAAGCTATTAAGCTAACTATTTGGGGGTATAAATGGGGGTATATTTAAATATTATATTCTTAGCACTACTAAATGATAAAATACCTAATGTGGATGACTTGTTCTGCATGTCAGGAGAAGATTTATATTATTTTGGTTGATTCTATTTTTTAAATTTAACAAAATTAACTCTAAATAAAGCTAATCCTCTACTGAAATACCTTAATCTAATTCAAAGTTTTGCCGCCAATTCTGCACCATCGCTGATTGCGGTTTTTGCGTCAAGTCCGAGCGCAGCTTTGGCTCCTCCGATTACGTGTACCTCGAATCCAGCTTTACGTAAAGAAGTTTCCAA